>OHTJ01000261.1_pt1 | contig 22353 bp, 16 predicted proteins | sample 1578921 | NCBI WGS metagenome assembly OHTJ01 (sample SAMEA3879582, study PRJEB24766) | human gut metagenome | biome: human-associated habitat; feature: feces | place: USA | collected 1985/1987
CGGCGGCGTCACCGCCCAGGCCCTGGTGGACAGCGCCCTGGGCCACGTCCGCCTGCTGAACGACTGCGGCTTCGACGATATCTGCATCTCCGTCAAGTGCTCCCACGTCCCGGTGAACATGGAGGCCTACCGCATGCTCCATGAGCAGACCCACTACCCCCTGCACCTGGGGGTCACCGAGGCCGGCACCCCCCGCCTGGGGGTGCTGAAATCCGCCATCGGCATCGGCGGCCTGCTGTGCCAGGGCATCGGCGACACCCTCCGGGTCAGCCTCACGGCGGACCCGGAGGAGGAGGTCCGCGCCGCCCTGGACATCCTGTCCGCCGCCGGTCTGCGGAAAACCGGCCCCGACCTGATCTCCTGCCCCACCTGCGGCCGCACCCGGTACGACATGATCCCCATCGCCCGGGAGGTGGAGCGCCGCCTTCAGGGCTGCACCAAGCCCATCACCGTGGCGGTCATGGGCTGCGTGGTCAACGGCCCCGGCGAGGCCCGGGCCGCCGATGTGGGCATCGCCGGCGGCGACGGCGAGGGCCTGCTGTTCCGCCATGGCGAAATTCTGCGCAAGGTTCCCCAGGACAAGCTGGTAGACGCCCTGATGGACGAGATCGACAAGCTGTAAGGGAGGACCCCATATGTGCGATAAAATACCGTTTTTCACCTTTTTCGAGAGCTTTGTGCCCCCCCGTGACCTGGGCCTGCTGCTCCACGACGCCTGCGTGGTGGGCGGCAGCATGGACCGGGCGGAGCGCACCATGGAGCTGGAGCTGACGGCCTCCGCCCCCCTGCCGGAGGCCGCCGTCACCGCCCTGCGCCAGCTGCTGATGGACCAATACGACCTGCGCCAGCTGCGGCTCCACTTCCGCACCCCCCGGCCCGCAGAGGACAAGTCCGACGTCCTCATGGGCCGGGAGATCAAGGGAAAGCCCGTCTCCATCGACGGCCTGAACCCCAAGATGGGTGCCGTGGTGGTGGAGGGCAAGGTCTTTGCCGCCGAGTGCTACGAGACCCGCAAGCCCGGCGTCTGGCGTCTGACCTTCGACATGACGGATTACCGGAATTCCGTCACCGTCACCAAGTACATGGAGGGCAAGGAGGCCCAGTCCATGCAGAACGCCGTATCCCCGGGGATGTGGCTCCGGGTCCAGGGCAATGTGGAGCTGAGCCGCGACGGCAAGGACATTCAGCTGCGCCCCTTCCACATCATGAAGATCCCCCACAAGCCCCGGGAGGACACCGCCCCGGAGAAGCGGGTGGAGCTGCACCTCCACACCAAGATGTCCAACATGGACGCCCTGACGGACACCGCCTCCGTCATCAAGCAGGCCATCGCCTGGGGCCACCCGGCCATCGCCATCACCGACCACGGCGTGGCCCAGTCCTTCCCGGACGCCTGGCACACCGCCAAGGGCAAGATCAAGATCCTCTACGGCGTGGAGGGCTACTTTGTCAATAACCTGGACGACCGCATCGCCGTCCACGGTCCCCAGGACCAGGACTTCGCCGACGAGATCGTCTGCTTCGATATCGAGACCACCGGCCTGAAGGTGGACCGGGAGGCCATCACCGAGATCGGCGCTGTGGTGCTGAAAAACGGCCAGGTCACCGACCGCTTCCAGACCTTCGTGAACCCCGGCCGCCGCCTGACGCCGGAGATCATCGGCCTCACCGGCATCACCGACGCCATGCTTTCCGGTGCTCCCTCCCCCAAGGAGGCCCTGACGGCCTTTCTGTCCTTTGTGAACGGCCGCCCCCTGGCGGCCCACAACGCCGAGTTCGACATCAGCTTCATCCGGGCCGGCTGCCGCCGGGAGGAGCTTCCCTTCGACCCCACCTATGTGGACTCCCTGATCCTGGCCCAGAATCTCCTGCCGGAGCTGCACAAGTTCAAGCTGGACATTGTGGCCGAGTATCTGGACCTGCCCGCCTTCAACCACCACCGGGCCTCCGACGACGCGGCCATGGTGGCCTACATGCTGATCCCGTTTTTCCAGAAGATGGAAAAAGAGCTGGGCATCCGCCGTCTCCAGGACATCAACCCCCAGATGCTGAAACTGCGGCCCCGGGGCAGCAAGTCCAGCCGCTTCCCCAAGCACATCATCCTGCTGGCCAAGAACAAAATGGGCCTCAAGCACCTGTATCAGCTGATCTCCGCCTCCAACCTGCAATACTTCAAGCGGGTGCCCATCATCCCAAAAACCGAGCTGATGGCCCACCGGGAGGGGCTGATTGTCGGCTCCGCCTGCGAGGCCGGGGAGCTGTTCCAGGCGGTGAAGGACCACAAGGACTGGGCCGAGCTCAGGCGCATCGCGTCGTTTTACGACTATCTGGAAATTCAGCCCATCTGCAACAATATGTTCATGCTCCGCACCGGCGACGTCCAGTCGGAGGAGGAGCTGCGGGAGTTCAACCGCACCATCGTCCGCCTGGGCCAGGAGCTGAACAAGCCCGTCTGCGCCACCGGCGACGTCCACTTCCAGGAGCCGGAGGACGAGGCCTACCGCCATATCCTCCTGGCCAGCAAGAAGTTCCCCGATGCCGACGCGCCTCTGCCCATCTACTTCAAGACCACCACCGAGATGCTGGAGGAATTTTCCTATCTGGGGGAGGAGCTGGCCCATCAGGTGGTCATCGACAACCCCCGCCACATCGCCGACCTGGTGGAGGAGATCGAGCTGCTGCCTCCGGGCCAGCTGTTCCCGCCCCGGCTGGAAAACTCCCAGGAGGACCTGAACCGCCTGGTCTGGGACAAGTGCCACGCCCTGTACGGCGACCAGCCTCCCCAGCTGGTGGTGGACCGGCTGAACGTGGAGCTGGGCAGCATCCTGGGGAAGTATGACGTGGTGTATATGTCCGCCCAGAAGCTGGTGCAGCGCAGTCTGGAAAACGGCTATCTGGTGGGCTCCCGTGGCTCCGTTGGCTCCTCTCTGGTGGCCTATATGTCCGGCATCACCGAGGTGAACTCCCTGCCGCCCCACTACCGCTGCCCCAACTGCCGCCATGTGGAATTTGTCACCGACGGCAGCTACGGCTGCGGGGCGGACATGCCCGACAAGGACTGCCCGGAGTGCGGCACGAAATACGTCAAGGACGGCTTCGACATCCCCTTTGAGACGTTCCTGGGCTACGGCGGCGGCAAGGTGCCGGATATCGACCTGAACTTCTCCGGCGAATACCAGGCCCGGGCCCACCGCCACGCCATCGAGATGTTCGGCCAGACCCAGGTGTTCCGGGCCGGCACCATCGGTACCCTGGCGGAGAAGACCGCCTTCGGCTTTGTCCGCAAATACCTGGACGAGCGGGGCCTCACCGCCGGCAATGCCGAGGTAAACCGCCTGACCCAGGGCTGCGTAGGCGTCCGCCGCACCACCGGCCAGCACCCCGGCGGCCTGGTGGTGGTCCCGGACGACATGGACGTGGAGGATTTCACCGCCGTCCAGCACCCCGCCGACGCCGAGGACGCCGACACCATCACCACCCATTTTGAATACCACTGCATGGAGGACAACCTTCTGAAGCTGGACATGCTGGGCCACGATGACCCCACCATGATCCGGATGCTGGAGGACCTCACCGGGGTCAACGCCCGGGCCATCCCCCTGGACGACCCGGACACCATGAGCATCTTCACCTCCTCCAGGGTCCTGGGCTTTGAAAACGACGAGCTGTTAGGCCCCACCGGGGCCGTGGCCATTCCGGAGTTCAACACCCGGTTTACCCGGGGCATGCTGGTGGATACCCAGCCCAAGGACTTCAATACCCTGGTGCGCCTGTCCGGCTTCTCCCACGGCACCGACGTGTGGCTGGGCAACGCCCGGGACCTGATCGTCAGCGGCACCGCCTCGGTTCTGGAAACCGTGGGCTGCCGCGACGACATCATGCTCTACCTGATCCACATGGGCCTGGACCCCAAGATGAGCTTCAAGATCATGGAGGCCGTCCGAAAGGGTAAGGTGAAAAAGGGTGGCTTCCAGGACGGGTGGGAGGACGCCATGCGGGCCCACCAGGTGCCGGAGTGGTACATCGAGTCCCTGGCCAAGATCGGCTACCTGTTCCCCAAGGCCCACGCCGTGGCCTATGTGATGATGGCCTTCCGCATCGCCTGGTTCAAGGTCCACGAGCCCCTGGCGTTTTACGCCACCTTCTTCACCGTCCGGGCCAAGGCCTTCGACGCGGAATACTGCTGCGCCGGCATCGACGCCGTCAAGCGGAAGATCCGCGAAATCGAAAACAACAAGGACGCCACCGCCGTGGAGCAGAACCTGATGGTCACCCTGGAGGTGTGCTACGAGTTCTATCTCCGGGGCTTCCACTTCGACACCATCAGCATCTACGAGTCCCAGGCCACCGCCTTCAAGATCACCGACAACGGCCTGCTGCCCCCCTTCATCTCCGTCCGGGGCCTGGGGGAGACCGCCGCCCAGGACACCGTGGAAAAGCGGAAGGGCAAGACCTTCATTTCCGTGGAAGAATTTTCCACCTGCTGCAGCAAGCTGTCCAAGACCCACATCGAGCAGCTGAAAGCCCTGGGCGCCTTCGCCGGTATGGCGGACACCAGCCAGATCACCCTGTTCGGATGACGGAGTGGCGCTTTGTGTGGTCCCATGGCGACGACCACGAGACGGGGCATGCCCTGTCCCGGGAGATGCTGGCTTTGTACCGGGACAAAAACCCCCAAAAGCGGGACATCCCGCCCTGTCCCGGGACAGTTTTTGTCGGAAATAACGGTAAACCAATGGAAAGTGACTGTTATTTCAATATCAGCCACAGCCACGGCCTGGTGGCCTGTGCCGTGTCGGATGTCCCCGTGGGCATCGACGTGGAGAAAATCCGGCCGGTTCCGCCCCGGCTGATGGGCATTTTATCGCTACGAGAGCGGGAATCTGTGCGCTGTGACGCGGATTTCTTCCGGCTCTGGACCCTGAAAGAGGCGCTTATCAAGTGCCGCGGGGGTGTTTTGGGCCAAATCCGGCACGTTCACTTCGATTTAAGCGGTTCATCCATTATTTGCTCCGTCCCCGGCTATTCCTTCTCCCTGCTCCCGGCCCCGGAGGGCTATGCCGCCGCCCTCTGCTGGGAAAATGTGGAAGAAGCAACAGAAAGTGAGAAACAAAAATGAGCATTTTTGGCCGTATTTTTCAGAAAAAACAGAAGAAATCCAGACAAAAACGCGCAGAACCTCCCATGGACAACCCGGCTGTCCTCCTGGGCCGCCAGCTGGCGGACTCCCTGCGGGAGAAAATCCTCGATACCGCCACCCTTCCGGAAATTCTCACTTATTTCGAGGAAATGTGCCGGATTCCCGTGGAAAATGTGGAAATTCAGGACGATTTGATCACCTGTATAACCGACCCCTTCGGCGAAGAACCGGAGTGGATTCACTTCGCTCTGACCCGCCAGTTCCCGGATGGGGAGGGCGGATTGGTGGAGATCCTGCTGGATATCGGATTTCCGGACGTGAAGGGCCGTCTCCAGCTTGAGGACGAGCTGTGTAGCGACGAGTTGGACGAAAGAGAGGATGTTTTTGACTACATTCGCCGTTCTGCCGGTTATATTGCCCTGGAGAATATCCCGCCTGTCGCCATGGACATCACCTGCGACCAGACATAAAATGGAGCCAAAAATACCGGAATCGGCAGGAATTTTGCCGGTTCCGGTATTTTTGTTGGCAAAATGCAAAGCGCCGCATAGCATGAAAGGGGAGGGGGAACCAAAATGGCCAAACGAGTTTATATCAGTCCCAGCGACCAGGTGGAAAACAAATACGCCTGGGGCAATACCAATGAGCATGTCCAGTGCCAGAGGATCGCCGAGGCGGAGACCGCCGCCCTGCGCCGCTGCGGCGTGGAGGTGCAGCTGGCAAAATTTGGAACCAGCATGGCCCAAAGATGCGCTGAATCCAACGCTTTTGGGGCGGACATCCACAATTGCGTCCACACCAATGCCTTCAACGGAAAGGTCACCGGCACCCGGCTGTTCTGCTTTGCCGTGCCCGGAAAGGGGTACGATGCCTGCCGGGCGGTCTTCGGCGCCCTGGCGCCGCTGACTCCGGGGACCTCGGAGAATATCCAGGCCAATTCCCGGCTGTATGAGGTGCGGACCCCGGCGGCTCCCACCGCCTATGTGGAGTGCGAATTTCACGACAATCCGGAAACGGCCCGGTGGATTATCCAGCACACCGATGAAATCGGCGAGGCCATCGCCCGGGGCCTCTGCCAGTATCTGGGGGTGGCCTATGTTCCGGCCCAGGCGGAAAAGCCCGCGCCCCAGCCCAAGGGAGACGGCCTGTTCCGGGTGCAGGTGGGGGCCTTCGCCAACCGAAACAACGCCGAAAAAATGCTGGAAAGGCTGAAAAAGGCGGGTTTTTCCGGGTTTATATCCAGCGAAAAATAGCACTCTGGTTGTTAAAAAGCCTTTTTTGAGACTGTCGAAAAATCTTTGCATATCGCGTTCCCTCCCGGCGCATACTATGGCCGAACGCAAAAATTTCCAACGATTTCTTGCAGGAGGGAAACCATATGGTCAAGGATTTTATCGACACCAACGACTTTTCGGCCCGGGAGCTGCTGGACATGATCCAGCTGAGCCTGTCCATCAAGGACGCCATCCGAGGCGGCTATTACCCGCCGCTGCTGCGGCACATGAACCTGGGCATGATCTTTCAGCAGTCCTCCACCCGGACGCGGGTGTCCTTTGAAACGGCCATGAGCCAGCTGGGGGGCCACGCCCAGTATCTGGGCCCCGGCATGATCCAGCTGGGCGGACACGAGACCATCGGCGACACTGGACGGGTGCTGAGCTATCTGGTGGACGTGGTGATGGCCCGGGTCATCCAGCACCGCACCATTGTGGACCTGGCGGAGGCGTGCTCCATTCCGGTGCTCAACGGCATGTCCGACTATAACCACCCCACCCAGGAGATCGGCGACCTGTGCACCATGGCGGAGAACCTGCCCCGGGGCAAGAAGCTGTCGGACTGCAAGGTGGTGTTCGTGGGCGACGGCACCCAGGTGTGCGCGTCCCTGGGCTTCATCACCACCCACCTGGGCATGAAATTCGTCCACTACGGCCCCAAGGGCCACCAGCTGACCGACGGCCACCAGGCCATCATGGAGCGAAACTGTCGGGAAAGCGGCGGCAGCTTCCTGGTCACAGACGACCGCAGCGCCGTCCGGGACGCGGACTTCCTCTACACCGACGTGTGGTACGGCCTGTACGAAAACGAGATGCCCAAGGAGCAGCGGGTGGAGGTGTTCCACGACTATCAGGTGAACCGGGAGCTGATGAGCCTGGGGGCCATCGGCTGCAAGTTCCTGCACTGCCTGCCCGCCACCCGGGGCGAGGACGTCACCGACGAGGTGGCGGACTCCGCCGCCTCCCTGTGCTGGGAGCAGGCCGGAAACCGGCTGACGGCCATGCGGGGCCTGCTGGTCTATTTCACCCACTGCCGCCCGCAGCACACCGAACTGGAGGAGGCCGCCGCCCGGGAGCAGCTGGAGCGCTTTATGGCGGACCGGGGCCTGAGCTGACATGGAGAAGCGCAAATTCCGCCTGGCGGACGTGGTGCTGTCCGTCATATGCGTGGTGTTCGTGGCGGAGGCCGCCGCCCCGGTGGCCTCCATCGGCAACAGCCAGTATTTCTGGTGGCTGTTCATGATCCTGGCGTTTCTGCTGCCCTATGGGCTGATCTCCTCGGAGCTGGGCACCGCCTTCCCCGGGGACGGCGGCCTGTACGACTGGATCCACACCGCCTGGCCCGACTCCCGCTGGGGCGCCCGGGCCTCCTGGTACTACTGGATCAACTTCCCCCTGTGGATGGCGTCTCTGGCGGTGATGTGTCCGGAGCTGCTGGGCTATGTGCTGGGCTGGCAGCCGGGGCCGGTGTGGTCCCTGGTGATCCAGCTGGCCTTTATCTGGATCGTCACGGTGGTGGCCTTTTACCCGGTGTGCGACAGCATCGTCATTCTGAACCTCAGCGCCGCCATCAAAATTCTGCTGGCGGTGACGGTGGGGGTGCTGGGCATTGTGTATGTGGCCCGGAACGGCTTTGTCAACGATATGTCCGCCGGGACCTTCCTGCCCTCCTTCGACCTGGACAGCCTGTCGTATATCTCCGTCATCATCTTCAACTTCCTGGGCTTTGAGGTGGTGTGCACCTACGCCGGAAGCATGGCGGATCCCCGGCGGCAGATCCCCCAGGCCATCGTTACCGGCGGCGTGGTGATCGCCGCCATCTATCTGTTCTCCGCCTTTGGCATCGGAGCCGCCGTCCCCACCCGGGACATCAGTGTGGACTCCGGCCTCATCGACGCCGTGTCCCTGATGACCGGCCGCACCGGCGGGGTGCTGGTGGGCATTGTGGCCCTGCTGTTTCTGGTGACGCTGTTCGGCAACATGATCTCCTGGTCCATGGGGGTCAACTCCACCGCCGCCTACGCCGCGGAGCGGGGGGACATGCCCGCCGTGTTCGCCCGGCGGCGGAAGGACAACGACATGCCCGTGGGCTCGGCCCTGGTCAGCGGGATCGTGGCCTCGGCGGTGTGCCTGCTGGGGGCCGTCATCCAGGCGGTAAGCCCGGATTCCTCCCTGTTCTGGAGCTTCTTCGCCCTGAACCTGGTGATGCTGCTGCTGAGCTATATGCCGGTGTTTCCCGCGTTTCTGGCCCTGCGGCGGAAGTATCCGCAGGCGGAGCGGCCCTTCCGGGTGCCGGGAGGCCCGGGAATGCTGCGGGTGCTGGCCTATGTGCCCATGGTGCTCATCGGCCTGTCCATTCTGTTCACCGCCGTGCCCCTGTCCACGGACCGGGAGACCCTGGCCACCATTCTGCCCATTACCGTGGGCTCTGTCATCAGTGTGCTGCTGGGCGAGCTGCTCATCGCCGTCCGGCGGCACCATCAACCCAGATCAGGAGGATAACGACTATGGCAAAACGTATTGTGGGAACCACCCCCCGGCAGGACGGGTATCGCATGCCCGGGGAATTTGAGGAGCAGACCGGCGTGTGGATGCTGTGGCCCCAGCGGCCCGACAACTGGCGGGGCGGGGCCAAGCCCGCCCAGCAGGCCTTTGCCGACGTGGCCCGGGCCATCGCCCGGTTCGAGCCGGTGACGATGTGCGTGAATCCCGACCAGTTTCAGAACGCCCGGGCCCGGCTGCCGGAGGACATCCGGGTGGTGGAAATGACCAGCAACGACGCCTGGGTCCGGGACTGCGGCCCCACCTTTGTGAAAAACGATCAGGGGGACCTGCGGGCGGTGGACTGGACCTTCAACGCCTGGGGCGGCCTGCATGACGGGCTGTACTTCCCCTGGGACCAGGACGATCTGGTGGCCCGGAAAATCTGCGAGCTGGAGGGGGTGGACAGCTACCGCACCGACGGCTTCGTGCTGGAGGGCGGGTCCATCCATGTGGACGGCCAGGGCACGGTGCTGACCACGGAGATGTGCCTGCTGTCCCCGGGCCGGAACCCGGAGCTGAGCCGTCGGGATATCGAAGAAAAGCTCTGCGACTATCTGGGGTGCGAAAAGGTCATCTGGCTGCGGGACGGCATCGACCCCGACGAGACCAACGGCCACATTGACGACGTGGCCTGCTTCGTGGCCCCGGGGGAGGTGGCCTGCATCTGGACCGAGGACCCGGAGAACCCCTTCTATCAGGCGGCCCAGGACGCCTTCCGCACCCTGAGCCAGGCCACCGACGCCAAGGGCCGCCGCCTGACGGTGCACAAGCTGTGCCTGACCAAAAAGCCCTGCTGTCTGGAGGGGGCGGAGACCATCGACGCCGTGGAGGGTACCGTACCCCGGGAAAACGGCGAGGTCAGCATCGCCTCGTATATGAATTTCCTCATCGTCAACGGGGCCGTTATCGCCCCTCAGTACGGCGATGAAAACGACCAGCTGGCCATCCAGCAGCTGCAGCAGATGTTCCCGGACCGGCAGATCGTGGGGGTCCAGACCCGGGAGGTGGCCTTCGGCGGCGGCAACATCCACTGCATCACCCAGCAGCAGCCCAAGGCGTGAGCGTGGGGGAGGAAGTATTTTTGCCAGGTACACGCCCCGGCAAAAAATGATTGCATTTGCTTTGCCGCCCGCGGGCGGCAAACTCTGCGAGGCTTTTTTGACAAGAAAAATCCCGGGAGCGCCAAAGCGCTCCCGGGATTTTATGTAACCTTTTTGGCTATACGTCCGGACGGAACGATCAGATGATGTTCAGGGTGACGTTGTCGGTGGACTTCAGGTTGTTGTAATCGCTGTCGATGGTGATCTTGCCGTCAACGATATCCTTCAGCATGGTGTTGTACTCGTCAACAGTCCACTTGGTCAGGGACCAGGTAGCGGTGGGCAGACCCACAGCGTTCTCGCTGGCGCCCAGGGAGGTGCCCATACCGCCGATGGAGGCAAACTCGTTGCTGTAGAACTTGCCCAGAGCCCACTGCACGGAGTCGGCCAGGCCCTTCATAGCGGAGGTGATGACGGTGTCGGACTCGGTGGACTGGTCAACGTCCACGCCCACGACCTTACCGTCGGCAGCGCCGGCAGCAGCGGCCACGGAGGCGAACATGGAGCCGCCGCAGGCGAACACGACCTCAGTGCCGGCCTCGTACCAGCCGGAAACCATGGTCTGCAGCTCGGGGGAAGCGGAGAAGCTGGCGCCATACTGCCAGGAATAGTTCATATCGACCTTCACGCCCAGCTCCTTGGCAGCGGCGTCAGCGCCCTGGACGAAGCCATAGCCGTAACGGCAGCAGGCGGGGTTGGTGCCGCCGCCACCGCCGGTGAAGCCCAGCTTGGTGAAGCCTTCCTTGACGACAGCGTAACCAGCCAGATAGCCGCACTGCTCTTCCTTGAAGGCGATACCGGCAACGTTCTTCAGAACGGGGGAGCCGTCAACGCCGGCTTCCTCGGTGATGGGATAACCATCCACGAACACGAAGGAGACATTGGGGAATTCCTTGGCGGCCATGCGCAGAGCGCCTTCCTGCATGAAGCCGGCGCAGACAACCACCTTGGCGCCGTTCTCCACGGCGGCCTTCATGGCCTCGTAACGGTCATCATCGGTGGCCTGGTCCTTGTTGGCGGGCTGATAATACTTATAGGACAGCTTGTTGTTGGCAGCGTACAGCTTCACGCCGTCATAGGTGCCCTGGTTGAAGGACTTATCCTTCAGCTGGCCCACGTCGGTGATGAAAGCGATCTCGTACTTGCCATCCTCGGAGGTCATCTCGTCGTTGATCTGATCGGGATTGGTGATGGTCTGGGTCTGGTTGGGATCATCGTTGCCCTTGTTGGGGTCCTTGGCGGGCTGCTTGGAGCAGGCTGCCATAGACAGGACCATGACCACAGCAAGGAGCATTGCCAGAAACTTTTTCATGGTGAATCTACCTTCCTTTTTAATTTTGGGCGCGAAACGCCCCTTATAAGCACATTATAGCAGGGTGGGGTGAAAAGTGCAACCTTTTTTGTGCTAAGTTCTGTCTTTCGCCGGACTTAACCCCGCTGGGCCATTTTCACGGCGGCCTCCAGGCCGATCTTCATCATGTTGGTGAAGGTGGTCTGCCGCTCCTGGGGGGTCAGCTCGGTGCCCAGCACCAGGTTGTCGCTGATGGAGCAGATGGCCAGGGCCCGCTTGCCCAGATAGGCGGCGGTGCAGTACAGGGCGGCGGCCTCCATCTCCACGGCCATGACACCCATCTTCCTCATCCGGTCGTTGCGGCCGGCGGCGTCATAGAACGTGTCGGAGGAGTACAGATTGCCCACGGGCATCTTCACGCCCAGCTCCCGGGCGGACTCCACGGCGGCCATCAGCAGGTCGAAGTCGGCAATGGGGGCATAGTGGACCCCCAGCTCATACTGGTCGGCGAAGCTGGAGTTGGTGCAGGCGCCCTGACCGGCCACCACGCTGCCCAGCTCCAGGTCCGCCCGCAGAGCCCCGGCGGAGCCGACGCGGATGATATTCTCCACGCCGTACTGGGTGTACAGCTCATGGGAGTAGATGCCGATGGAGGGCATTCCCATGCCGGAGGCCATCACGGACACGGGCACGCCCTTATAGGCGCCGGTGTAGCCCTGGACGCCCCGGACGTTGTTCACCAGCACGGGGTTTTCCAGGAAGGTTTCGGCGATGAACTGGGAGCGCAGGGGGTCGCCGGGCATCAGAACGGTTTTGGCAAACGCGCCGGGGGCGGCGCTGTTATGGGGGGTAGACATAGCTGAGTTCCTCCTTGTATCCTATATAATTATAATGAGACTGGTCTGTCATTGCGAGGAGCGAAGCGACGCGGCAATCCGCTTCTCCGGCTCTTGAGACGCAGGGATTTTCCGGGGCGGACAGAGTCGTCCGCCCCTACGAATGACAGGGGGTGTATTATTTCTGCTCCAGGGCCTTCACGGCCTTGACGATGCGGCTGGTGCCCAGACGGTCGGCCCCCAGGGCGATGAAGTCCCGGGCGTCGTCCAGGTTGGCGATGCCGCCGGCGGCCTTGATCTTCACATGGGGGGCCACATGGGCCTTGAACAGGGCCACGTCCTCCCGGGTGGCTCCGCCGCCGCCGAAGCCGGTGGAGGTCTTGATATAGTCCGCGCCGGACTCAGACACCACCCGGCACATCTCCACCTTTTCGGCGTCGGTGAGCAGGCAGGTCTCGATGATGACCTTCAGGAGCCGTCCCTGGCAGGCGTCCTTCACGGCGCGGATTTCATCCAGCACCCGGTCATACAGGCCGTCCTTCACCCAGCCGATGTTGATGACCATGTCGATCTCGGACGCGCCGTTGTTCACGGCGTCGGTGGCCTGGAAGCACTTGGAGGCGGTGGTGTCGTAGCCGTTGGGGAAGCCGATGACGGTGCACACGGCGATCTTGCCCGCCACATACTCCGCCGCCTGCTTCACATAGGAGGCGGGGATGCACACGCTGGCGCAGCCGTACTTCACGCCATCGTCGCAGATGGCCCGGATCTGGTCCCAGGTAGCCGTCTGGGACAGCAGGGTGTGGTCCACCCGGGCCAGAATGGGCTTGAGTTCGTTGTTCATAATAAAATGATCTCCTTTCGGATGAATTGCCATTTGGTATGGGATTACAGCCCCTATTGTAGCAGAAAAAAACGACTTTGTAAACCTTGACACCGGCGGCGGGGCAAGGGTCTGCAACAGCGAATCCATGAACAGGAGCAGCAGGCAGAGGGTACATATCGAACATGACCTCGTAGGCTACATCCCCTTGGACGAGCTGCTAAAAGCGGAACAGGCATGACCGAAATCATGCCTGTTCCAAGAAATTTGATTTTACTGTCTTACCAGCAGAGAGCATTTCGCCGCAGCCTTTTTATAGCGCTTTTGCACAATATAGTGCGCCAAAAGCATCAGATAAAGTATTTTTTCCGGCAGTAGTGGTACGGCGTGTCGGGAACGGCGGCGCGGCCATAGATGTTGGCGGCAAAGACCAGGTCATGGATGGCGATGCTGTAGTTATACACCAGAATGCGCTGGACGTTGTCCGTGCGGCCGGGGGCGGCACCGTTGAGCACGTCGGTGACGTTGGTGGTGACGGGGGCAAAGTGGTCGAAATACCTGAAGCCCCGGATCTGCTCGATCTCATCGGTGAACACCCGGTCGAAGAACAGGTCGCAGTTCTGGAAGCCCATGGTGCAGATGGGGATGACGGTGCAGCCCTCCTTGAAGTATTCGTCGGTGACGAAGTTCTCCGTGACCTTGGTAATGGCGGAGATCACCAGGTCAGAGCCGCCGATGACCTCCTCATAGGTGTCGCACAGGACGAAATGCACGTCCGGGTCCTGACGGAACAGGTCCATGATGCGGTTTTCGTGGCCGTGGTAGCGGATCATCTTCACCATGGCCAGGTTGCCCCGCTCATAGATGCAGGGCATGACGTTGTAATAGTCGCCGTCCTGCTGGGAGATGTGGATTTTGGGGGGCAGGGTGTAGCCGGACTTTTCCCGCAGGGCCTCGTCCACTCAGCGGATGAGCTCGCTGTCCGGAGTCTCGGCTGCAATGGCCCGGACGGCTTCAAAATCAAGTACTTTCGTGTGTTCTCTCTCCATTTTCATCTTTCTTCTCTCATATAAGCCCTCCGGCTTTCGCCGGAGGGCTTCAGGGGTCATCAATAGAGCTTGGCTCCGGCGGGGATGTGGGGATCGACCATCAGCAGGTGGAGCTTCTCCTGGCCGTTTTCCTGGTGCACGGCGGAGATGAGCATACCGCAGGACTCGATGCCCATCATGGGCCGGGGAGGGAGATTGGTGATTGCAATGCAGGTCTTTCCAACCAGCTCCTCCGGCTCATAATATTCGTGGATGCCGGAGAGGATCACCCGATCCGTGCCGGTGCCGTCGTCCAGAACGAACTTCAGGAGCTTCTTGGACTTCTTCACGGCTTCGCATTCCTTGACCTTCACGGCACGGAAATCGGACTTGGAGAAGGTGTCGAAATCCACCAGGTCGGTGAACAGCGGTTCGATCTGCACGTTGGAGAAGTCGATCTTCTCCTCCACGACAGGGGCGGCGGGAGCGGCCTCGGCGGGCTTTGCGGGCTTCTTGTCGGTATCCAGCGGCTTCATGGTGGGGATTTTCGTGACCAGCCTTAGATAAGCTCCGCTTAGCGTCTATAAGTCCCGACCGGCATCTACTCGTTTGAAGCTGGGGTAAGCTCAGTTACGCCTAATTCAGATAGCGGAAAATCCAATGGCGTAAGCCGTGGAGTAAGCTGGCGTAAGGTGGCTTCATTTTTTTGAAAACGAGCCGTGTGCTATACTGAAACTAACTACTAAAACAGTATAACACACGGCTTAACGTAGGACTTGCCTTCAATGTTCCATTCGCCGGTGTAGGCAGAGAAGTGAACCTTGATGTTCCACTGTGCGTACCTCGGTGTTCCAAAGAATTCAAACATAAACTGTTCGACAATTTCGGTCGGTAGCCAAGTAGCACCAAGCCGAACGGCGATCTCGCTGGCGGTCAGGTCTTTGGGCTGCACCCGTTCCAGCGCTTCCACATTGACGGTGTAATCTTCGGGGTAAAGCTCTGCCGACTTTCTGGCGAGTACCAGCTTTTCCCGGACATTGCCGGAGAGGTATTCGTCTGCCATCAGGTACTTTACCTGCGTGGAATTGCCGTACCCGTGCATCGGGTTCAGAAAGATAACGCCCTTCAAGTCTGCAAAGATTTCTTCCTCGGTCTTGCCGGTCAGCTCGCACATATAATCCATATCCACACGGGCTTTTTCGCCCATAGAAACAGCAAGTGCTTCGCTGGCGGTATCTACGGAAGTGACCGGGGTATGTGGCTTGATGGTTCGCTTGTAGAATATATCCGCCTTGCGTTCAAGCTGCCCTTCATCGCCCAAGACCTCAAGAGCCGAGAGCAAAGAAAAGGAACTGTCCTGCGAAAATGCGGAGATGTTGGCACGGCTGTTTATAAGTCCGTACTGCTTGGAAAAGGTATCATAAAGAGCGTTTAATCGCTCCTGCTCCGCTTTAATTTCCGAGTCGGGGTAGTCCTCCGTCTGCAATTCGATCAGCTTTCTGACCGAATCACGGATGCGGATCATACCCTTTATGCGGTTCTCTGCGGTAGCGGATACCTCCACCGGAGCCATACGGCTGTTTTCTCGGAAGTAGATTTTATCGTCCAGCACCGTATAGGAGAAGTTACGGACGGTGGGATCTGCGGGAATGGAATTGTCCTCCTCTGCAAGCTCATCCTCCACCTCATATGCGGTCAGCTCACCGTGAATATTGGAAACGGCTTCGCTGAGTTGCTCGGCAAGGTCTGCCCCCTCGTAAGGTACGCAGGTGGCTTCGGGTCCGAACCGCCCGGATACCATCTTCATTTCACCGAGTACCATTTCGGGGTGTTGTACGAAGTAACGGTTCATTTTGATGCCGTCCTCGGTGGTGTCGAGCTGTACCCACTCCGGTTCGATGTCGATGATCCTGTCCCGCTTTTGCAGGATGAGAATGTCCGAAACGACCTCCGTCCCGGCATTTCCCTTAAAGGTGTTGTTCGGCAAACGGATAGCACCAAGCAGGTCGGCTCGCTGAGCAATATACTTTCGGACAGCGGAGTTTTCCTTATCCATCGTTCCCTTGCTGGTGATGAGCGCCATTACGCCGCCCGGACGGAGCTTGTCCAAGGATTTGGCGAAGAAGTAGTCGTGAATGAGGAACTTGTACTTGTCGTACCGCTTGTCTGCTACCTTGAAATCTCCAAACGGCACATTGCCGATGACACAATCGAAAAAGCTGTCCGGTAGGCTGGCTTCTTCAAAAGGTTGTGCGGCAATAGAGGTTTTCTGATAGAGCTGTTGGGCAATACAGGCAGAGATCGGGTCGATTTCTACACCGTAGATTTTGCTTTCCTTCATTTCTTCAGGAAGCAATCCAATGAAATTACCGATACCGCAGGACGGTTCTAAGATATTACCCTCACGGAAACCCATCTGCTCAAGCGCCTTGTAGATGCCGTTGACGACGGCAGGCGGCGTGTAGAAAGCGGTCAGGGTGCTTTCCCTTGCGGAAGCGTATTCCTCCGGTGACAGGATGTTTTTTAGCATACCGTATTCGGTTCGCCAAGAGTCTGCCCGTTCGTCAAAGGCTTCAGGGATACCGCCCCAGCCCACATACTTGGAAAGGATGATCTGCTCATCGGGCGTGGCAAAGCGGTTTTCTTCCTGACATTTTTTCAGAACAGTAATCGCCGCATAGTTGCGGTGGAAACGCTCCTTTTTGTTGACCTCCTCGACCTCGTGAGAAGTAAGGTCAAAGGTGTGTCGGTCAGCCATAGGGATTTCAGGATGAATGTCAAAGGTTTGCACCCGGCTTTTCTTCGGATGCTCCCAAGCGGGTGCAAGGGGCGCTTCTACCTGTACCAGTTCTTCTTCTGAGAGGTAAACAAGGTCGTCAAAGGAAAGCGATTGCAAACCCTTTTCGGTCAGTTCCTCAAGAGAAGCGTACTGCTCACTGCGGACGACTTTGCCGTCTGCAAGAGTTTCGATGCGGAAATCCACAAGATTGACCCTTGCCTGTATTTCGTGCTTGTCATCCTCTGTGGTGGTGTAGGCAATACCTACATTGGTAAGATCGGTGTAGTCCGCACCATCCTCACGCTGATACTCCTCACGGCAAAAATCATCAATGAGACGTTTCGCCTTGTCCAGAGCATTTTCCGGCAAATACGGGCTGTCGATGATCTCAAAGCCCTTGGGCGGTGGGTCAAGCTGTGCGATAAAACCGTGCGGAATCGTGTTGCCGTCTTTGTCCTTATACAGAACAATACTCATCGGCACACCGTAGTAGTTTTCCTCCTTGATGTCCTTCTCGAACTGATAGGGACTGGTGTACTCGATGCTTTCACCGACCTTGCCGTCCGTGCCGAGATAGTCGATCCTGCCGATAGGTTTGGACTCGATGGGTGCTTCCTTCGTGGTGGAAACCACGGTGCGGGTAATGCGTTTACCGTCCTCCAAAGCGCTGACCTCTACGTCGTACCCTCTGTCGGTCAGCATTGTAAGGTAGGTTTCCAAGCGGTGCTGCGGAAATCCCACCATCGGGACACGGGTGTTGTGATCAATGGCACGAGTCGTCTGTGTCAAGTCAAGAGCTGTCCCTACGACTTCTGCGTCATCAGCATAGGCTTCAAAAAAGTCACCCACCTGGTACAGTAAAAGGCTACTCGGATTGTCTGCTTTGCTTTTAAGATACGCCTGATAGAACTCCGGCAAAGCAGCATCCTTTGGCTTTTCTCTTTCTGCCGCCTGTCTGATACGCTCCACAACGCGCTGCGGCAAGTCCTGCACATAGTAGGTGATCTCACCTTCGGGGGAGATATGGGCAATGTTCTGATAGTCCCCATTGACCTCCACGGCACGGTTCCAAACGGTCAGTCCGTTGCCGAGATAACCCATCCCGATGTCGAACTCAACCGCCTTTTCTTCGGGCTGTTTATTAGCGACCTTCAAATGGTCATTCAGCGGGTTCTCCTGCACCTTGCTGTCGAACTCGGCTCTCGTCATTTCCTTGTTGAAAAGCGGAAACTGCGTATCATAGAGCATCACACGCTCGTCATCAAAGGACAGGATTTCATACTCGTTTGCGCCGAGATAGACGGTGCTGCCGAGATGGTACTCATATTGCTCATTTTTTGCCTCTGCCTTTTCGGAAAGTGCAGTAGACAAGATTTCTCTGTTCCTTCGTTCCTCGGCAAGCTCTGCACGGCGTTCTTCCTGCCTTTGCAGCCACTCAGGGTACTGTGCCTTTTCCTTGGGGTTCAAGTAACGGTCGAGTTTTATCAGCTCGGCAATACGCTTCTCCACCTGACTCCATTTCAGGTCGATATGAGGTTTATCGCTTCCGATGCCTTTAGAAATACGGATACCTTTGCCGTCGTGCTGCTCATCAATATCGGCTCCGACAATAGCCGGATAGGCTCCGCCCCAGCCGTATTCATTTTTCAGAAAGTCGGCATTTTCCTTTGCAGACAGGCTCTTTTGGAACTGCTCATAGATTCGCATTTTCCCCTCAGAAACGCCGCTGCCACGGGTGAGAACAGCGTCGATGATCTCCTGAGAGAAAGTAAAAGCAGAGGGCTTTCGTTCCTCTGCTCCTGCTGTCATCAAGCTCAACTGCCCGTCAATGGACGGCAGCGGCTTCATCGTGTCCTGCAACTCCCCAAGCAGCCGCATCGCTTCAAAATGCTGGGCAATTACGCCCCAATCATAAAAGCTCTGTGCTGTGCGGGAGAGATAACTGCCCTCCCAAAGCTGCAACACATTCTGATAGGTTTTGTAGCCCACACGCCGTCCATCTCTCAGAATGACCTCGGTGTAGTCGTTGTTGAAAATGCGCTTGATATAAGAAATACGGGCGTTCTCATCAGCGGTAGCTTCAAAGAATGCCCGTATCTCGTCTTTGCTTGCTTTCAGGTGCGGCGTGGTGCCGAGAATTTCACGAATTGTATCATCGCCGCCAAAGAACGGCAGGCTTTTATCCTCGTGGCTTCGGTCGTAATAATCTAAGCGAAGATTACCTCCGCCATCACGATCTCCTGAACCCGGCTCCGGATACTGTTCATCTTCCGAACCCAGCTCATCATATCCGTCGCTTTCAGATTCTCCGTGACGCCCTCCGACGCTGCCATCTGCTCCGTCAGCATCTGTTCCATCTCGTTCGCTCTGCGCTCCGTGTCGTTCAGATGCTCGTTCAGGGCGCAGCTCGTCAGCAGGTTGTAGTAGCGTACCTTGTGATGCTCCTTCAGGAACTTCCTCCGCATCCGGGCGTACCTGCCCATCGACAGCTCCGGCTGCTCCGGCATTGTCAGATCGGGGAGCAGATAATCCCCCTGCCTCGTGTAAGTGATCTCGTTCATCGTCAGGACTCCTTTCGGTTTTTTCTTTGCCTACATTGTAATCGGCTTTGGTTTTCTCTGCAATTATGCGATTTTGACGGTCGAGGGCAAGAATGGTGCGGGAAATCTCCGCAAGTCCCATCTCCGCAATATCGCTGGTGGCATAGCCGAGGGCGTTCAGCGTGGCAGGGGTCGTAAAATTCACCACATCCCGAAGATCATCGGGTTCAAAGTATTCTCCGGCTTCAATGCCCAGGCGGGTCATCGTCATATAGGCGACGCTGTTTCGCACCGCCGTTTTGAAAATGTGGGTGATTTCTTCTTCGGATACGCCGTCCAGGAAACTGTCTTTCACGCTGTAAATCAGATCGGGGAGATAGTCGGGGATGTTGTCCTCTACGGCATTTCTCGCCGCCGACTCGATGGCAACGGCAAGGGTTTCCTTGTCGTTCAACTCTCCGAAGGTACTTTCCAGCGTATCGATCACTTCTGCCGTGTATTCGTCCCGCATTTGCCAAATGGGAACTCTGCGGGAAAAGCGGCTTGGATGCGTGTCGGAAATATCGAAGTAGTGGACAAGCCGCTGGCGGCGTTGGTCGGCATCCTCAAAGACGGCAATGCCGTGTGCTCCACGATTGACCCATCGCCCGAACTTTTGGTTCCAGTCGTCGATCTGAAGAACGGCGGTGGCGTCCGGTCGCTGAGCGTGAACCAAAAGTTGCTCATCAAAACGCAGACGGTAGTTGTAACAGGCAGAGCGCAGAAACGCTTCCCAACTTTCGGGATTTGCAACGACCGTTTTGCAGGTTCGGTTATACAGCTCCGAAATGAAGTCGTATTTTCGTGCCATCGGCGGACACCTCCTTATCGTTCATAGTCTTTGGGCTTGATGGCTTTGCCGTTCTCATCATAGCTCTTGGGTTTGGCGGCAATGGAGTCCCACCGGATCATAGAACCGGCAAGCATCGCCTGCTCCTGTGCCTTGCTGACACCCAGCTTTTCATTGAACTTGTCTTTAATTGCTTCGTTCTCTGCACGGTTCCCGTCGTTAAAACTTGTGGCGGTATAGCCCTTTTGCCAGCGGTCGATTTGAATGACTTCGCCGGTAGACGGGAGTATGGAATAGCACATCGGAGGCAAGGGCGGCTCCATTGGAGCGTAGGTACAGCCGCCTTGCTCCATACGCTCGGCAAACTCGCAAATGTGAAAGAGATTGCGTCCGACCTCTGTGTGATAGCTATCAATATACCGGCAGGGATAGCTTTCCGTCTTACCGTCACGGTCGGTCACAATGATGCGCTCTCCGTCCGGGATACGGAACAGCTCCTTATAGTGGCTGTCAATAAAGCGAATATCCCGGTTGGCTTCTTCGATGTGCTTGTCCAGCCATTCCTTTACATAGCAGAGGCAGTAGAAGTTATAGTCGCCCCTCGTTGAATTACAGCGAAGCACGAACGCATATTTCTCGGTATCTGCTCGGAAGCCGAACTCAGTGGTATAAGCACCCTGCATTTCGCTTTCCTTGTTCTCACGCCCATAACGCACCATCTGAGAACGGCTTTGAAGCAGTCCGTACTCCTCGGAGCGCAGGGCGTTGATTACATCGTCCAAGTCCCGCTTGAACTCATCGCTTTTCCATTGCGGTCGGGTATCAAACCAAGTGGTATAAAACTGATCGCCGCTTGAGCCGAAGTCCCCACGCAGATAACCGATATTGCCTGTCTGCCCTTGAAGCTGCGAGCTTTGAGCGTAGGTGTATTTGCGTTCGGGAACGGTCAGCGGTCGCAGTGTGAAATCTGTCATTATCGTTCACTCCTCTCTTGAGATACTCTTTGTTTCGGGATGTCAAAGCCGTAAACGGCGGCGATCTCATCCCCAAGTCGCCGGGTCAGCCGGGTAATATCGGCTCGTGTGGCTTTGCCGTGATAGATTTTATCTCTCAGGTTCTCCATCTGTGTTTCGGAAACACCGTCTTTGAACACACGGTAGAGATAGTGATTTGTGCCGTCGTGATGAGTTGCATCGGCACGAAGATCGCCGTACTTATCTACATACCATTCGGTATAGTCGGTGTCGGCATACAGACAATCTCGGATGTTGCCGGAGGGGATGTCCTTGTAACCCATCACTCTGCCGTTCCATCTGCCGATGTCGCCAATGACAATGATTGGCTGGGAAAGCTGAACATTCAGGTTGACTCGCTCATCGGAGAGGTAGTCGTAATTGGTTTCCTCCATCCATTCATAGAGTGCCTGCTCATCATTCGGGTCGTCGTCCAGTTCATTCGCTTCAAGGAACTCCTTGTAGTCCTCTCGCCAGTCGTCCACATCAAGGTTTTGGTTGCTCCAAATGATGTGGCGGTCATTCGGTCGTGTCGCTTGGCTCATCTGTTCCACCTCCCAAGTATGAGAAAAGACGATTCTTTGCGACCTGCTCCTGAAGCTCGGTGATGACCGTCATATCCGGCACGGTCACATCGGGAATTCTCAGGATCGTTGGCAAGGTCAGCGCCTTCAAGTCTTTTTCGGTTTTACAGCCTGCGTCAAAGAGCTTTGCCAGCACCTTCATTTTTTGCTGCAAGCCCTGCTCGGCTGCGGTTTTCTTTGTTGCCATAGAAATCTGCCTCCTTATCGCTCGTGGTCTTTTCCTTGAATTGTGCGGCTAAAAGCAGCCGCTTTTTCTTTTGCCCAATCAGGCATACGCTCCGGCTTTACTTCACCCAGCACATCCATACGCTCATAACGGGTATTCTTGCCGTCATAGAGATTTTTGCAAAATACGGCGCTGCCACGGGCATTTGCTGAAGCGCCGAAGCCACCGGTCACAAGGAAAAGCTGTCGATCTGCTCTTTGATACTCCGGCTTGAGGATTGCCGGGTTGATGGCGATGATTTTGCCGTTGATGTCGTTCTTATAGTGGTCGGGGATGCAGTCCGCTTGGGTGATAACCGTCACGGGAATATCCAGCTTCTCAACCTCTGACCGAAACAGTTCAGCGT
>OHTJ01000267.1_pt1 | contig 21884 bp, 20 predicted proteins | sample 1578921 | NCBI WGS metagenome assembly OHTJ01 (sample SAMEA3879582, study PRJEB24766) | human gut metagenome | biome: human-associated habitat; feature: feces | place: USA | collected 1985/1987
ATACTACTTATATATATGCTACGAGCAACCATGGAGGCGGCCCTGCTTGCCGTCCGTGGTTGCTCGTAGTGTGTCTGTAGGCCCGCTGAGCCTTCGGCCTATAGAACCGTCCGTATTTTCCCTAACTCGGCCCGCAGCGCCTTCCATTCTATCCGAAGAGCAGGCGCAGCGCCTCCTCCACCTTTCTGACGGGATGGATGGCGATGGTGTACTTGCTGTGGTCGAAGCCCTGGAGGTTGTACTTGGGGATGATGATGTGCTGGAAACCCAGTTTTTCGGCCTCGGCGATGCGGGCCTCGATGCGGCTCACGGGACGCACCTCGCCGCTCAGTCCCACCTCGCCCGCCATGCACCATCCGCTCTCGATGGGCGTATCGACATTGGACGAGAGGACGGCGGCGATGACGCTCAGGTCCATGGCCATGTCCGTCACGCGGAGTCCACCCGCTATGTTGAGAAAGACATCCTTCTGCATGAGTTTGAAGCCCACCCGTTTCTCCAGCACCGCCAGCAGCATGTTGAGCCGTCGCTGGTCGAAGCCCGTGGCCGACCGCTGGGGCGTGCCGTAGGCGGCGGAGGAGACGAGGGCCTGGGTCTCGATCAGAAACGGGCGCACGCCCTCTATGGCGCTGGAGATGGCCACTCCCGAGAGGCCGTCGTGGTCGTCGGTGAGAAGCAGTTCCGAGGGATTCTCCACCTGACGAAGCCCCTGCTGCCGCATCTCGTAGATGCCGATCTCCGAGGTGGATCCGAAGCGGTTTTTGATGCTGCGCAGGATACGGTAGAGGTGGTGCTGGTCGCCCTCAAACTGGAGCACCGTATCGACGATGTGCTCCAGGATCTTCGGTCCGGCGAGGGTCCCCTCCTTGTTGATGTGGCCGATGAGGATCACGGGGACGCCACTCGACTTGGCGAAGCGGAGCAGCGCCGAGGCACACTCGCGCACCTGCGAAACGCTGCCCGGCGAACTCTCGGCCTGCTCGGTGGCGATGGTCTGTATGGAGTCGATGACGACGATCTCGGGTTTCTCCTCCTTGATGTGGTCGAAGATGGCCTCCAGCGAAGTCTCTGAGAGGATGACCATGCGGTCGTTGACGGGGTTTTGGCCAGCGATGCGGTCCGCCCGCATCTTGATCTGATGAGGGCTCTCTTCGCCGCTCACGTAGAGCACGTGCTGCGGCAGCCGCAGAAGGGTCTGGAGGGTGAGGGTGCTCTTGCCAATGCCCGGTTCGCCGCCCATGAGCACGATGCTGCCAGGGACGAGGCCGCCGCCCAGCACGCGGTTGAACTCGCCGTCGATCATGTCGATGCGGGGCTCATCGTGAGCCGCGATGTCACCCAGGTGCATCCTGTGGCTGCGCGAGGGGTGGGTCCTGAGCTCGCTGGCCGCGCTCCGGGCCGCCTGCTGCCCTGTGTCGGATCCCACACGGATCTCCTTGAAGGTGTTCCACTGTCCGCAGCTGGGACATTTTCCCAACCATTTCGCGCTCTCCTGTCCACAATGGGAGCAGACGTAGGCTATCTTGTCTTTTGCCATTTTCGTTCTGTATATATATAGGAGGCCATATCCTATGATAGGAAGTCCTCGTTTCGACCCCACAAAAATAAGAATATTTTTCCGTATTACAAAATTTATTATTAACTTTGCTGCAAGTATGAAGAAACTCATTTGGTACTCGATGGCCGTCTGTCTGCTGACGCTCTGCGCCTGCGGACCGTCCGAAGCCGATCAGAAGCGGGCCCAACGCCAGCGCCAGGAGGCCGACCGCAAGGCTTACCAAGCGGCTTTCAAGGTGGGCACGCTCCCCACCCTCGACTGTCTGCCGCTCTTCCTCCTTCGCGACAGCGTGCTCTACGACACCACCCGCGCCGACATCCGCCTCGTCGGTTTCACAGCCCAGATGGACTGTGACACGGCCATGACAGGACGTAGCGTCAATGCCTGCGTCACCGACCTGGTCAGGGCCCAGCGGCTGCAGCGCAAGGGCGTGCCCATACGGTGGTTTGCCTCCACCAATGCCTACTGGAATCTCTATGCGAGCAAGCAGCTGAAGGTCGATTCCATCGGCCGGCTCAGCGACTGCAACATTGCCATGACGCGCTACTCCATCACCGACTATCTCACGGCCGAGGTGCTGCAGCGTGCCAAGTTGCAGCGGCCCGCCCTGCGCGCGCAGATCAACGACGTGCTGGTGCGCGAGAAAATGGCCACGGGCGGGGAGCTCGACGCGTTTTGGTTCACTGAGCCCATGGCCACGAAGATGCGGCTCGACGGCCACCGCCTCCTCTACTCCTCGCAGAAGTCGGGACTCCATCCTGGTGCCATCGTTCTGGTGGAGGGACCTTCCGACGACCCCCAGCGCACGATGCGCCAGCAGGAGGAGTTTAGAAAGGCCTACGACCGCGCCGTGGCGCTGATCAACAAGAACGGACTGGTCTATTATTCAGACCTGATCATCAAGTATATGGGCGTCGATAGCAAGGTGGTCATGAACCTGCCCAAGCTCTCTTTCGAACCCGCCCGCGGGCCGCGCGAGGCCGACCTGAAAGCGTTTCAGAAGGGCCGGCCACAATAAGCAGCCCACCATTTATTCACATCAAAAAAGAACAACATCTATGGACAAAGAGAATAGCATCCCCTGCGGACTCACCATCCGCTGCTTCGAGTTCAACATGATCGGTGAGAATTGCTACGTCGTCTCCGACGAGACGCGCGACTGTGTCATCATCGACTGTGGCGCCTACTGGAAAGACGAGCGCGAGGAACTGGTGGAATATATCACGAAGAACGAGCTTCGCCCCGTCCGTCTCCTGGCCACTCACGGCCACCTCGACCATCACTTTGGCGACAACACGGTCTATGACACCTACGGCCTTTCGCCGGAACTCTCGGAGGAGGATGAATATGTATACAAATCGCTTCTCTATCAGGCGGAAAAGTATTTCCACTTGAAGTTGAACTATAAGTTTCCTGCCCCTGGTCGCTATCTGCAGGACGGCGAGACCATCTCCTTTGGCAACCACGAACTGTTGGTCCTCCCCACGCCGGGCCACACGCCAGGATCCGTCTCCTTCTACTGCAAGAGCGAGGGATTCCTCTTCACGGGCGACACGCTCTTCCGAGGCAGCGTCGGCCGCACCGACCTCGACGGCGGCAGCATGTTCCAGCTCATCAATAGTCTGCGCGAACTGGCCCAGTTGCCCGACGAGACAGAGGTGCTTCCGGGCCATGGCGAGCCGACCACCATCGGCTATGAGTTGGCTCACAACCCCTATATGGACCGCTGATGACAGAGAAAACCATCCTTGGCATCGATCCGGGCACGAACGTGATGGGCTACGGTCTGCTCCACGTCAGGGGCAACAAGGCGGAACTGGTCGTCATGGGCGTGGTCGATATGCGCCGCGAGAGCGATCCCTACGTCCGCCTTGGCCGCATCTACGAGCGTGTGGCGAGTATCATCGACGCCTACCATCCCGACGAACTGGCCATCGAGGCGCCCTTCTTCGGCAAGAACGTGCAGTCGATGCTGAAGCTCGGCAGGGCGCAGGGAGTGGCCATAGCGGCCGCCATCCGCCAGGGCGTGCCTATCCACGAGTATGCGCCACTGAAGATCAAAATGGCCATCACGGGCAACGGGTCCGCCTCCAAGGAGCAGGTGGCAGCGATGTTGCAACGCCTCCTTTCGCTACGCGACGACCAAAAACCCCACTTCATGGACGCCACCGACGCGCTGGCGGCAGCCTACTGCCACTTCCTGCAGATGGGAAGGCCCGAGACGGGAGCGAAACACTATAGCTCGTGGAAGGACTTTGCGCTGAAGAACCAGCGACGCGTCAGTGGCAACGAATAGGGAGAAGGCGACCTTTTTGATTGTTGCCATGAACTTTCCGGGCGATTTGACCACTGTTCAAACATTTTTTTATAATTTTGCATCCAAAAATTAAAAAGGAAGACATGAGTGAATCCACGGCCCACGGTCGCCAGCTACTAAAGGAGAAGATTTGCTTGACAGCCCTGCGCCTGTTTCACAAGCGCGGCATCCGTCAGGTGAAGATGGACGATATTGCCACCACGCTTTCCGTCTCCAAGCGCACGCTCTACGAGATCTACACCAATAAGATGGAGCTGCTCGCCGAGGTGCTGGAACTGCAAAACCGCATGAACCACGACCGCCTCAAGCGAGAGCTGAAGCCCGAGGCCAACACGATGGACGTGCTTATCCTCGTGCTGAAGATTTCGGTGGAGGAGCTCAACAAAATCTCGGTGGAGTTTCTCGAGGACCTCCACCGCTACCCCGAGGCGCTCCAGAAGCTTGAAGAACTGGAAAAGCGCAGCGACGAGGAAAACCGCCGCTTCCTGCAGAAGGGCGTGGAGGAGGGTTTCTTCCTGCCCAACATCAATTTTCAGCTGATGGACGATATCGTCCGCATAATCAAGGATCAGACGGTCTTCTATCAGCAGTATGGCATCAAGACGGTGTGGACGACGCTCGTGCGCGTCTTCCTGCGCAGTATCTGCACGCTCAAGGGCGTGCAGGAGCTCGACGCCTTCCTCGACAAAATGGCGACCGAGGACGGAGCGTTCTCGCCAGTCTGACAATTTTATTTCTCATATTTATATTAGCAAATGAAAGACCACGCATACAGGCCGTTTTTCCTCACCCTCTTCGTCGTCGTGCTGCTGACGATCGCCCACTGGCTGCCGACGCTCCATCTGGGCGACACCCAGCTGCGCCGTATCGACCTGCTCAGCGACCTGGGCAACGACAGCACGAAGGGCGACTTCCACGACGTCATACCCAAGCCCAAGGAACCCGAACGGCTCCTGGCGAAGAACAAGGCGGGCCAGACGGTCGCCTTCAAGGAGGTGTGGCCGAAGGGCGTGGAGCGCATCGTCGATTTCTCGGCAGGATCGGCCAACGGCATGGACCACTTCTACGCCATGCTCGACTCCGTGAAGCGGAAGCAGCTCAAGGGGCGTCCGCTGCGCATCGCCTACTTCGGCGACTCCTTCATCGAGGGCGACATCCTCGTCTGCGACCTACGAGAGCTCATGCAGGCCCACTTCGGCGGCTGGGGCGTGGGCTGGATCGATGCAGGCAACGACCTGACCAAGTATAAGCGCACCATCAGCAGCACCTTCTCGGGACTGGAGGAGCACATGGCGATGAAGAAGAAAAGCTATCGTGCCCAGGAGGCGGGTATCGCCCAGCGCTACTACACGATGCGCGGTGCGGTCAGAATGAATTATACGGCTACGAAAGACTTCCCCCACACGTCTCGCTGGGGTGTCTCGCGCCTCTATTTTCGGTCGCCGGGGGGCATCACGCTGAGCGGCCACGAGGGACAGAAGGCCTTCACCCTGCCCTTCAAGGGCAGCAAGCACGTGCAGGTGGCGGAGATGGCGGGCGTGGCCTCGGCAGCCGACTTCTCCGTGTCGCAGGGATCGGCGACGTTCTTCGGCACGGCACTGGAGAGCGACGGCGGCGTGATCATAGACAATTTTAGTTTGCGTGGTGCGTCGGGACAGACGCTGGCCGACCTCCCCGAGGCGACGCTGCGCGAGTTTGACAAGTTGCGCCCCTACGACCTGATCATCGTCCAGTATGGCGTCAATGCAGTCAGGGAGGGTAGCACCACCCCCCAGCTCAAGGCTTACATGGAGCAGATGCGGACGGTGGTGGACCACCTCAAGCGCAGTTTCCCCGAGACGAGTATCCTCGTGGCGGGCGCCCCCGACCGAGGCTCCAAGACGGCTCCCGACGGCACGATGCCGGCCATCAAGATGCTCTCCGGTCTCCAGGAACAGATGGCCAGCGACGCGAAGGTGGGATTTCTCTCCATCCTCGGCGCCATGGGTGGCCCGGGCACGATGAAGCGCATCGTCGATGAACACGGATGGGGCTCCAGCGACTATGTCCACATCAACTGGGATGGGGGCAAGTTTGTGGCGGAACGACTCTTCAAGTCGTTCCTCGCGGGCTACGACAACTATGTGCGCCGTAAGAAATTAGAGAATCAATAACACGCTTTCACCACTCTCAGACTGTCTTTCGCAATGATAACAGACCACATCATGGCTTCGATCGCCGACTTGGCGCAGGAAGTCTCCCAATATTTTGCCTCGCTCCAGTGGGAACGGCTGGGCGCAATGCTCTCGTACAATCCGAGCGAGCCGCTGCTCTTCTCCTCGGGGTTCTTCCTCTTCCTCTTCCTCGCCCTTACGCTCGTCTATATGGCGCTCCGCAAGGCGCTCACTCCGCGCATCCTCTTTCTGACGCTCTTCTCCTACTATTTCTTCTATAAGAGCAGCGGGATGTATTTCCTGCTCCTCGTCCTTGTCACCGTCACCGACTTCTATATCGCCAAAGGGGTTTCGCGCCTGAAGGAGAAGGCCGACGAACAGGCGGAACGGGAGCGGCGGGCCCTCGGAGAGGAGGAGGCCACGCCCCACTACGGACGCGCCAAGGGGCTGCTGGCCCTGAGCCTGGCGATCGACCTCGGACTGCTCTGCTACTTCAAATACACCAATTTCTTCGCGGGAATGGTGACGCAGATGATCGGGAGCAATTTCCAGCCGTGGGACATTTTCCTGCCCGTGGGCATCAGTTTCTACACCTTCAAGACCATCTCCTATGTCGTGGACGTCTATCGGGGCAAGATGAAGCCGATGGAGAGCCTCCTGGACTATGCCTTCTACGTCTCCTTCTTCCCCACGCTGCTGGCGGGCCCCATCGTCCGGGCCACTGACTTCGCCCCGCAGATCCGCCGTCCGTTGCAGATCAGCAACCAGCTCTTTGGCATGGGCGCCTACTTCGTGCTCATCGGACTGGCGAAGAAGTGTATCATCTCCGACTATATCGCGCAAAACTTCGTCGATCGCATTTTCGACAATCCCACGCTCTTCTCCGGCGGTGAGGTGCTCTTGGGTCTCTATGGCTACACCGTACAGATCTATTGCGACTTCTCGGGCTATAGCGATATGGCGATAGGTATCTCGGCCTTGCTCGGTTTCACGATCCCAATGAACTTCAACGCGCCGTGGAAGTCCGATTCCGTCACCGACTTCTGGCGTCGCTGGCACATCTCGCTCTCTTCCTGGATTCGCGACTACGTCTATATCCCGCTTGGTGGAAGCCGCAAGGGCACGTTGCGCATGTATCTCAACCAGATGATTGCGATGGTGGCCTGTGGCCTTTGGCATGGTGCCTCGCTGAGCTTCATCGTCTGGGGTGCGCTCCATGGCGCCCTGGTCTGCCTCCATAAGTTCTTCTCACAGACCGTACTCCACCACGACCGCCACTACCACCCACGGGGATGGCGGCGCTTTGTGGCCGTCTTCGTCACGTTCCACGTGGTCTGCCTGACGTGGTTGCTCTTCCGCAACGCCACGTTTGAGGGCACATGGGTGATGCTGGAGCAGATGTTCACGAAGTTCAATCCTGACGTGCTGCCCGAGGTGCTCCTTACTTATAAGTATGTCTTTGCCCTGATGATCTTCGCCCTCGTCTCTCACTGGATACCCGATAGCTGGCAGGACCAGCTCATCAAGGTCTTCGCCAAGGGAGGCGTCGCCCTGGCCGCCGTGGCCATTGCCGTTGTCATCTTCGTGATCATGCAGGTGAAAGGCAGTGAGGTGCAGCCGTTCATTTACTTCCAATTCTAATCACATAGATAGAAAATCTGATAAAATCACTTCCGAAAATAGTCAAATAAGGGGAAGAATAGAACAATGAGTGTTAAAAATAGCTTTTTCCCTGCCAAATTGCACAAAGTTTTATGCGTTTTCCTTTGCGGAATAGAAATTAAACCCCTATATTTGCAGCCATTAAAAGAGTTGATAATAAAAACAGATGTTAAACCTATCAAAAAGAATTGGATTATGAAAAAACTGTTCCTATTGGCAGCCGTTATGCTGTCTTCCGTTGGTGCTTTTGCCCAGCATGCTGTTGGCTCATTCACTCTGCAGCCCCGTTTAGGTATCAACATTGCCACAGTCACTGATTTGGACCGTACCAAGTCGCGCGTAGATTTCGCTGGCGGTCTCGAAGCTGAGTATCAGGTGAGCGACCTCTTCTCGCTCTCTGGAGGTTTGATGTACTCTCGTCAGGGCTTCAAGATGGAAGATGTCGACCTGCCCTTGGTGGGTACGGTGGAGGGCGATTCATGGACTCCCAGCTACCTCAACATCCCCATCATGGCCAATGTCTATGTGGTCAAAGGCCTGGCCGTGAAGCTCGGTATCCAGCCTGGCTTCGTCGTTGACAAGGACGATGCTGACCACATGGAGACCTTCGACTTCTCTATCCCCGTTGGTCTGAGCTATGAGTATCAGAACGTGGTCCTCGACGCTCGCTACAACTGGGGTCTGACGAAGATCTATGACGTGGACAAGCTCGATAGCAAGAACAGCGTGTTCCAGATCACGCTCGGCTACAAGTTTGACCTCTAATCATATTTGTGACTCTCCTTTACATTTTTGACATAAAGTTTTTAAAGCTGTCGCCCGGTGGAAGTGGATTCCATCGGGCGATTTGTTGGTGTGTCATTTTCTCCTGTTCGATTGTTACCAAGAAATTGTTAGGTAGTTTCCCGAAAACTGCTTGTGGGTTTCCAAGAAATTGCTAACTTTGCAGTCAACAAGCAATAGAACAGATAAAAAACAGATAAAGATGATGAAAATAGACAATAAGTGGATCGCCTGGTCGGCGTTCGCCCTGGTCGGCGGACTGATGATGCAGTCTTGTCACGAGAGCCTGGAGGAGCGTGCGGCCCGCGAGTGCAAGGAATATACAGAGCGCAACTGCCCCCAGCAGTTGGGCAACGGTGTGGTCTATGACAGTCTGACGTTCGAGATTCCGACACAAACGGTCCACCACCACTATTCCGTCACGGGAGAGGCCGACAACGCACAAGCCTTTGCCGAGCACAAGGACGAACTGCGCAAGGCGGAACTCGAGGGACTACGTCGCGACATCTCCACGCAGAAGTATAAGGAGGCAGGCTACAATTTCGCCATCACCATCCGGTCCGGACGCAATCCCAAGAATGTTTACTTCCATACGGTCTTTACGCCCGAGGAACTGAAATAAGCACGACAGACAGCGCTTAGTCCTCCTCGTCGCTGGTCTCCTGTGGCTCGCCCACCACGATGGATGCCTCCTCGTCCTTGCGAAACTGTCGCTGGAGCTGATAGACCTTCAACGAATTGAGCGCCTCGGCCACGCCATAATAGACCATGCACCACCCGATGATGAGCAGCGGACTGGCCATGGTTTCGACTGGCTTGAGCAGGATGACGGCCCCTACGACCAGCGTGACAGTGGGGAGAAGCCAGTAGAAGACGGGGATGCGCGCATAGCGGCGCGCGCCACCCAGCGTGACCAGTTGGTTGAGGGCTCCGAGGATGAGGATGGCGGCCAGGACATAGGCCACACCACGGATAAAGGAACCAGTCATCATCATCAGAATCAATCCCAGCAGCACGCTGCCCACTCCGGCTATAGGCAACGGCGGGGTGTGGGGACCGACGACGCGGCCCTCCTCGTCGATGACCTTGGCGGCACGAATGGCCTTTCTCCGGCCCCAGTAATAGGCCAGGCAGGACAGGCAACCCGAGAGAAAGAACAGGGCGCCCGTGATGATCACCATCCATTCGAGGGTGGCCTTGCGGTAGAGAATGAGCATCACGCCGACCACGATGGCCACCAAGGCGCGAACCACACTACTTTGAATCACTTTCATAGATATTTTTGTCGTTTGATTTTTCAAATCTTAAATACAAGGCAAAATTACGAAAAACTCGCCGCATGGCCGCATTTTCCGTCTTTTTTTGTGTAATTTTGCACCTAAAAAGAATAGCAAGACAATGACAACACTACTTCTTGTGCGACATGGCGAGACCTTCGACAACGCCGCCCACTTAATGCAAGGCCAGGTGCAGGGACAACTCAACGAGACGGGCATTGCCCAGGCGGAAGGCGTCCGCGACCAGATGGCCGGAGAGCACATCGACGCCTTCGTCTCCAGCGATCTCCACCGTTCGGTACAGACTTGCGAGATCATCGCTGAGCCGCACCATAAGCCCGTCGTGCAGACACCGTTGCTGCGTGAGCGAGACTGGGGCTCTTTCACTGGCAAATACATCCCTGACCTGCAGGCGGTCAAAGAATGGCCAGACGACATCGAACCACTCCCCGACCTGCAGGCCCGAGCAAAGAAGTTCTTGGACTGGATTCGCGCGCAATACCCCGACCAGACGGTGCTCGCCGTGGGTCATGGCATTGTCAACAAGGCCATTCAGTCGGTCTATACAGGCAAGCCCATGAACCAAATCCAGCGGATGGAGAACGCCGAGGTGCGCCGCCTGGAATTGTAGGCGCACCCCGTGGTGATGGCCGTGGTGTCGGACTGTGGGCTCTACGGTCGATGAAACGTCATCAGGCCTTCTATCGGACTTCGCATCACGCGCACCAACTCGAAGTCGTGGCGACTTGCCACTTCCGAAAGGATGGTCTGAAACGGTGCGGCCATTCCGCCCACGCAGGCCATGCGCCGTAGCGGCGTAGCGTAGCGAAGGACGTTGTAGCGGAAGAAAGCCTCGAAGTTGTCCGCCACAAGCTGGCGCAGCGAGGGTTCGTCTATGCGCTGATGGATGAAAGGTACGATGGTGGCCAGATAGCGGTTGGCCAGAGGTTGGCGATAGACGCGCTGGATGATATCGTCGTAGCTCTGTCCGCTCTCGGCGAAAAACTCGTCGCGCAGCGTGGCGGGCAACCAGCCCTTCAGTATTCCGTTGAGAAAGTTGCGTCCCAGCACTGCCCCACTGCCCTCGTCGCCAAGGACATAGCCTAAGGGCGGGATGTGGGCGGTGATGCGGTCGCCATCATAGACGCAACTGTTGGCTCCCGTCCCGAGGATGCAGGCAATGCCCTGCTCACGCCCCAAGACGGCGCGCGCAGCACCCAGAAGATCGCTCTCTGCGAAGGTTTCTGCCGACGGAAAGAGCGTGGAAAGGAGCATGGCGACGCGTGGCGACTGCTGGGGTGTGCAGCCGGCGCCATAGAACGCCACTTCGCTCACCTCGCTGGCCGGTACGCCCGCTTCGTCGAGGCGGGGAAGCAACTCTTGTCGAAACACGCCGTCGATTTGATCATCGGTGAAAAGGAGGGGATTGATGCCCTGTGTGGCGATCCTCACGCTGCTTCCGCCAGGGGCTCCCAAGACGGCCCAGTCGGTCTTGGTGCTCCCACTATCTGCTATCAGTATCATCTTTTCTTGATTTTTCGGGCCCAAAGGTATGAAAAATCCGCCGTCGTGTCAAGTATTTCCAACAAAATTTAGTAATTTTGCAGCATATATTGCGACTTGCCGTCCCTCTACCCGAATGGAGGAGCTGCCACGGTCTGTCGCTCAGTAAAGAAAAAGAGAATCGATTGGCAAAAATGAAGTTTTTCCACACTTGTCTGCTGTTGGCTTTGCTCCTGCTCAACGCCCTCCCTTCCAAGGCCGTCCTGCAGGAAGACTCGCTCAAAAACTCACTCGCTGTTTTGCGCCATGAGTTGATCACGAGCCACTACCAGCTCAACGAGCAGACCACACGTGCCAAACAGTTGAATAGCCGCGTCACACAGCAGCTGAAAGATATCACACAGCGCTCCTCGCAGGTGTCGCTGATGCTCTATTCCCAAAACTCCGAGTATATCTTCGATGTCACCTACGCCTGCCACCAGGCTACCACGCTCTACAACGAGTTTGAGACCAAGACGCGCCCGTTCAGCATCCTCGTGGAACGAAGCAAGCAGGACATTGCCCGCTACGACTCGCTCATCAACTCGCTGAGCACGATGTACACGGAGGGAATGACGGAGCGGGAGAAGATAGACCGCAACGTCTGTCTGACGCTGGCGGTGAGCATACGCCGCATGCTGACGGAGAACAACCAGAACTTCCAGGACTACATCCAATATTACAACTACACGCGGAGGCAGTTGAAGGAACTCAACGATTATGCCCAAAAGCGCTACCAGGACATACAGGGCAGTTTGCTTCGCAACACGAACGAGAATTATTTCTCCATCCTTCTCCATCCGCAATACTACATCTTGCGCATGGTGGTGGCCTACAAGGACAAATATGTGCCGGATAATAAGGTGAAGTCGCAGTGGGACGCCAGTTGGCTACTCCTCTTGCTGGCGATGGTAGCCTTCTATGGACTCTGTGCCGTGCTGGTCAACTTCCTCAGTATTCGCTTCCTCGCCACACGCCTCATCAAGAGCAACCGCTGGCATATCGACGCCAAGGCCTTTCTGACCAAGCGCACTTGCATTATCATCAATGGCACGGTCATCACCTTTGGCCTGGCGCTGTTGTTGATACGTTATATCTCGCCGTCCAACTTTGTCTATATGGCGACGGGCATCTTGCTGGAGTTTACCTGGCTGCTGGTGGTCATCTTCACCTCACTGATGCTCCGCGTGGATGGAGAACTCATCCGCAACACTTATCGCAGCTACTACCCCATCATCTTTGTCGGTGCAGTCATTATCTCCTTCCGTATCATCTTGATCCCGGCTGTCTTTGTCAACATAATGCTGCCGCCGCTCATGCTCATCGCCACCCTATGGCAGGGCCATATCATCAAGAAATACCGACTGCTGGTGATGCGCAATGACCTCTACCTTTGCTACGCGACACTGACGGTATTTATCGTGGCCACTGCCACTTCGTGGATGGGTTACACGATGCTTTCGGTGCAGATCATCATCTGGTGGATGATGCAGCTGGCATGCATTCTGACCATCGCCTGTGCTCACGACTACCTCAACAGCTACCGCGAGAAGCATAAGCTGGCGAGCAAGCCTATCAGCAAGACGTGGTTCTTTCGGCTGGTCTATTCCGTCGTCCTCCCGTCGTGCATGGTTTTGTCATTCCTCTTTGCCGTTTATTGGGCCACGGACGTCTTCAACCTCAGCGAACTGACGTGGAACTTCTTCAGCACCGATCTCATCGATACGGAGAATATCAAGGTGAGCATTTTTGGCATAGCAGTGGTCGTTGCGATGTGGTTTGTCTTCAGCTATATCAACCTTACAAGCAAGGACTTGATCAACTTTGTCATGGAGCAGCGCGACCCGACTACGGCTGCCACTCGCTCGGTGATGTTTGTCAATGTCACGCAGACGGTGGTCTGGGGCACCTGGTTGCTGCTCTCTCTGGCGGTCTTCAAGGTGAACAACACCTGGCTGGTGGTAGTCTCGGGCGGTCTCTCCACGGGTATTGGATTCGCTATGAAGGACATACTGGAGAACATCTACTATGGTATCTCGCTCATGGCGGGCCGCATCAAGATCGGCGACTATGTGGTCTGCGACGGCATCCGAGGCCGCGTGACAAGCATCAGTTATACTTCTACGATGCTGGAGGCTGTCGATGGATCGGTCATCGCTTTCCAAAATTCACAACTCTTCACCAAGAACTATAAGAATCTTACGAAAAACCATGGCTACGAGCTCGATACGCTGGAGGTCGGCGTGGCCTATGGCACCAATATCAAGGAGTGTTGCAGCTTGTTGACCGAGGCGGTGACGAAGCTCAAATGCATCTATCACAACCGTCCCGTGGCCGTTCGCCTGAAGAGTTTCGACGATAGTTGCGTGACGCTGAAGGTGCTCTTCTGGGTCAACGTCTTGGACCGCTACTCGGCAGAGGGCGAGATCATGGAGTGTATCTATGATACGTTGAACGAGCACAACATCGAGATACCGTTCCCGCAGCGTGAGATTACGCTGAAGAATGTCGCCGAGTTGAGGCAGGAATCCCCTACCCCGCCGGCTGAGTAAAAACAGAGACGAGTCTAGATGGAAAAGCATCGAGTCGAGGATGATTCCAAGACGAGATAGCATCAATACGATCGAAGAAAATGGAAATCATAATACATCGAAATATGGATAAACCTGTATTCATCGCAGGCCCCTGCGTCATAGAATCGGCCGAACTCCTGGACACCGTGGCCCAGGAGTTGGTGCGCATCAACCAAAAGTATGGTATTGACATCATCTTCAAGGCCTCTTTTGACAAGGCTAACCGTACCAGCCTCAAGTCCTTCCGCGGACCTGGACTGGAGAAAGGACTGGAGATGCTCGCGGATATCAAGTTGCGCTACGGACTGCGCATCCTCACCGACATCCACGAGGCTTGGCAGGCTGATCCTGTGGGCAAGGTGGCCGACGTGATTCAGATCCCGGCTTTTCTGTGCCGACAGACCGACCTGCTGGTGGCTGCGGCACGGACGGGCAAGGTGGTCAATATCAAGAAGGCACAGTTTCTCTCTGGCCGCGACATGCGCTATCCGCTCCAGAAGTGCGTCGAGACTGGAGCTACGGAGGTGTGGCTTACCGAGCGTGGAAGTTGCTTCGGCTACAACAACCTCGTCGTAGATTTCCGCAATATCCCCGATATGCTCGAACTGTGTCCCACGGTAGTCATGGACTGCACCCACAGCGTGCAGCGTCCGAGTGCGGGAGATGGCAAGACTACGGGCGACCGCCGCTTTGTTCCGGCTATGGCTATGGCGGCCAAGGCCTTTGGTGCGACGGGTTATTTCTTTGAGGTCCATCCCGACCCGGACCGTGGCAAGTCGGACGCTGCCAATATGCTGGAGCTCGATAAACTCGATGAACTGATCGGAAAACTATTGGCGTAAGCCTATATACCTTATTATATATAATATAATGGAAACAAATAATACGCAGGCGGAGGAGAGACTTCGGAATGTCCGCCAATATGCTGTGCAGTGTATCAAGGATGAGTGTGACGCGACGTTGAAGCTCATCGACCAGTTGGACGACAACTTCGACCGTGCCGTGTCGATGATGTACCATTGCAAGGGTAAGATCATCGTGACGGGTGTAGGCAAGAGTGGAAACATTGGCGCCAAGATCGCCGCTACGCTCTCCTCTACGGGCACGCCGGCCTTCTTTATCAATCCGCTCGACGTCTATCATGGCGACCTCGGCGTGATGACCAAGGATGATGTGGTGCTCGCTTTGTCCAACTCGGGACAGACTGACGAGTTGCTGCGCTTCATCCCCATGGTGCTCCACATGAACGTGCCTATCATCGGCATGAGTGGCAATCCTCAGTCCCTGTTGGCGAAGTATGCTACGGCCCACCTGCTGGTGAGGGTCGAGAAGGAGGCTTGCCCGCTCAACCTGGCGCCGACCAGTTCCACGACCGCTGCCCTCGTCATGGGCGACGCGCTTGCCATCGCATTGATGGAGGTCCGCGACTTCAAGCCCAAGGACTTTGCACAGTTCCATCCGGGTGGTGAATTGGGTAAGCGACTCCTCACCACCGCGCAGGACGTGATGCGGAGCGACGACCTGCCTATCATCCCGAAGGAAATGCACCTCGGCGAGGCTATCATCCACGTGAGCAAGGGCAAACTCGGACTGGGTGTGGCTCTGGAGGACGGCAAGGTCATTGGACTGATCACCGACGGCGACATTCGTCGTGCTATGGAGCGCTGGCAGGCAGAGTTCTTCGACCATACCGTCAGCGACATCATGACGAGAACTCCTAAGACGGTAGCTCCCGAGACGAAGATCGCCGACGTGCAGCGCAAGATGAACCAGTACAAGATACACACCGTCCTCGTGACCGACTCTGAAAATCGTCTCCTGGGTGTGGTGGATCACTACAGTTGCATGTTCTAACCCTCTCTATCGCGCATTTATATCCCACCTATCCCGTTGATATTGAATAGAAAAATAGTCATATTGATCTCGCTGCTCTTTGTGTCCGCTCTCGGGCGGGCACAGAGGGCAGATAGCTTGATGGTGGAGCAACTGCGGAGCAAAGGGGTGACATTTTCCCACAACAACTCCGTCACCTTGCTCATGACTGGACAAGAGAAGTTTGACGATCTTTTCAAGGCGGTAGAACAAGCCCGGTCGAGTATCCATCTTGAGTATTTCAACTTCCGTAACGACTCTATCAATCGCGAGTTGATGACGCGTCTTGTGCGCAAAGCCGCCGAGGGCGTAGAGGTCAGAGCTATTTTCGATGGTTTTGGCAACTCCAGCAACAACCAGCCGATGCGCAAGTCGGACATCCGTCTCATCCGATCCAAAGGGGTGGAGATCTATGAGTTTAAGCCCTTGGCTTTCCCATGGATTCATGATTTCTTCAACCGCGACCACCGAAAGATCGTCGTCATCGACGGCAAGGTGGCCTATACGGGGGGAATGAATGTTGCCGACTATTATATCAAAGGAACGAAGCAGGTGGGCAGCTGGCACGATATGCATTGCCGTATCGAGGGCGATGAGGTCAATACGCTGCAGAAGATCTTCCTCAGAATGTGGAAACTGGTCTCGGGAGAGGACGTTCATGGTGCAAAATATTACCGGGGAATCTCCAATGCCGACTACATGGAAGGTCTCAAGCCTGACACTACGCCGACTTGTGGCCAACAGATGGTGGGCATCATCAACCGTGAGCCTCATGTGACGAAGGACATCATCCGCTTCTTCTACCTCAATGCTATCAACAACGCGAAGGAAAGCATCAAGCTTATCAATCCCTACTTCACGCTTAACCGTAAGCTGAAGCGTGCCTTGGCCAAAGCTGTCAAGCGGGGGGTGAAGGTGGAAATCATGCTGAGCGTGCGGAGCGACATTCCCATCACACCCGATGTGGGCTTCTACAACGCTCATCAGTTGATGAAAAAAGGTTGCGACATCTGGCTCTACCAGCCGGGGTTCCATCATACGAAGATCATCATGGTCGATGGACAGTTTTGTACCGTCGGATCTGCCAACCTCAATGCTCGTTCGTTGCGCTGGGACCGCGAGGAGAATGCCGTTATCATCGACCCCCACGTCACACGGCAGTTGAACCAACTGTTTGAGCAGCAGAAGCAGGATTCTTTCCTCCTCACGGAGGAGAAATGGGACCAATGGCGCACGCCATGGAAGAAGTTTGTCGGTTGGGCAGGCCATCTATTGGCACCTTTCCTGTAATTTTTTCCTCTCTTTATGGCGACTTTTCATTCCTTTTTGCTAACTTTGCAACTTAATTGGGTAAATTCAATCATCATGGCCGCGGCGACAGGCTTCGCCGATTGGTCACTAAATGTATAATCAACAACGCTCATGAAACAGTTTAAGCTGGTGGACATCGTTCTCGGATGGGTCGTTTTTGCGATCGCCGCGTTCGTCTATTGCTCCACCATTGAGCCGACAGCCAGCTTCTGGGACTGTCCAGAGTTTATCACTACGGGCTACAAGCTCGAAATCGGCCACCCACCTGGGGCACCATTCTTTGCCCTCACGGCCAATCTTTTCAGCCAGTTTGCCAGCGATGTGACGCAGGTGGCGCGTATGGTCAACATTATGAGTGCGCTCCTCTCCGCGGTTTGTATCATGTTCCTCTTCTGGACCATCTCGCATCTGGTGCGCCGCCTCATCGTCAAGGACGGCACTATGCCCTCTCTCTCTGAGGCCATCGCCATAGAGGGATCCGCCTTGGTGGGCGCTTTGGTTTACACATTCTCCGACACATTCTGGTTCTCCGCTGTCGAGGGTGAGGTCTATGCCTACTCCTCGGCCTTCACAGCCATCGTGTTCTGGCTGATCCTGAAGTGGGAAAACTGTGCAGACCAGCCTCATAGCGACCGTTGGTTGGTGCTCATCTTCTATATGACCGGCCTTTCCATTGGTGTCCACTTGCTCAACTTGTTGTGTATTCCCGCCATCGTGCTGGTATATTATTACCGCAAGGTGCCCAACGCCAATGCCAAGGGGTCGCTTCTCGCTCTCCTGCTTTCCGTCGTTATCGTCGGAGCTGTACTCTACGGTGTCGTCCCTGGTATCATCACCGTGGGTGGCTGGTTTGAGCTCTTCTTCGTCAATACGCTGGGAATGCCGTTCAACACGGGTGTCATAGTCTATATCATCCTCCTCGTCGCCTCCTTCGTATGGGCACTCTGGGAGACTTATCAGAGTAGCCACACCAAGCGCGAGAATATCGCCTTCCTGACCGCCTTCGCCCTTCTGGGTGTGCCCTTCGTCGGCTACGGTTGGTCAGCCTTCTTCACGGGTGTGGTCATCTTGGCCGTACTGTTCTTCGTCCTCAATATGAAGAAGGGTAAGGGCAAGTCCAGTGTCACCTTGATACCGACACGCCTCAAGAACACGGCGCTGCTCTGTATGCTGATGCTTCTGATTGGCTTCTCCAGCTACGCATTGATTGTGATTCGCTCCACAGCCAATCCCCCGATGGACCAAAACTCCCCAGAGGATATCTTCACTTTGGGCAACTATCTCAGCCGTCAGCAGTACGGCCAGTACCCGCTCTTCTACGGCCAGGCCTATACTTCTGAGCCTGCTATTGCTGAGGATGGCATGCACTATGAGTTCAAGCAGGGTGCACCCATCTATGAGCCGAAGGAGAAGGAGAGTGCTGACGAGAAGGATAGCTACTACTTGGTGCGCCGTCAGGCCACGCAGGTGTTCCAGCAGAACATGTTCTTCCCCAGAATGTGGGACGAGGGGCATGCCGATATGTATGAGTCGTGGATGGGAGGCATACAGGGCCGCTCCGTCGATGGCGTCAAGATGCCGACTCAGTGGGAGAACATCAAATTCTTCCTCTCCTATCAGTGCAACTTCATGTACTGGCGCTACTTCATGTGGAACTTCGCAGGACGTCAGAATGATATCCAGGGACACAACGAGCGCGAGCATGGCAACTGGCTAACGGGCTTCAATTGGTTCGACAACAACGTCCTCGGTCTGGGCGACCAGGATCTCATGCCCGACTCGCTCAAGGAAAATAAGGGCCACAATGTCTTCTACTGTATGCCTTTGCTGCTTGGTCTTCTGGGCCTCTTCTGGCAGGCCTTCCGTGGCAAGCGAGGTATCCAGCAGTTCTGGACGGTCTTCTTCCTGTTCTTCATGACGGGATTGGCCATCGTCATCTACCTCAACCAGACGCCGGGACAACCTCGTGAGCGCGACTATGCCTACGCAGGTTCCTTCTATGCCTATGCTATCTGGTGTGGTATGGGTGTAGCCGCCATGTACGAATGGCTCAAAAAACTGCGTCTCAGTCCGGTCGGCGCTGCCGCCTTGGTCTCGGCCGTAGGTTTAGTGGTCCCCATCCAGATTGCTTCGCAGACTTGGGATGACCACGATCGATCAGGTCGCTACACTTGCCGCGACTTTGGACAGAACTATCTGATGACGCTGCAGGACAAGGGCAACCCGGTGATCTTCACCAACGGTGACAACGATACCTTCCCGCTCTGGTACAACCAGGAGGTGGAGGGCATACGTACCGACGCGCGCGTCTGCAACCTCAGCTACCTTTCCACCGACTGGTACATCGACCAGATGACGCGCCCAGCCTACTCGTCGCCCGCGCTGCCTATCTCTTGGCCGCGTATCGACTATGTCAGCGGCACCAACGAATATATTCGTATCAACCCCGACTTCAAGTCGCAGGTGCTTGATTACTATAAAACTCATCCCGAGGAGGCACGCGCACAGTATGGTGACGACCCGTTTGAGTTGAAGAACATCATGAAGTACTGGGTACGCTCTCATGACGAGCAGGCCCATGTCATACCGACTGATACGGTCTATGTCACCATTGACAAGCAGGCCGTTCGCCGCTCGGGTATGATCCTCCCTGGCGACAGCATCCCCGACAGGATGGCTATTTCCCTTGCCGGCAAGACCGGACTCACCAAGAGCGACTTGATGATGCTCGAGCTGATTGCCAACTGCAACTGGACGCGACCGCTCTATGTGGCCACGACCGTGGGCAAGGAGAACTTCATGAACCTCAGCGATAACTTCGTACAGGAGGGATTGGCCTATCGTATTACGCCGTTCAACACCCAGCGTGAGTCCAATATCAGCTACGACCACATCCTCTTCGACAAAGAGAAGATGTATCATAACATCATGACACGCTTCAAGTGGGGCAATGTCAGCATGAAGGGGTTCTATATGGACGAGACCGTGGAGCGTATGTGCTACACCCATCGCCGAATGCTTGCCGAACTGGCACTCCAGTTTATCCAGGACGGCGACAAGGTGAAGGCTCTCAACCTCCTCCGCAAAGCCGACAAGGAGTTGCCTGACTACAATCTGAAGCCCTACTACCTCGGTGGCAGCGGCCAGATGGCACAAGCTTACCTTATGCTTGGACAGAAGAAGGATGGCGAGCGCCTCCTCGATGCGATGTGGAAGGACAATGCCCAGTATGTACGCTACTATGTATCGCTCAACTCCAAGGGCTTCAACATGTCTCGTCAGAGCTGCTACACCAACATTCAGATTCTGATGTCGCTCATGCAGATGGCCGAGCACTACGACAAGGCATGGGGCCAGAAGCACATGAACGAACTCAACTCGCTCATCCAGAGTTATCAGCTGCGTGGAGGCGGCTTTGGTAACTAATGCTGATTGAGCAACCTGCACGGTTCCTCCGTTTACTCTATCCCCACGCCCTGTGGCGGATGAGTGCGGAGGAACGTGCTGTTTATCTCACTTTCGACGATGGTCCCATCCCCGAGGCAACGCCTTTCATCCTGGATACGCTCGACGCGTTTGATGCCAAGGCCACTTTCTTTATGGTGGGTGACAACGTGAGAAAGTACCCGGCATTGTTTGACGAAGTCGTTAGCAGAGGCCATCAAGTGGGCAATCACACGTTTCACCATCTTGGCTCTTTCAAGCATTGGACGCTCACCTATGCCGTCGATGTCACGAAAGCACAGGCCTTGATACCTTCGCCCTACTTCCGTCCGCCTCACGGTTGGCTCCGCCACTCGGTCTATTGGTGGGTGAAGCACCACTACCGTGTGGTGATGTGGGACCTTGTGACCCGCGACTACTCCAAATGGCTCAATGGTGATGACGTATATAATAATGTGAAGCGATATGCCCGCAACGGTTCTATCATCACATTTCATGATTCTCTGAAGAGTATCGACAAACTCAAGACCGCCCTTCCTCGTTCCTTACAGTGGCTAAAGGATCAGGGTTATGAGTTTAAGCGTTTACCCGACAATCCCGACGAGACCCGCTTTTAGTGCGTCAAGCCGTAGGCCTATCCGCGATTTATCTTCTACTTTCCTTGTCCTCCATTTATAAAATCAAACATAATATGCTTAGGTTTATATCTTTCGGAAGCGGCAGCAGTGGCAACTGCTATCTTTTATTCACCGACACAGACTGTCTGATGATAGACTGTGGCGTGGGTATTCGTACGCTTAAAAAGCATTTCAACCAGTATGGCATCAAACTCGACCATGTCAAGCATATCATCCTTACCCATGACCACGCCGACCATGTCAAGTCGGTAGGGTCTCTGAGTGGTGATTGCCACATTCCCGTCTTTGCCACGACGGACGTACACCGTGGTGTACATAGCAACTGGTGTGTGCGCCGAAAGATCAACAAGGAAAATCTCTTCTATTTGGAGAAAGGAGAAACTCAGCAGATAGGTGAGTTTACCGTCCGATCTCGAAACTTCACATCACCGATGAGGTCAAGCAGTGTATTGCGCAGTCTCAGTACCTTGTCTTGGAAGCCAACTATGAGCCCGAGAAACTTGCGCAGGGTGCTTATCCTCGCCATTTGAAGGAGCGCATCTGCGGACCTAAAGGGCATTTGAGCAATAACGAGTGTGCACAGGCCCTCGTCGAAAATGCGTCTCCCGCTCTTCGCCATGTTTGGCTCTGTCATCTTAGCGATGAAAACAATCATCCCGAATTAGCTCGACTCACAGTAGAGACTATTCTGCGTTCTCACGGTATCATCCCTGGCAAAGATTTCCAACTCGATGTACTGAAACGCAAATCCCCT
>OHTJ01000272.1_pt1 | contig 21712 bp, 30 predicted proteins | sample 1578921 | NCBI WGS metagenome assembly OHTJ01 (sample SAMEA3879582, study PRJEB24766) | human gut metagenome | biome: human-associated habitat; feature: feces | place: USA | collected 1985/1987
GTCGGCGTCGGTGAGACTGGCTGCGCTTTTGACGATATAGGGGCGCAGCGCCCGCGCCCGCTCGGTGTAGGTGCTCATGTTATTCCGCCTCCCCGAGCAGGATCTTCGCGGCGGTCTCTGCATCCGTCAGCGGCAATGCTGCACCCATTTCCTCATAACTGCCTTCTGGCTCAGTACCTTTCAGCGTATGGTCTGTGAGATGAAACACCATGTCAGAAAGCACCTGATGTTCAGTTCCTTCTTCATCCGTAATAGTCACAGCCATCTTCGCGCAAAAGCCCTCGGCCTCGGCTTCCTTACACGGTACATAACAACCGTTGCTGTGCAATCGGATGAGCACAATGTTGTCTGCATACCCGGCAAATGCACCGTCCTGTTTTACTGCATACATGGTGTCCCTCCAAATTTCTCTTGATAGATTTTCTCCAATTGCTTTGTGCTTGCTGTTCGCAGCCGATTCTTCCAATATCCGTTTTCCTGCCCCGGCCATTTTTCATCCGTAAAGTCTTCACCGCAGCCGTTTTTTCTGTACCATCGGTACAGATCGTTCAGCATTTTCTGCCGCTCGGCACCTTCCTGCGTGTTCGGCCTGAAATGCTCCCACCCGTTTTCGGACGTCGCAGCGCATATCCGCCTGCCGTCTGCTGCAAACAGGAACCCTTCAATCTCCGATACAACAGTTCCGTACCGGAGATTAAATGCTCCATCGATGCCATTCCCACGGAACCGCTTATACACGATATATTCCATGCGCTTCTCCCTCATACGCAAAAGCCGGGCGCGAAGCCGAAGGAAGCGCGCGCGGTGCGGTCTTCGACTGTCCCGTTGGTGTTCACATTCTCGAAACCGTCGGAGCTGCTCGCAAGCGGAGAACGGAGCCACCAACGAGCGGCGGCACTCGTTCCGTTGTGCTTGTACTTTACCTTGCTGTTTCCAGCGGAATAATAGGCGTACTGCGCTTGCTTACTCGCCTCGTTCGAGTTTGCTCTCGAAATGCTCCCGAAAACCTCAAACTCCGAGAGGAGGAAAAAGTAATCCTTTGTCGCCGTGACCGCACTCGCGGATGTGCTATTATTTCCCGTATTGTCCGTGTACTTGGTAACGGACTTTAGGACTGCACGGAGCGCCGCCGGAATGACTGCGATAATCGTTCCGGAATAGCTCGAGAGGCTTGTCCCGCAAATATTTGTACGCATTTGCGAGCTCGCCCATCCGCCGGAGTTTGTTGCACTACTGTTCATAGAGAAATAGCCGGTTGTCGAAACGGGCGAGGTATAGTAACTATCGCAGAAACACACGTCCGTACCGCCGGAGAGCGCGGTCTTTGCAAGTTGGAAATGGATACAGTTTTCCCCTTCTAGGCTCGCGTTATGGTTAAATCCAATAATGAACGCATATGTTGTGTAATTAGATAGTGTAAGATGTCCAACCGTGCCGTTTAGCGTTACAGCCTTTCGGTCACCGACGCTCCAATAGTTCGCGCCCTGTCCCGCGTCGGATATATCTTTTATTGTTTCCCAAGTATTTTTATTCAGTGTCGGATATACAAAATTAAGCGACACCGCGTAACTGTCCGTGATAGTTACGGCTTTTGTGTCAGATGTTTTCCCGTCCAGCGTCGCGGATACGCTCCATGTTCCGGCTTCCGGTACGATAAGCGTGCACGTTCCATTGACCGATGTGCCACTCTCAGACAGGCTTCCTTTTGTCGCGGTAACAGTTGCACCAGATGTCACAGTTACAATGATTTGCAGTTCTGTACCAGTCTGAATGGCCTGAATGGCTGTCACAAATCCGTCCGGGTAGACCAGTGGGTCAGATGTGCCGCCCTTCTCCCGGATAGCTGATGCAACCTTTGTCAGGTCGGTTGTGTTTGTCAAATATTCCGCCATCAGAAGCTCCCTCCATTCGCGTTTGCGATCTCTACAGCCGCCCACGCACCGTTGGCCACCCGCAGAAATTTGCCGTTGTCAGAAGCCGTGACAGACGGCACTTCGCGAACCTTGACAGCTCCGGTCTTGCCGTTGACGGAGGTGACAGGGGCGGTTTTGAGGTAGTCCTTGCCCGCCACGGCCACCACCCACGCCGTCGGCTTGCCGCTTGCGTCGACCGCCTTGACCTTGATAAGGTCGCCGACCTTCGCCCCGGAGGCCAAAAGCACGTCCTGCTTGCCGCTCCATTCGGCTTTGTTTTCGCGCACGTCGCCGATGGCCTCGTCGATCTGCGCGCCGGTATACTGGCTGTTGTACGCCATGTGATCACTCCTTCATGCACAGGAAATCCTCGCCGTCAGCCGTTTTCATCGTCTGCGACTGCCCAAGCGGGATAAATCCGTAGTTGTCGTTCCAGCTGCCGTCCGCGCTTTGCGCGAACAGCGAAATTCTGTATTCTCCGTCTCCGGAAAGCAGGAAATCGTCGTATACCTCAAAGGTGCGCTGCGTGCCCGCCGGGGTCTGGGAGAAGGACGCGATCAAAGCGCCCTTCCCGCGGCCCCAATCCTCGCCGGACTTCGTCGCGCGGCACTCAAAAGCCGTATAGGCGATGTCCGACGAGAATGTGACGGTGATCGAGTCGAATCCCGAGACTGCCGATATCTTGTTTCCGGTGATGGAGAAGGTCAACTCCGGCGCGGCCATTAGGCTGCGCTCCACGTCCCGGCGGCGTTCTTGACGAAGACCTTCACGATCTTCACGCCGTCGCCGGAAGACGCCGATTCGAGGTCTACGCCCTTGACTGTGACGTTGATAGCGGTGTTCTTCTTGTAGCCGCCTGCCGTGCCGCTGACGTTCGTGGAGCCGCCCGTCGCCGGGATCTGCGTGCCCGCCGTGTGCAGGCTGCTCGTCGCCGGAACGACGCGGACGGTGTATTCCTCGAAGTCTACGTCGCAGACGAAGGAGAAGGCCGCCGCGTCGTAGCCCGTGACCTTGGAGATGCGGCTCTTGTCGGGGCCGGTGATGGTCACGGCGGGAATCGTGGAATTGAGCGTGATGGTGTCGCTGACCGCCGCAGATTCATTGCCTACGTCGTCGCGGACCTTGCAATAGATTGTCTTGAGGCCGTCGCCGTCGGGAAGCGTAATGGCCTTTTCTGCCGCGAACGTCTCCCACGACGCAGCCTCTTCCGTCTCCGCCGTCTTCGTGCCCCAGATCTTCATCTGATAGCCCGTCGTTACTTCATCGGAGACGGAGATCTTCGCGGTGACGTTGGCGCTGGTCGCGTACTGTGCGCCGTCATTCAGGATGATCGATAGACCGGCAGGTGCCAGCGTATCGAGTGTTAAATTAAAAAAGCTTGCCATTCGGATTTAACCCCTTTCTTCACTTTTGAGTTCAATGTACAAAAAGCCGCCCGGCCTTTCATAAATGGTTTTCTCGCCCAGATGGGCGGACTTAATGCCCATGGAGCCGATGAACAGCGCCAGAATGCGTTTGATTCCAAGTGCCAGCATGTCAGCCCTCCACCAGATACAGCGTCCGCGCGTCCTTTTCGTCCAGCGCGTCATAGTCCGATTTTGTCAGCACGCGGATCTCGTCGATCTGCGCGGATGATATCCCCCCGCCCCCGCCTCCGCCGCCGGACTGGCGGGCTTCGTTGATGGCGGCGACGAGGTTGTCCTTGCTGTAGGTCTTGAGATCGTTCAGGTCGCCGATCTGCTCCTGCAGCTGCGCCCAGACGGGGAGTGTTGGATCCGCCGAAGGATCGCCGGACGGCTCCACCGCAGGCTGCACCTTGCCGAGCGATACCCAGACGGTCGGCAGCACGACGCCGGAGGCGTTCGTCCCGTACACGCCGACGCGGGCATAGCGCCCCGCCACGGCGAGAATCTCGGGCGGGACGGTCACGGTATCGCCATCCCATTTCGCCGGGAGCACGTCGATGGTGGCCCTTCCGTTTGTAAAGACGGCGGTCTTCGTCAGCCCGTCCCAGTCGGATGAAAACGCGAATTCGACGCTGACGGCCTTCGCCATGCCCGCCGTCAGCACCTCCGGCGGCGAGCACAGATGCGCGGAGGCTTTGGTGATGTGGATCTGGATCATGTTATTTCGCCTCCTATGCAATCACAGTGCCGTTCACAAGCAGTTTCCCGTCGCTGTTGCACCTTAATGCTGCGTATTTGCTTGCGTTATAGCACAGCCAAACCCTATTTGCAGCCACCCCGTAAAACGGCACATTTGTCGCGCCGATGCTTTCATTCCCGTAAAGTGGCAGCAAGAAATTGCTTTTGACGTACATGCCGTAACTATCTTTTTTGATTCTGTCTGGCGGAGCGCTCTCTCCTCCGCTCCCGCCGCTTCCCGGCGGGCCTACGACGTACTCGACGATATAGCTGCCGGAGATCCGCGCGACCTTGACGCGGTCGCCCGCAGCGAAGGTGGCCGACGTGTTGCACTTGTAATGCTTCGTCGTGGCTTCGGTCTGCCCCTCGAGGATGAGGGACAGACCGTCGTCATAGACCGCGCCGACGGTCGCCAGAAAGTTCTCCGGCAGGTTTTCGTCCGGGATCTCGATATTCGTCACAAACAGGCTGTCGATGCCCTCCATTATGCGATCACCGTCCTTTTTGCAGAGTGTGTCATGAGGCTTCCGGCCTGCAGCGTGACCGACCAGCCGGTTTCGAGGTAAATTCCGCCGATTTCGTCGTGCGTCAGGGCGAGGATATCGCCGACGCCGTGCCCCGGCTCATTGAGCGTGTAAAATGTAATGGCGCGCGTAGCAAGCAGCGACTCGTTGCGGCGCTTGTCGGCGTAAGCCTGCAATTCGTCCTGCGAGGCGATATTGTCTACCCGCTCGACGGAGGTTATGCGCATGCCGCGCTTGAAGGTGGATTTCTTGGAGGCCGGATTGTCGTTGACGGCCGTCGCCACCATGGCCGCGTCCATGTCCGGGTTGTTGCAGGTCACGATGAAGACGTTCGGCGCGTCAAAAATGTCCGTTTCGTCCGACCAGTCCGGCCCCGGATGTTTCTCCGGGAGAAACAGGTCCGTCACGCCGTATCGCCAGTCGATGATTGCTGCGGACGGCTCCTGATACGGTTCGAGCCTGCATACGCCGTCGGCGTCAAACCAGAGGCTTTCGTAATTGATCTCGGACAGCAGCGCGTTCACGATTGTCAGATAGCTCGTTCCAATCGGCCAGTCTTCGCGGTCTGTCGCCAGCACAGCGGCGTTTGGCGTTGCGATCACGAGCGAGATGCCGCAGGCTGTCAGCAGCTTGCGGATCTCAGTAAGATAGGACGCCCCCGCCGCAAGATGCAGGAGCGTTTCTGTTTTCTGCGTATACACGCGCCAGCAGCGATCATAGGCTTCTATTTCCATGCGCGTGCCGGCGCTTCCGCCCTTGCTGCTGACGGTCGCGGCCTGATAGATGCCGAGAGAGTGCTCCGTCCCGTTTACGATGAGCCATGGCCGCAGCTCGTCCGATTCCCACGCCGCGACGGCATTGGGAAGAAAGCTTCCCTTGAGCGTGCCGTGGATGTTCGCGGCGCGGTCGCTCATGATCTGCGGTGGGCTGCCTGTGTCCCATTGCACCTGCGTGATGGGTGCGCCGTTCCGGAGCACGTCGATGCGGAAGCGGACGTCACGGGTCAAGGGTGATCGCCTCCTTCCGGTTCGTGTGCGAGATGGTGAAGGAATAGCGGCGCATGAACTCGTCGCAGTTGCTCTCGAGCGACGGGAGCGAGCCGATGGCCATGTTGCCGTAGCGGTCCTTGAGGCAGACGAGGCGGCCTACAAGGGCCTCAAGCGCAAGGGCGGCGGCCCGCTGCGCGTGCGGCCAGGCGCAGGCGACGGATAGGGCGCGGTCGCGCTGCTCGCTGCGCTCCTCGACTGGGTAGGCAAGGCCCGCCAGATGGACGGTCGAGACGCCGGCCGAGAAACTGGTGCGGTTGGTGCGCAGCTGCGTTTCGGACAGGCGCATCTCGAGCCAGACGCCGGTCTCGAGGTCGCAGATCATGTTGGTCTCGGGCAGCACTTCGACAGTGTCGGAATTGGACACGCCGTAGTTATCGCTTTCGTCGTAGCAGCCGCGGACGCGGTAGGTGACGGAGCCGATGCTGGTGTGGTCGACGTACTGCTTTTGGACGGTGCGGCCAATGGCGACGCCGTCCCGCTCGATCAGATAAAAATCGTAGCTGCCTGCGGTCCGCCATGTGAGCGCGGCCTCATGGCTTGCGGTGACGCTCAGTGTGATCGCCTCGCCCTCGGTGTGCGAAACGGGGAGCGCGGCTGCGCTCCACTCGGACCACATGCCGTACTTGTTCTGCACGCGCACGCGGACGGTGTAGCTGCCGTCAGCGAGATAGACCGGCGAGCGCCATGCTTTCTCCGTGCCGTAGACCGTTCCGGAGGCGTAGCCGCTCGAGAGCGTCAGCTGATAGGCTTCCTGCTCGGAGGTCTGCCATGTGATGCGCGGGCGCGGGCCGGTGGACTGAATGACGATGGACGGTGCGGACGGGGCGTTGATGGCGATAAACTCTGCCTTGTCGCTCCATTCTGACGGCGTGCCGTCTGTGTTGTAGGTTCGCACGCGCCAGTATTTTGTTCCGCTTGTGAATTTGTTCGCCGGAACATCGTAATACTGGTTTTCTCCCGCGACGGTCGCAAGGGTGTTCCACGTCATACCGTCGGCAGACCACTGCAGATCCGCTTTTCTCTGCGGCGTGCCGGTGGAAATGATGTGCTTCCACGAAAAGCGGTTGACGATTGTCGCGTCGATGACGATGCCGGAAGGGGAGACGGGCTTGGCCGTAGGGGTAACGTCTGTTGTCGTGATCTCTTGCCATGCGGACGTCGTTGTCGTTCCGCTGTTTGCCGTCACCTTTACGCGCCATTCGAGCGTCCCGGACGGGAATGTGTTTGCCGGGACCGTGCAAGCGGTCGTCGCGCCAGACACGCTTATCGTTTTTGATGTGCTTGCGTTTTTTACGCGCCACTCAAAAACAGCGGAGGTTTGTTTCACCTCTGCGAAGCAAACCTGCGTGAGATCTGTGTCATCCTCGGCGTCCCATGTAAATGTGTTTTTTTGAAACCTGTTTACGAACGCTCCTGACGATGGGGAAAAATTGTCTGCTTTTATTCCGACATTGTCGTTTGAGTACTCGCATGTCAGGAACGGCTTTCGCGTTGATTTTTCCCCATAAAAAATTGCTTCGCTTGTTCCAGACGGCGCTCCTCTGAACGCAAAAACAAATCCATTCTTTATGCCGCTTTTTAATTCTGTTTTGCGTTCTTCACTGTATGGCGTATAATCTGCACTTAGCTGTATAATCTCGTTCAGCGTAGACCAATATCCATCGGCGTGCTGCGAAAGGCTCTGTCTGTAAACGCTCGGCCTAGTCACATATGTTACTGTGCTCACATCGAGTGGGCTTGCCAGCCCGTTCACATATGCCCAAATTTGTTTATACCCAGTCTCGCTTTCTTTTGTCGGCTGTGCGTATATTGTAAGCGTCACCTTTGTTACGCGTTTAAATTTATACGCATCTCCCGGCACAGGGAATTTGATATATATGTTATCCCCTTGCTTGACGTTTCCTGCTTCCCCCGTAAACGGGTCCACAAACAACTTGTACTGTGCAAGATTTGAGTAGTTTGTATTCGGGTGGTTCTTTGCAACTGCCGTTGACCCACTCGCCGGTACTGTAAAGGTTGCCATTTACTTCGCCCCCATTCTGGCTGTGATGCGTGCGTTTTTGGCGATGCGGAGGATGGTGTCGAGGTCGTCCACATGATCAACGTAGACGGTTGTGTTGTAGGTATCGCCGGAGGTGTAGCGCGTTTCGCTGGCTGTCTGGATGCGCGATCCGGACGGCAGGAAGATCCGCTCGAGACCGTTTTCGTTCACCCGCGTCCATCCGCCTCGCCAGTTGTCCGTTCCGGCGGCGTTGCCGCCCAGATAGCGGCGAACCCATTCGTCCTCTGTGATGCCGATGGTGGACGGGTCGCCGCGGGCAACTGCATCCTCGTAGGCTTTGGCGAGGTCTGCCGCGCTCCGCCCCCACTGCTGCTCTGTGTAGCTATCGAGCAGATTTTGGTAGTTGTTGCCGTTGCCGCTGGAATAGCCAAAGCCGAGCGCGTGCGTCAGCTGCCCCCAGCCCTCGCCGATGTGGCCGGTCGAGATGTTTACTACGCCCTTGATGAGTTCCGCCGCGTCGGCGATGAGCGCCATTACCTTTGCGAGTGGCTGCAATGCCTTGGTCAGCGCCGGGACGCGGTTGTTGGAAAGGTCGGACATAGGGTTCAGGATATCTCCGACGGTATCCAGCAGCATGCCGAACGAGTCGACAATGCCGGAGTCCTTGAGCGCCTTGCCGCCGTCCTTTACCATGGTGGTCACGTCGCCGTAGAATTCTTCGAGGTACGGGGCGAATTCGGCGGACAGCTGGTTTTTCACGCCCTCCTGCGTGTTCTGCAGGCGCTGGTATGCGTCGTCTACCGCGCCGAGTGCAGAAAGCGCCTCGTCGTCGAGCACATACCCGACGTTGTGCGCCTCGTCTGCGTAGGCCTTGAGGGTCTGCGAGCCCTGAATGATCAGCGGATTCAGATCCTGCGCGGAGCGGCCAAAAATGTCCATGGACATTGCGTCCCGCTCGGTTTCGTTTTTTACCTGCCCGAGCGCGTCAATCGTTTCATAGAAAACATCGTTCGCGCTGCGCATACTGCCGTCGGCATTGGTCACGGAGACGCCCAGTGCCTCAAAGGATGCCTTCGCATTGCCCGTGCCGTTCATCGTGTCCTGCATGTTGTTGGTCAACTTTGTCAGGCTTCCCTGCAGGGTGTCTACGGATACGTCGATCAGCTCGGACGCATAGGCAAACTCCTGCAGCTGCTGTGTCGATTGCCCCGTCTGCATGGAAAGCGTGATGATGTTGTCAGCAAAGGCGGCGGACTCCTTCGTCATGGAGATCATGGCTTTTTCTGCCTTGACGATCGCCGCCGCGACGGCAGCAAAGCCGCCCGCCAGCGCCAGCGACTGCGCATCGAGGCTCCCCATGGCGTTCATGGAGGACTTCATGCCGTCCGGCAGCTGGATTCCGAGCTTGGACGTCAGGCCGTTCACGACGTCGCCGAGGTTGCCCATGCTCTGCCCGGCGTCCTCGGTTGCGGTGGTCGTGTCCTCTATTTGCTCTGTGTTGTTTTTCAGCTGCCCGTTCAGCTTGTAAAGCTCGGCTTCCGCGTTATTGAGTTCTTTTTCCCAGCGCAGCGTTTCCACTGCGTTTGATCCGTAATTTTCTGCGGCTTCTTCGAGTCCAGCTTTCAGGTTATCGATTTTGTCATACTGCAGGCTTATTTTTTGGGTTAGCAGGTCCGTTTTCGCCGCCGAAAGTTCTGCTGATTCTGCGTTATCCGCATATTTTGCCGATACCTTCCGCATCTCGGCGTCCAGCACGTCCATGCTTGCGCTGAGCCGTTCGATATTCTCCCGGTATTTTCGTTCCTTCTCCCCATTCATGCGCTGTTCATTTTCGCGCATCTGGTTATTTAGATCGTTCAGTTTCGCTGTTGCGTTTTGCAGGCTGGCCTGCCACGCCATTGTAGCTTTGCTGGATTCTCCCGTTTTTTTTACGGAATTTTTCAGAGCCTCTTGCATATAGCGGATCTTTTCTGTTTGCGAATAGATCTGCCGTTGCAGGATGTCATTCTGTTGCCCTAGCAGCTTTGCGCTGTCTGCATTTTTCCCATAAGCAGACGTTACTTTCCGCATCTCGGCGTCCAGCACCTTCATTCCGTTGCCGATCTCGGAAATGGCCTGCTTGTATTCTTTTTCGCCCGAAAGCGTAAATTTTGTATTGATGTTCGGCATGTTAGGTGCCTCCGTTCAGATAGGCCGACAGGCTCTGCGGCTGTTCCTGCTGCTCCGGCTGCTTTTGCGGCGCAAGCGCGTCAAGCAGAAGCGTTATGCGGCGCGGGGACATGGTTTTCCAGAAATCCCGCTCCGGCAGATGCAGCCGGAAGAGCCAGATTGCGAGGAAGCCGGGGAAATCAAAGCCCAGCTGCTTCGGTTTCCCCGGCGGTGTCAGTTTTTTTCGTCTTCCTTCTGCTCTTTTCCGGCCTGATTTTTCTCGACTACTTCCGCCCAGACCAGCGGATAGATCAGTTTTCCGGCTTCGATCGTCTGCGAAAGCGTGAGCTTCCGGCCCAGCTGCTTCCTGGTAAATACCAGCGGCAGCCCGTTTTCGTCCTTGATCCCCTGCGTGTCGGCGGCGTCGGTCAGCATGCCGGCCAGAAAGGCCAGCGTGCTTTTGATTCCATGGATCCGGTCAAGCGCCTGCAGAAGATTGCCGTCGTATTCATCCTGCACATACGCTGCGACATTCATGTTGCAGACGAGCCGGTAGGTCCTGCCCTCGAATTCGTAGTCTACAAAGTCAAACTTGGTCGTTTCCATCAAGTTTCACCCAGCTTTCCCTTGATCCAGGCAACGGCCTCCGCCGCGGTGTCGACGGTCTCGGTCTCGAGCAGCAGCTCGTCGGCCGAATCGTCTGCGAGGAATTCGCCGGTCGTGGTCGGCGTGTTGAACTGGATGTTCTCGCCCTTGGTCTGGTAGGACAGCGAGGGCGGGCCGAACAGCGCTTTCGGCACCCAGACGCAGGTGTATTTGGTCACGCCGTCGATCTTGTCCGGCGCGTAAAAGCCGACGCCGACATAGTTTGCGATGTCTTTTGCCGAGAATTTCAGATTTTCCTTGCTCGTATCGGATGTGCAGCCGTAGAGCATGGCCTGTGCGGCCCTTTTGATGTACTTGACAGCCAGCGAGATCGTGCCGCCGGTGGCAAGCTTGATGTACTCGGCAAGCTTGGATTCCGCGTACAGGCGGCCCTCGGCGAACTTGAGTTCCAGCTGCGCGCTCATGGCGTCGCCGACGTCGGTCGGCTCTGTGTAGGTCACGGTGCCGGACGTGTTTTTATACTTTCCCGCCCGGATGCCGCGTAAGTCAAAACTAGGCATTACAGTAAGCCCCTTTCTTTCAGCTTTTGTGTGAGGATTTTTTCGAGTTCCGCGTTCACGCGCTTCTGCGCGTTGCGGACACCCTTTGTCCAAAAATAAGTTCCTGTGATCTGCCCGTACCCCTTCGCACGGCCGTAATTCAAAACAAAAAGCACGGTCGCTCTGCGCGTTCCGTGCTCGTTTTTGCCGACTGCCGTGATGGTGATATACGGGTCTCCGTTTTTGTCGCGTTTGATGGTTTTGCGGTATTTCACGCTGGAGGCGTAGGCTTCCGTGCGGAACCCGCTGGCCCGGACGGCATTTTGCAGCTCCTCGACGATGATATCCCCGGCGGCGTACAGGAGTTCCTTCTGCATGTCCTCATCAAAGACATTCGCTTTCTGGAGCGTGGCTATGAGCTCGTCGGCGCCGGTGATAGAGATGTTAGCCATACTCCGCGCCCTCCGTTTCGGCTATGAGCGCGATCTGCGTGCGTCCTGTTTCCTTGTCGTAGGTTTCCATGTCGATGGTTGCGATGTAGCCCGCTGCCTCCAGCGCGGCTTTCGTGCGCTGGAGCAGATCGGCGGCAAAGCCCTCGGCAAAGATGGAAACGGCGTACTGCACGCCGGTCTCGGCCTCTCCGCCCTCGGCGTAGAGCTGCCCGGACTGGCCGAGCAGCTGATAGGTGATGTAGGTTTCTTCCGCGCCCTTATAGGGCGGGTGGCAGACCGGAACGCCCAGGCTTGATAGCGCCTCATAGATCATCATGCGCCGTCCCTCCGTTTGCAGGTCAGCTCTGTTTCCTCTGTTTCCTGCCCGTAGCTGCGGACGACGTCAAAGACGTCGGAGCCGCAGACGAGCTGCTGCTCGCCGCCGTATTCCGCGCTGTGCATGCGGAAAATTGCGTCCGTGCGCTTGCCGGCTTGCGCGGCCTGGTAATACTCGGCACGGTTTACGGACTTGCGGGCAGCCCAGACGGTGGTCTCCCGCTCGAGCTTTTCCGTCGTCTGGCCGTTTACGATGGGGTAGGAGAACAGGCGCAGCGTGATCTGCGTGTCAAAGATCACAGCAAGCACCTCCTGCTCCGCCGCTGGCTTGGACTGCCCGGTAATCGTCCGAGAGTCCCATGGCGTCGCGGATATCTGCGAAGCATGTCTTCCATTCCTCGCCCCGGCCGCAGAAATCATGCTGCCAGCGGACGTATGCGCGGACGGCGTCCTTTACCAGCGGATCTTCGTCCGCTCCCTCTGCGCCCGCAAGGTGCAGGCGCAAGAGACAGGCGTCGATCTCGTCTTTGAGCTCATCGTCAAGGGCGTTTGTGGTCAGCCGCAGGGCGGTTTTTGCAACGTTGATCAAAGCCAATGGTTATCCCTCCCTGTTGGCCGCGCGCCGTCAGGCTTTCTTCTTGGTCAGCGTGACGAGGCTGTTCGTGTCTACACACTTTCCGTCTACAAGTGCCAGCGCGACGGTCACCTCGTCATCGGTCGCGTTGTCGGTGTACTTGCGGAAGGTCATGCCCAGATTTTCGTTCCAGAGGTAGTCCTTGAAATTGAAAATGAACGCAAAGATCGTGTCCGCAGTCACGCTCGCCGTGAAGGACGGCAGATAGTCGCCGACAAGGACGACTTCGCGGCCAAAGAGCGAGTAGACCGGCTTTCCGCTAAGTCCATAGTTGACGCGGGCGACGGGCTGCTTCTTGTCGTCCACCATGCCGACGATCTGCTCAAAGAACGTCTTCTTCGTCATGCACCAGACGGCGTCTGCGTCATAGGCCTGCGGCAGGAGTGCTTCTGCCTTGACCAGATCGGTGTACGCCAGCGCGGTCGTTGCGGCAGCGATGTCGATGTTCTGGCCGGTCACGACGGTCTCCTTGGTGATTCCCTTCGGCTGTCCGGAGCCGGAGCCGCTGATGATGGCCTGTTCCTCAGCCTTGACCATGGCCTCGGCGACGTTGGCGACAAACTGCGACTCAAACATCGGATAGGTCACGATGGAGACCTCAAGCGACATGGAGATCGCGCAGCGCAGCTTGTGGTAGGCGAACGTGATGGAGCCGAGCGCCTTTTTCTGCTTGTCGGAGCCTGTGCCCTCGGCAACCCAGGAGGCCGTCGGCTTGGCCGAGCTGGTCGGAACGGTCACGCCGCCCTTGTAGGATGTGTGCGTCACGCGCGGCAGGATCATGCCGGTCGACTCGATCTTCTCGTAGATCTTCTGCAGCGTCGTGGTCGGGATGGCCGCGCCGACGTCGGAGGTCTTGGTGTTGGCGTCCACGTTGGTCAGCTCTGCTGGGATCTTCTTGCCGGTCAGGACATAGTTCATAAAGGCCCGCTTGTACTCGTCGGTGTCGTACCGGTCGAGCACGTCCGGGGTCTTGGCGCCGCCGGACAGGTCGACGGACTGCGCGGCCGCAGCCGGTGCCGCAACCTTCTGACCCGCAAGTGCGTTGAGGTTCGCCTGGATCTTGGCTTCCTCCTCAAACTTGGCGTCGAGGGCTTCGACTTCTTTCATCTTGGCCTGCGCCTCTGCGGTCTTGCCTTCGTCCAGCAGCTTCTGGGCGTCGTCCATGAGCTTCTGGCGCTGGATGTTGTAAAATTCCTTTGTCATTTCAATTCTCCTTTGAGTTTTAAAAATTTCAGTTTTGCTTCTGCCTGCGCCCGTTCGGGCATAAAAAAATCAGGCTCTGCGGCCTGACCTTTTAAAAAGTTTTCCGCGCGCCGGAGCGCGTCTTCGCTGAGCATGCCGGAATAAAAATCCGCTGCCAGCGGCTTCTGGCCGGTGTCCGGCTGCATCACGCGGTCAACGAGTCCGAGTTCTACGGCCCGCTCCGCTGTGATCCATGTTTCTGCGTCCATCATGGCGGCGATCTCCGCCTCCGGCCTGCCGGTCTTTGCGACGTAGGCCGAGATGATGGCGTGGTTGGCGTCGCGCAGCGTCCCTGCGGTGTGCTCCATCTGGCGGTAATCGCCGCTGGCCTTTGTCTGGACGTTGTGGATCATCATCATGCCGGTAGGCGTCATTTCTGATTCTCCCGCCATGGCGATGATGGACGCGGCCGAAGCTGCGAGTCCGACGATTCGGACGATCACGCCGCCTGCGTAGTTGCGCAGGGCGGTATAGATCTCGCTCGCGGCGAAGATCTCGCCGCCGCCGGAATTGATCTCGACTTCGGCCCGCTCGCCGTTTCCCTTGGCAAGTGCGTCGGCTACGGATCTCGGGCTCGTCGCCTCCATTCCGTAAAACTGATAGAAGCGGTGCAGGTTGCTGGATACGATGGGCCCGCGAATGCTGATCTTCATGTGGTTTCATCTCCTTTCTGCGTGGTGTTCCGGTCGACCGGCTGCGTGTCCAGTCTGCGGATCGGCTTGTCTCCGCCGTCTACCGGTGCAAGATTGAACGCACGCCGCCATTCGTTCGGCGTCAGCGCGCCTCGGTCGACCATCTGCAGGAGGTTGAGCTTGGTCGAGGTCGAGGCGAAGTCCCACGCGGAGGCCTCGAATACGATGCGATTCCCGCAGCCACGCTCGCGCCGGGAGAATAGCTTGCGGGTGTACTCGCCGCTGAGCTGCTTCAAAACCGGCTCGATCTCGGCGTCAAAATAGGCGTTCTGCTCATCCTCCGTCGCAATGGATGTGACGATGTGCGGGTTGGTGTTAAACAGGGCATAAATGCGCTGCGTGGTTTTGTCCATCTGGGCGGCGTTCGGGACGTAATCCTTCGGGTCAATCTGCTTCGCCTCTGCCTTTGCATCTACGGCCGCGACGCCCGTGCCGTTAGTCACGTTCAGGAAACTGTCCGCGAAGTCCTGCGCACGCTGCTTCACGTCCTCCGGGCGCATGGACGCGGCGAACATCAGCAGCCAGCGAATCACGGCGCTGTTTCGGATGGCCTTGACGATGCCCTGATCTGTCGTGGTGACGATCTCCATGAGCGGCACAATGGCCGGAGCAATGGGGTCGCCGAAGATGTCGTTTTCGTAAAAATCCCCGCGCAGGTGGATCACATCGTCGTATGCAAACGTCAGCACATTGCCGTTCTGCATGTAAAATTTCAGGTATAGATTTCCGCCCGCGTCATAGACAGCGTCTGCCTGCATGGCCGCGACCGGGAAAATGGCGTTTGGCAGACCGTTTTCATCCCGGAGGATCACGGCAAACGCGTTGTTGTTGAGGACCAGCTGCGCGGCCAGCTTCTCCTGCAGCAGCTGGCCTGTCATGTACTGGTTCGGTTCCTCGAGCAGGAACCGGATATACGGCTCCGGATTTACGGCGAGCTTCCGCGCCGATGCCGTGGCCGTTTCCCTTATGTGCTTGGCCGTCAGCTTGCCGATGGCCTTGATCTTCGGCCGGATGCAGGCGCGGACGATGTCGGACTGATACATTTTGCCGTTGTAGCTGTAAAAGCCATTCCCGCGCTCCTGCACCATCTGCACGGTCGAAACGCGCTTGGTCGTCGTGATATTCGTCAGGAGGTTTTTAAAAAATCCCATTGTCTCACTCCTAGAGCATACTGGTGTATTCCGCCTGCTTCTGATCATAGATCGTGTAGGCGTCTAGCAGGGCCGCCGTTCCGTCGATGCGGCGCGTTGACTTGCTCGTTTTGTGCGGCTGGATATTGCCGTTTTTGTCCTCGTCGTAGGCGGTGTTTGCGAGGTTCCACTTGTCGATCGGGTGGTTGTTGTAAATAATGCGTTTGGATTCGAGGTCGTTTCCGCAGCGCTTCATTGGCTCGGACAGCGTCTTTACGCCCTGGTGCACTGGGATCATGGCTTCGGCCCCGAAGTAGTCCGCCATGCTGTCTACCCAATAGGCCGCAGACCAGGCGTCGTATCCGAAAAACGGCAGAAAAATATCGAGGTCTTCCTGCACCTCGACAAACCATGCTTTGACGTCCTCATAGCGGATCTTGTTTCCCTCTGATAATCTGAGCAGCCCGCGCTCATGCCACTTGTCGTATGGGATCTTATCTTCCGTGACGCGCTTTTCCAAAAGATCCTGCGGCAGCCAGTACATCTGCAGCACAAACAGGATCTCCGGCAGCTCCGGCACCTGAAACAGCACCTTTGCCGCCGTCAGGTCGGTGGTCTTGGACAGATCCGCGCCGCCGATGCCGTATCGCGGGTAGGAAAGCACGCGCTCCTGCGTCTTGCCGTCTGCCATGTGGTGCTGCCAGATCAGGCGGCGGTTTTCCTTGTCGAGCTGGAAGGTGTCACGATTGTCCAGCTGCTCAAAATTGAGCCAGGCTTCGGAGGACGTTTCGCGGATGTTGAAATCCTTGCAGACGAGGTTTCGGACGAGGGCCGGGTTTTTCTCCGCCCGCTCTACCCGCTCTTTGAGGGCCGTGTAGGACTTGATCGTCCCGAGCCCCGGATTTGCCTTTTTCCAGCAGTCCGGGTCTGTCCACTCGCTGCGCTTATCGAGCTCATAAATAAACGCGATCCGGCGCGGGTCGTGGTACCCGTCCGGATCTTCGTAGCCGTTTATGATGCGCTCGGCCTCTTCGTATTTTTCGTCGTAGATGTCTTCTCGAATGGTGCCGGCTGTGGATGTGATGAATCGCAGCGGCTGTGCGCGGGCTTGATCGCCGTCGGCAATGATGTCGTACAGCGGTCTGCCGTTTTTCCACTGATGGATCTCGTCCATCATGGCCCCGTGGATATTCAGGCCGTCGAGCGTGTCGCTGTCCGAGGACAGCGGCTTGAATACGCCGTCGTTATAATCGCTGTCCACCTCGCCGACCAGACAGCGCGTCCGTTTGCGCAGCGCCGGTGATTTCTGCACCATGCGCTTTGCTTCCTGCCAGATGATCTTCGCCTGGTCTCGCTTGGTGGCCACGGCGTAAACCTCTGGGCCAGCCTCGCCGTCCGCCAGCTGCAAATACAGGCCGACGCCTGAGGCCAGCAGCGACTTGCCGTTTTTCTTTCCGACAATGAGGATCGCTTCGCGGTACTGCCGGTTTCCTTCAATGTCGATAAACCCGAAGACAGTCGCCAGCAGCGCTTTTTCCCATAGCTCCAGCCGGACGAGCTGGCCGCCCGCCTTGCCCTTGGAGTGGTGGCAGTAGTTTTCAAAAAATTCGAGGACGTGGTTGGCGCGGCGCGGCGAGTAGTAAAACTCGGAATCTGTGTTTTCCAGCTGCTCTACAACGTGCCGGTAGGTCTTCTGGACTTTCAGGCTGACGACCTCGCGGCCGTCCTGGATAGCCTGCCAGTATTCGAGGATGGGGTTGTAGGTCGCCTGGTAGCGCGTGAGTTTCATTCCTCGTCACGCTCCCGGACAAAGCTTGCAAAGCCGTCGTCCTCCTGCTTCTGCGCGGTGTCCGGCTTCGGCAGGAGCGCCGTGAGCTGCTTGATGATCTTCTGGTAGTTCGCGTTTGTCGAGTTGTATGCCTGCCCGATGGGCCGGGCGCGATCATAGGGCTCCAGTCGCTCCGACTGCTGGAATTTCTCCGTCCAGCCGTTTTCCCGCAGGTCGTCCGCCATATCCTCGCACTCGATGCGCATAAAGGCTGCCTGATCGATGAGTCCCGCGACAGTCCCGGCCGCTTCCTTCGGCAGAAGCTTGTAGATCCTCCGGAGTCTGGTCTTCTCGGCGCGGATACGCTGTTCCTTTGTCTTTTCCTGCCTGTTCGCCACAAAAACCGCCTCCTTTTCGCGTGATTTTTGCCGTCTGTCCGCGCGTGCGCGTAGATTACTTATCGCCGCGCTTTTGTAGGGGGGCCTCGTGAACGGGCTGCGTATTCTTCCGAGGTAGGGCGTGCGGTGATTCAGCCGGCGCCCCGGCCTCGCGCGACGGGGGGGATCGGGTCGCCGGCGGCGTCGAAGAAAATTTTTTGCGTCAGAGCTTTTGCGACGCCGTGCCCGTCAAATTGATCGTGGCAGTCCTTGCAGACGAACTCGAGGTTGGAGTAGGACAGGCTGATGTCCGGGTCGGTGATGTTGTCCGGCGTGAGCGCCCGCTTGTGGTGGACGATGTAGCCCGGTTTGTCCCGGCATTCTTCGCAGAGCCCGCCGTCGATGGTCCGTCGGAACTTGATATACCCGGCGCGGCATTTCTTCCAGCGCCCGGACGCGTAAAAGCGTGCGGCCCATGGCTGCATCCTGTTCCCTCCAATTCTTCACGCTATCACTGTAGCACAGATTTTAGGCTCTGTTAGCTCAACTTTTGCGGTAGCCAAGCTCCCGCGCCGCTTCGTATACGAAACGGCTGTACATGCGCTTGGCTGTCGACTGGCTGACATGCACCCGGCGCGCGGCGGATTCCAGGCTTTCCCTCGGCCAGATCCATGCGTGCAGGCGCACGATCTCCAGCACATCGGCTCCGTCCCGCCATGTCTGTGCGGTATTGATCGCGGCTTGCACGGCAGCATAGTCCTCGTACTCCCGCGAAGATAAAACGCGCACAGCGATATCCTCGACGGCGCGCCCGGAGGAATGTCCGCCCGGCTGTGCAGAATATCCCGGCGTGATCTTCTGGCGGCTCATGTCCCGAACCTGTCTGTCCAGTTTCGGGAATTCGCCGATGGTGCGGCAGACGTTCCAGTACCACCAGTATCTCGGCTTTGACACTTTCCCACTTCCTTCCTGCTTCGTGCTAAAACCTTACGCATATACAAGGCTTAATTTAAGCGGCTCCCGTTCCGCTTGTGCTCTGATCTTGGATCGACTACATACTTATAATATTGATACCCGTACTTTGTCGTCCGAGCCTCGACGAGGATATAGCCGCGCGGGGCGACGGGCGGATGCTTTGGGCTGTACTCGCGCACGACCTCGGTCGCAGGTTCCGGCTCGGGGCGGATGCAATTTCGCGTCGCCTTGTACCGGTGGCCGCCGAATTCTTTTCTCCAGTGCGCATGCAGATAACTGGCAAGTGCTGTGTAGTCCTGGCCGTGGTCGACCTTGTTTCCCTGCTCATCTATATAATAGTTGTGCTTTCGCAGGTGCCGAACCTCGATCACGCTGCCGAGCCCCCAACGCCCGCCGATGGCTTCTTCCGGGATCCCCTCTGTTACCAGGTGCAAATGGAAGCGATTGGTTGTTTTTCCTCTTCCGTAGAAAGCAACGATTTTGGCCTCCGGATAGTGATACTGCATGCGGCGCACAAGGTTGTCGCGCACTCTGCGCATTTCCTCCGCGGTATGTACCTCGTTTTCTGCATCCAATGTCAGGGTGGAATACAGGCTTGTGGGCGAGAAATTGGCGTTCATCAGCGCAACGAGCCGATCCAGCGATTGCTTGCTGTTGAATTCATCGCGCTCCGCCTGCGTCTGGAAGCGCGGCTTTCGCGGCTTGCTGGTCTTTTGGTCCGCGCCATCGGACACGGTATAAACGATCTGCGTACATACCGCCCCTGTAAACAGGCGGCGCTTGTGCCTCTTTGCCATACTCCATCCTCTTTTATGCAAATAGTGATAGCTGCGCCGTATGCGCGGCGAAGCGCTCCTCTTGTGCCGCAAAATAATCCTTATTGAGCTCGCACCCCACAAAATCCAGCCCTGCGTCATATGCAGCGATCCGGCTGCTCCCGCTCCCAAGATGCGTGTCGATGATCTTGTCTCCCGGCTTTGCATACCGGGCGAAGATCCACGCATAGAGCGCGACAGGCTTTTGCGTTGGGTGAATCCGTTTCTCGTTTTTTCGCTTGTCTCCCTGTTGGGTAGCGCCGTCGGCGATGCTTTTGCCCTGCATCATTCCGTTCCACATATACCGGATCAGTCTGACGCTATCATGGCAATTTGTCGCTGCGATCTCGCAATCGCTAAAGCTGCTCTCCCCGTTGCACTTATCCCAGACAATTCGTCCGGGCGGAAAAATATATTTATAGTAGTTGCAGCCCCAGACTATGATCTTCTGCGCCACCCTGTTTAGCTCATCAAAATATTCCACGCCCGGGATTTCCCACTCCGGGGAGATCGGGTAATCCCTATGCACGCCGTTCTTGCTTACCCTGCTGCCGTAATAGCCCCGGCGTTCCGGGCCGCTGAAATACGGAGGGTCTACCACGGCCAGATCAAACGCCTTATCCGGCAGCGTCCGCATATACTCCATGCAGTCCATGTTATACGCAATGTTCATAGCGATCCCTCCTGTTCTGCCCGCTCAAAGCGTGGCCGGAGATTCCGGCCATGCGTTCAGCGGTCAGTTTCCTCGCGTATTTTCATTTCTGTGTATTCTGTTGGCGTTATCGGTGGAAAGCCGAATGCCGCCCTGATTTCGTTCGGGGTGTTCTTGCGGAATACATCTTCTTCCTGCATGATGGCTTTCCACGCAGCTGCGTCCAGCGCCTCAAGCGTTACCTCCGCTTGATGTTTCAGGCTGCGCAACTTGAAAAAAACCAGCACGCCCAGCGCGATCCACTCCAACGCAGCAGCAAGCTCCAAAATCTCAATGATCATTTTCTTCTCCTTCCACTCCTTCCATAGTCGCTTGGCAGTATTGGCACCGGCGCGGCAAGCTCTTCCTCACGCCGCCCTTTTTCCAGACTTCGACGTGCGGCTTCTGCGGCCTGCCGCAGGCCGGGCAGCGGTAGACGTGGAAGATATCATCCCAGCGCCACCAATTCCCGGTGCGGCGCAACTGCTTCGCCGCGTTTTTAAGCAGCACGTCATAGCAGTCCGGCACATCCTTCGGGAACCATCCTGCGATAGGGCCGCCGCTCAACCGGCACTTGTCGCAGTCGTCCACCCTGCACGCCTCTATCGCCTGCATGATCTCCGTAAAACTCATATCTTTTTTGCCGAGCAGCAGCGCTTCCCGGCGTTTTTCTTTTCTGCTCATCCCTGCGCCGCCTCCATTTCCTTGCGCTCCTGCATAAACCCGTGCAAGAACAGTTCCAGCAGCGCGGCGGCGCGGTTGCACAGATTTGTGAAATCCTTCTTGCTGATCTGCAGCTTGCCGGTCGTAATAACTTCAGTCTCCGGTCGGCCAATAATCTGAATCGTCGGATTAGGCACCAGCTTCTTTTGGCCGTCCTCCACTATGAAAAGCGGCGGCGTGGACTGCTCCATGACGATGCGCGGCGGGTATGCCTCGCCCCGGAAGCTGGTATCCCAATTCAGCTTTTCGTAGTACGCGACAAAATTGTCGAGGTCGTGCGCAAAAGTTCCCATGATTTCTGCCATTTTAATACTCCTTTCACACTTCCACGCACTCATCGGCGCGGATATTGATGCGTTTGCCGCCGGACTGGATCACATAGCCGTACCGCTTCGTGCTTGTCGGCGGGCGGTATTTTTCTGCCGGGTAGATCTGCCCGACGGCCGGGCTCAGCTCCGGATAAACCTCGATCGGCCTTGTAATACGGATGTTTACCCGGCTGTGCGGCAGGCGGAGCTCGCCGTTTTCGGCGCGCATGCGCTCTCCGCATTGTATGTGTCCTTCGGCCCGCACTGCTTTGATGTTTGCGTTCCTGCATTTCGGTGAGCAGCACGGCTTGTATGTGTTGTACTGCCGCAGATAGCTCGGCGTCCGGTAAAATTCCTTCCCGCACTGCGGGCAGATCAGCTTGACTAATTCCTGTTTCATGCGTTCACATCCCTTTCGTCTGGGGGCCGGCCCCCGTAGGCAGGACGGGCTTTCACCGTCTGCGCACCGGCGCGCCGCGCTCGCTTGTCAAACGCTGCGCATTTCCGGGCGAGCCGCCCTTGACTGCCATCAGGCGGCTTTGTAAAAAAGGAGGCAAGCGATGCCGTCAGGCGATGCCGACCCGACGGTGGGGTAACGTTGACGGGTTCCGTTCGCGCGCACGTCCCACACGCGCTTTTTTATCCCCGGCGCACGGGCTTGAGGG
>OHTJ01000275.1_pt1 | contig 21658 bp, 19 predicted proteins | sample 1578921 | NCBI WGS metagenome assembly OHTJ01 (sample SAMEA3879582, study PRJEB24766) | human gut metagenome | biome: human-associated habitat; feature: feces | place: USA | collected 1985/1987
GCAGCTTTTACATGATCTTTGCCATGAGCGACGAGACCTTTTCCATCACCTGCTCGGCAACGCCGCCGGAAGGGGTGGACAAGGGCTGGTTCATGTTCTTCATCACCCTGCTGGATCAGCTTTACTGGGTGGGCAGCGCCGGGCTTGGGGCTGCGCTGGGCACGGTGCTGCCCTTCAGCACCGAGGGCGTGGATTTTGTCATGACCGCAATGTTCACGGTCATCTTCCTGAACCAGTGGGAAAAAGATCAGCAGCACGGCAGTGCCCTGATCGGGCTTGCCGTGCCGCTGGTGTGTCTGATGGTATTCGGCTCCGGCAGCTTTCTGCTGCCGTCCATGGGCGGCATTCTGGTGCTGCTGCTGGCCTTGCGCCGTCCGATGGAAAAAGCAGCCGGGGAGGTAGAGGAATGACAGCAGTTCAGATGGGGCTTACCATTGCGGTGTGCACCGCCGCCACCATGCTTACCCGTTTTTTGCCGTTTCTGATCTTTTCCAGCAAGGAGCAGCAGCCCCCGGAGGTGGTGCGGTATCTGGGGCGGGTGCTGCCCGCCGCCATCTTCGGGATGCTCATCGTCTATTGCCTGAAGGGCGTCACCCCGTTCTCCGGCAGTCACGGCATCCCGGAAGCGCTTGCGCTGCTGGCGACCATCGCGCTGCACAAGTGGAAGCACCAGACCCTGCTCAGCGTAACCGGGGGCACCCTTTGCTATGTACTGCTGGTGCAGCTGGTGTTCTGAAAAAGTGGCTCAGTGGTAGAAGGTGTCAAAGTTCACCTGACGGTAGAACCGCTGCTGCAGCTGGTCAAAGCTTTCGCAGTTCTGCGCCAGCAGCCACATACTTTTGGTCACCACGGCCTCGATGGTCATATCGTGGGCCTCTAAGAAGCGGAAGCGGTTGCGCACCCGCTTGCCCACTTCGTACACGCCCACGTCGCTGCCCTCGTAGGTGACTTGCGTGGTCATGATGAGCACTTTGTGGGTGGTCTCGTAGTCGCCCAGCCCGGCGGCAAAGGCGTCCATCAGCTGCTGCGGGATGCCGCCCACGCCGAAACTTTCCACGATGACGCAGTCGTACAGGTGGAAGATCTCCGGGATGAGCGCCGGGGACATGCCCGGGGTCAGCTTGAGCAGGAACACCCGGCTGTCCAGCGTGCGGCTGAACTCCACCGGGCCGGTGGGCCACGGCGAGGGGATGTACCGCACCAGCCGGTCACCCTGCACCAGCGCCAATTCCGGGAAGTTGACCGAGGCAAAGGCGTCGTAGCTGATGGTCTTGTTCTTCTTGGCGCGGGTGCCCGCGATGACGTGCCCGCCAAACACCACCATCACGCCCCGGCTGCCCGGGTCGATGGCGCAGACCACGCTGTCCCGCAGGTTTTTCTTGGCATCCGTGATCTCGTTGGAGATGGGCTGCTGCGCGCCGGTAAGGATGATGGGCTTATCCGCGTTCTGGATCAAATAAGAGAGCGCCGCCGCAGAGTACGCCAGCGTATCCGTGCCGTGGCAGATGATAAAGCCATCGTACAAGGCGTAGTTTTCCTGAATGGCGCGTGCCATCATGAGCCAGTGCTCCTGTCCGAGGTCGGTACTGTCGATGCTGCACAGCGCCAGCGTTTCCGGGCAGCACAGCTCCTTTAGTTCCGGCAGATGCGCAAGCAGCTCCTCGCTGGAAAGCACGGGCTTCAGCCCCTGCTGGGTGCGCACGCTGGCAATGGTGCCGCCGGTGGTGATGAAAAGCAGACGTTGTTTGGACATAAAGCAAAAGCCCCCTGTGGCAGAAATTTTAACATGACAACAGTATAGCACACGCCCCGGAGCTTGAACAGTGCCCGCCGCCCAAAAAGTTTTTGCGACCCGGTCACAGAAATCTGCGCGGCTTTGGTGTATAATAAGGCAAAAGAACCATGCAAAGGAGCAACACCATGTCCAACATCGTCATCGTAGGTTCCGGCCCGGCGGGGGTGTCCGCCGCCCTGTACGCCGTGCGCGCCGGGGTGCAGACCACCGTGCTGACCAAGGGCTCCGGGGCGCTGGCACGCGCCGAAACAATCGAAAACTATTACGGCTTCGCCCAGCCGGTCTCCGGGCCGGAGCTGGAACGCCGCAGCATCGAGAACGCCCGGCGGCTGGGGGTGCAATTCGTGCAGACCGAGGCCGTGGGACTGACATGGACCGACCGCCTGACCGTGGAAACGCTGGCAGGCGCGTACCCGGCAGACGCGGTCATTCTGGCAACGGGTGCTTCCCGCGCGGTGCCCCGCATTCCGGGGCTGACCGGGCTGGAAGGCCACGGCGTAAGCTGGTGTGCAGCCTGCGACGCCTTTTTCTACCGCGGAAAGGACGTGGCGGTGCTGGGCAGCGGCGAGTACGCCCTGCATGAGGTGCAGGCGCTTTTGCCGGTGGTAAAAAGCGTCACCCTGCTGACGAACGGCGCAGCCCTGACCGCAGACTTCCCGCCCGAGGTAGCCGTCTGCACCCAGAAGGTGGAAGCCATTCTGGGCGAGCAGGCTGTCACCGACGTGCAGCTGGCGGACGGCGCGGTGCGGGAAGTATCCGGCGTATTTGTGGCGCTGGGCGTGGCGGGCAGTACCGCACTGGCCCGGAAGCTGGGCGCTGCCGTAGAGGGCAGCCGCATTGTGGTGGACGACAAAATGCAGACCACCGTGCCCGGTCTGTACGCCGCCGGAGACTGCACCGGCGGGCTGTTGCAGGTGGCAAAGGCCGTTTACGAGGGCGCACTGGCGGGCACGGAAGCCGCCAAGGCGCTGCGAAAGGGGTGAGCCGTATGGCAGAAGCATCTCCGCACGCCCGGTGCTTGGCCTGCGCGTTTCCGTTCTGGGAGCAGCTGACCCCGGAAGAACAGGAGCGGCTGTGCCGCTTTACCCGCCCGGTGCATTACGCCAAGGGCGCCCGGGTGCACAGCCCGCTGGAAAGCTGTGTGGGCATCCTTTTACTGCGCAGCGGGCAGCTGCGCTCCTATCTGCTATCCGAGGACGGCAGGGACGTGACGCTGTACCGCCTGTTCGGCGGGGAGGTGTGCATTCTGTCCGCCTCCTGCGTGATGGACGCGGTGAACATCGACCTCTACATCGATGCCGAGGAGGACACCGAAGCGCTGTGCATCAGCGCGGGCATCTTCCGGCAGCTGATGCAGGAAAACGTCTATGTGCGCTGCTACGCCTACCAGATGACGGCAGAGCGCTTTTCCGATACCATGTGGACGATGCAGCAGATTTTGTTCATGAGCGCTGATCGGCGGCTTGCCATTTTTCTGACCGACGAGCTTGCCAAGACCGGCGGCGCGGACCTCCGCATGACCCACGACCAGATGGCAAAGTACATGGGCTCTGCCCGCGAGGTGGTGAGCCGGATGCTCAAATACTTTGCGCAGGAGGGCTGGGTGCGGCTGTATCGCGGCGGCGTGCAGGTGCTGGATAAGAAAAAGCTGCAGGCGCTGGCAAGAGGAGAATAAGAGATAAAAAACAACACCGGAGCGTCCGAAGATGCTCCGGTGTTGTTTGGTTTATCCTCAGGAGATCGCGTCCACGTCCCACTTCATGCGGACGGCGTCGGCGCCGTCCAGCTTGATGTGCATGGCACCGGCGTTGTCCAGTACCTGCTCCGGCTTGCGGGCACCGCACAGAACGTGCAGCCCCGGGATCATGCGGGCGGTCATGGCGATGACCAGCTGCGCCATGGTGCAGTCGTACTTCTCGGTCAGATCGTCCCACTTTGCCAGCAGTTCCAGCGCCTGTGCCCGGCGGGTGGGCTGGAAGCAGGGGTTCGTGTTGCGGGTGCTGCCCTCCGGGTAGGTGGTGTCCATGGTCACCTTGCCGGTCAGAAGCCCCTGCTCCAGCGGGGAATACGCCTGTACCGAGACGCCCAGCTCCTTGCAGGTGGGCAGCAGCTGCTTTTCAATGCGGCGGGTCAGCAGGCTGTACTTTTCCTGAATGACGTCCAGCTGGCCGTACTTGCAGTAGCCCCGGATGATATCGGAGGTGACGTTGGAAGCACCGATGGCGCGGATCTTGCCCTGCTCCTTCAGCTTCATCATGGCTTCCATGGTCTCTTCCAGCGGGTACACGCCGAAGTCCGGGCTCTGCCAGTGGGTGTACAGCACGTCCAGATGGTCGGTGTGCAGACGGCGCAGGCTGTCCTCCACGTCCTCAATGATGCTCTTGGCGGAGAGGTCGCGGTACACCTGTACCCCGTCCACCACCTTGTGCAGGATGGGGGTCTCGTGCCGCCACTCCAGGCCGCACTTGGTGGAAAGCACCACCTTGTCACGGTCGATGTGCTTCATGGCCTCGCCCACCACTTCCTCGCTGTGGTACAGCCCGTAGATGGGCGCAGTGTCGATCCACTGGATGCCCTGCTCCACGGCGGTCTGGATGGCCTTTACGGACAGTGCATCGTCGTTATCGCCCCACCATGCACCGCCGCCGATGGCCCATGTACCCATGCCCAGAAACGGCACGGCGATGCCGCTTTTGCCAATATTGATATTCTGCATATACTTTACCCTCCATGCCAGCAGTGTTCCCCGCAATGGGAACCCTCATTCCAATGTCTGGCATTCTATGTTGTATTCTTGGTTGCTATATAAAAAAGGCTGCGGAGCGCAGATGCACTCCGCAGCGCTCTTTTATCAGATGTTGCCGAACTCGCTCAGCTGCAAGCTCTCGTTGTGGGTCTCGGCCCAGCGCACCGCCCAGTCGGAGGTGAACAGCAGCAGACGGTTGCCCTTCATGTCCTCCACAGCCTTGGTGTCGCTGGTCAGGTCAAGATCCCGCAGGTTGTAGGTGTCGGGATCGTTCTGCACCCAGCGCAGCTGCTCAAAGGGCAGCTGCTGCATCCGAATTTCCACGTTGTACTCGGTGTTCAGACGGTACTCCAGCACTTCCAGCTGCAGCACGCCGACCACGCCGACAACCACTTCTTCCATGCCGCCGCCCACTTCGCGGAAGATCTGGATGGCGCCTTCCTGCGCGATCTGCTCCATACCCTTCACGAACTGCTTGCGCTTCATAGTGTCCTTCTGCTCAATGCGGGCAAAGTGCTCCGGGGAGAAGGTGGGGATGCCCGCGAACTGGACCTTCTTTTTGCCGGTGCACAGGGTGTCGCCGATGGAGAAGATGCCCGGGTCAAACAGGCCGATGATGTCGCCGGCGTAGGCCTCGTCCACGATGGCGCGGTCCTGCGCCATCAGCTGGGTGCCGGTGGCCAGCTTGATGTTCTTGCCCTCCTGCACATGGTAGGCCTCCATGCCGCGCTCGAACTTGCCGGAGCAGATGCGCATAAAGGCAATACGGTCGCGGTGGGCCTTGTTCATGTTGGCCTGAATTTTAAAGATGAAAGCGGAGAACTCGTCCCGGCAGGGGTCCACGGGCTCGCCGGTCAGGCTGTCCACGCGTGCCAGCGGGGCGGAGGTGAGCCGCAGGAAGTTTTCAAGGAAGGGCTCCACGCCGAAGTTGGTCAATGCAGAGCCGAAGAACACGGGGCTCAGCTCACCGCGCAGCACCTTGTCCAGATCAAACTCCTCGGCAGCGCCGTCCAGCAGCTCGATCTCGTCCACCAGCTGCTGGTGCAGGTAGGGGGTCAGCAGCTCGTCCAGTGCGGGGTCGCCCAGCTCGGCCTCGGTCTCGCTGACCTTCTTCACGCCGTTGGCGCGGCCATCACTGGAGAAAGCCAGCACCTTGCGCGCGTTGCGGTCGAACACGCCCTTGAACTCCTTGCCGCAGCCGATGGGCCAGTTCATGGGGTAGGTCTTGATGCCCAGAATTTCCTCGATGTTCTCCATCAGCTCAAAGGGGTCGCGGGCTTCGCGGTCCATCTTGTTGATGAAGGTAAAAATGGGGATGTGGCGCAGGGTGCACACCTTGAACAGCTTGATGGTCTGCGCCTCAACGCCCTTTGCGGCGTCGATGACCATGACGGCAGAGTCTGCCGCCATCAGGGTGCGGTAGGTATCCTCCGAGAAGTCCTGATGGCCGGGGGTGTCCAGAATGTTCACGCACTTACCGGCGTAGTTGAACTGCAGCACCGAAGAGGTGACCGAGATACCACGCTGCTTTTCAATGTCCATCCAGTCGGACACGGCGTGCTTGGCGCTCTGCTTGCCCTTGACGGAGCCAGCCTGATTGATGGCTCCACCGTACAGCAGCAGCTTTTCGGTAAGGGTGGTCTTACCTGCGTCGGGGTGGCTGATGATGGCGAACGTCCTGCGGCGTTCGATCTCTTCACGATTTGTCATAGATGATATTTCTCCTGAAATGGATGGAACTTCTTCCGGCATCGCGCAGCGATGCCGGAAGAAGCATTTTTACACATACGCACTTTATTCTATACGAAAACGCGTGATAATGCAAGGGTTTTCGTTATTTTTTCAGGATCAGGCAGGGCAGAGGGGCAGTTTCGGCCCAATTGGCAAAATCACACACCAGAACGGTGAAACTTTTCAGTGGAAGTGCCCGCAGAAAACGCAGCACCGCCTGTTTTTCGTCCGAGCCGATGACCGCCCCGCTGTACAGGATGGCGCTCACGATGCCGCCGGGGCGCACCGCCTGCAGCGCCGCCTGCAAGGCGGGGATGCTGCTCTGCGCGGTGGAAAATACCCCGTGGTCTGCCCCCGGCAGCCAGCCAAAGTTGAACATGACTGCATCGGCAGTGCCGGGCTGCACATACTGTAATAAGTCGGCGTGGCTGCCGCAGATGAGCTCGTACCGCTCGGCGGGCACATTTGCCTTTTCCAGCCGGGCACGGGTGGAGCGGATGGCTTCGGGCTGCACGTCAAAAGCCAGCACCCGCCCGGCGGGGGCGGTCAGCCCGCACAGAAAGGCGGTGTCGCCGCCGTTGCCGCAGGTGGCGTCTACGCACAGCTGCGGGTGTACCAGCCGGGCGGCTAAAAAGTCCTGCACGAATTTTACTGCCGTTAAGTCCAGGGTGCGGCGGCGCACCAGCTGCCCGCCCTCGGCGGCAAAGCCGAATTTGCCCCAGAAAGCAAGCTCGGCGGCGTTTTCCGGCAGCGGGGCGGTAAAAACCGTGGCAGCTTCCCGGTCATAGCCGCCAAAGCTGCGCAATACTTCTTTTAACAGGTAGGAGCCGTAGCCCTTGCGCCGCCACTGGGGCAGGATGCACAGGGCGGCAAGCTGTGCGCCCTTGGGGGCGGGAGAGAGGGTGCATTCTCCGATGCAGTCCTTTTCTTTATACAGGGCAAACCCCTGTTCGGTGCGGCGCAGTTCCATAAAAAGCTCCTCCTTGACGGGCCAATGTTCTTCCCTTACAATAGCAAGCGGAAACGCTGCTGTCAAGGGCGGAAAAACAGGACCGCATTTCACATATTCTTCACGGCGCAAGCGATTCATTTTCACATTTGACAGTTACAATAGGGACAGTTCAAAGGAACAGATGTCCCTGCGGACCGGCCTTTGAGGGAAGGATGTAGTAACATGGAAAACGAGAACAAGTGGGAATACGATTATTCCGCTTCCAATAACGAGACCGGCTACCCCAACGTGGGCAGCAGCGGCATGAACACGGCGAACCAGTATAACGAGCCGGAAGCACAGCCCGCGCGCCCGGCCGATACCGCCCCGGCAGATGGCGGCAGCGTGCCGCCCATCCCGCCGGAGCAGCCGCAGTACAGCGCCCCGGCGCAGCCGGAAAAGCCCCGCCGCAAGAAGAAGTTCAATGGCAAAAAGCTGGCACGCAGCGCCGTGGCGCTGGTGCTGGCAGCAGCCATGGGCTTTGCAGGCGGCTTTGTGGGCGCAAAATACGGCGGCAGCAGCAAGGTGGTCATCCAGCAGGTGGAGCGCCCGGCCAGCTCTGACAGCAGCACCGACAGCACCGGCAATTCCATCAGCGCCACCAGCGGCACCGGCCTGAGCACCGCACAGGTAGCCGAGATGGTCAGCCCCAGCGTGGTGGTCATCACCACCGAGCAGGTGGTCTACTCCCAGTGGTCGTGGTACGGCCAGAGTCAGGTGGAGAGCGGCGCCGGCAGCGGCGTCATCATCAGCTCGGACGGCTATATCCTCACCTGCGCCCATGTGGTGAGCGGTGCATCCAACATCACCGTGAGCATCGGCGACAAGGATTACCCCGCTACGCTGGTGGGCGAGGATACCACCAGTGATATCGCCGTGGTGAAGGTCGATGCTACCGGCCTGACCCCCGCCACCGTGGGTGATAGCGACAACCTGAAGGTGGGCGAAAGCGTCATGGCTGTGGGCAACCCCTTGGGTGAGCTGGGCGGCACCGTGACCAGCGGCATCGTCAGCGCCCTGAACCGCAGCGTCAGCATTCAGGGTTCCAGCTCTGTCAACACCATGTCCCTGATCCAGATGGATGCCTCCGTCAGCCCCGGCAACTCCGGCGGCGGCCTGTTCAACATGAACGGTGAGCTGGTGGGCATCGTCAATGCAAAGTCCTCCGACAGCGATGCCGAGGGTCTGGGCTTTGCCATCCCGGTAAATGACGCCGTCAAGGTGGCGCAGGAGCTGCTGGAAAACGGCTATGTGACCGGCCGTCCCTATCTGGGCATCAGCTACTATGCCGTGACCGACGCCCAGACCGCCGCCCAGCTGGGCGTGAACGCCTACGGTGTCTACATCGTGGAAGTGGTCAAGGGCGGCCCTGCCGATAAGGCGGGCTTGCAGGCAGGTGACCGCATCGTGAGCGTAGACGGCAGCGAGGTGGCCACCCAGAGCGACCTTGGCACCCTGATGCAGAACCACAAGGCCGGCGACACCATCGAGATCACCGTCGCGCGCGGCGGTCAGATGCAGACCGTTAACGTCACCCTTGGCGAAAAGGGCGCGGAGAATAACTGAAAATAGTAAAAAGGCGAGAGTCCTCCGTTTTTTCGGAAGGCTCTCGCTTTTTTGTTTGTGCCGCGCTCCGCGGGGGCAGAGGCTGTTGCCGAGGGATGTTCTCTTTTGACACCAAAAGAGAACCAGAAAAGTGCCAGCGATTTCGACGCGCTGGAGCCACGAAAAAGGGGCTGCTCGCCCCTTTTAACCCCAAAGAAGTGGGCTACACCGGAAAAACTGAAGATTCACGCCTGTTCGGCGTGAAGATCTTTTAACCGTTTTTTCCGGCTCCGCCGATTTGAATCCCCTCAGTCGCTGCGCGACAGCTCCCCCAAGGGGGAGCGGGCACGCCCGCAAACTTTGCGCTTGAGCCGGAAACTGTGCCACCATGCCAAAGGCTCCCCCTGAGAGGAAAGACTCCCCCCGGCCGGGGGGAGATGTCGCGCAGCGACAAAAGGGGGAATCTGGCACGCCGTCAGGCGTGACTGAGAGGGTTCAGCCCCGCCCCACCTAGGGCGCACATCCCCTTTATGACAGAATTATGAATCTTTATAAACATTTTTGCAAAGGGCTTGACAGCAGGGCAAAAACGGTTATAATGGTCTTAGCACTCAGGAACAAGGAGTGCTAAACAAACAAAAGCAATACAAAAAGGAGGCAGGCGCTATGACGATGGATGCACGCAAGCAACGGGTCTTGCAGGCAATCGTGGCGCTGTATGGCCTTGAGGGCGAGCCGGTGGGCAGCAGCGTGCTGGCAAACTACTTTGACATGGCAGTGTCCAGCGCAACGCTGCGCAACGAGATGGCGGCGCTGACAAAGCTGGGTCTGCTGGAGCAGCCCCACACCAGCGCGGGCCGCGTGCCCAGCGCCAAGGGCTACCGGTATTATCTGGACAACCTGCTGACCGATGATCAGCCGCTGGACCGCGTTACCCGCGCCCGGGTAGATGCGGTGTTCGCCAGCCTTGACCACGAGCCGGAAAAGCTGGCACAGGGCGCTGCCAAGGCGCTGGCCGCCATCAGCGGCTGCACCGCCGCCGTCAGCACCCCCTGCGCCGAGGATCTGTGCATCGCCCATTACGAGGTGGTGCAGGTGGGCCGCAGCGCAGCCGCTGTGCTGGCTGTGACCACCGCCGGTTACGTCCGCACCCGGGTGGCGCGGGTACGCACCGGGCTTTCCCGGGAAAATGCAGCTGCCCTTGCGGCGCTGCTCAACCGCAACCTTACCTTTGTGGCGCCGGTGGATCTTTCCACCCGGATGCTCAGCGAGCTGTGCGGCCAGATCGCACCGGAGCTTGTGCCGGTGGTCAGCGCCGCAGCCGCAATTTTGCAGGACAGCGTAAAGCCCCATGTATTTCTGGGCGGCGAGCAGTACCTGCTGGACTGGCCGCAGCTGGACGGCCGGGTGGGTGATATCCTTACCCTGCTGAACGACGAGGAACAGGCCGCAAGCCTGATCGCACCCCCGGAAAACCGCAGCGAAAGCGTGCTGCTGGGCGAGGATCTGGAACCGCAGATCCCCGGGCTGTGCATCGTGAGCGACCGGTATCTGGTAGGCGGCGGGCTGTGGGGCTCCATTGCCCTGATCGGCCCCACCCGGATGCCCTTCCAGAAGCTGATGCCCCTGCTGCACGAGTTTGCAGACCAGCTTGGCGAGGGCATGAGCGGCAAACGAAAAGACACCCCGCAGGCTGCCGTACCACGGCGGACTGTGATCTATAAGGAGGATCTGGAATGAGCGAAGAAGCAAAGAACACGGTGCCCGAGACCGAGCAGCCGGAAACTGCCCCCGAGGAAAAGACCGCTGCCGCAGCGCCCGAACAGGCTGCTGCCGAGGCTGCCACCGAAGAGGACAAGAAGAAGGACGGCGGCTGGTTCAACAAGAAGGCCCGGGAGATGGAAGCCGTTAAGGCAAAGCTGGATGCAGCGGAAAAGAATGCTGCACAGGCCAAGGATCAGCTGCTGCGCATGGCTGCCGAGTACGACAACTACCGCAAGCGCTCCACCCGCGAGGCCGACCAGAAGTTTGGCGACGGTGTTTCCCATGCAGTGGAAAAGATCATCCCCATTCTGGATACGCTGGATATGGCTGCCAACGCCCCCACCACTGACGAGAACTACAAAAAGGGCGTGGTCATGACGCTGGATAAGGCGGCAAAGGCACTGGAAGCCCTCCATGTGGAGGAGATCGAGGTGCTGGGCAAGCCCTTTGACCCCAACTTTATGAATGCTGTGCAGCAGATCCCCGCCCCGGACGGGCAGGAGAGCGGCACGGTGGTCACCGTTTTCCAGAAGGGTTACAAGCTGGGTGACAAGATCATCCGCCATGCAACCGTTGTGGTGGCCGAATAAACAAGCCGAACCTCCCGCAAGGGAGTTTGCAATAACATCCGCTTGACATCATCATAAGCATCATATAAACAAGATTTGTTCTTTCGAGAGGAGACTTCATTATGAGTAAGATTATTGGTATCGACCTTGGTACTACCAACAGCTGCGTGGCTGTTATGGAGGGCGGCGAGCCCGTTGTTATCGCAAACTCTGAGGGTGCACGCACCACCCCGTCTGTTGTCGGCTTCACCAAGACCGGCGACCGTCTGGTAGGTCAGGTTGCAAAGCGTCAGGCTATCACCAACCCCGACAACACCGTTTCTTCCATCAAGCGTCAGATGGGCACCGACCACAAGGTGACCCTGAACGGCAAGGAGTACACTCCCCAGCAGGTCAGCGCTATGATCCTGCAGAAGCTGAAGGCTGACGCCGAGGCTTATCTGGGCGAGACCGTCACCGAGGCTGTCATCACTGTGCCTGCCTACTTCAACGACAGCCAGCGTCAGGCAACCAAGGACGCAGGCACTATTGCAGGCCTGAACGTCCGCCGTATCATCAACGAGCCCACCGCAGCTGCTCTGGCTTACGGTGTGGATAAGGAAGATGACCAGAAGATCATGGTCTACGATCTGGGCGGCGGCACCTTCGATGTGTCCATCATCGAGATGGGCGACGGCGTTACCGAGGTTCTGGCCACCAACGGTGATACCCATCTGGGCGGCGATGATTTCGACCAGCGCATCATTGATTGGATGGCAGACGCCTTCCAGACCGAGAACGGCATCGACCTGCGCAAGGACAAGATGGCTGCACAGCGCTTGAAGGAAGCTGCCGAGAAGGCTAAGATCGAGCTGTCCAGCGCAATGAGCAGCCAGATCAACCTGCCCTTCATCACCGCCGATGCTACCGGCCCCAAGCACCTGGATATGACCCTGACCCGCGCAAAGTTCAACGAACTGACCGCTGATCTGGTCGACCGCACCATGACCCCCGTGCGCAAGGCTCTGCAGGATGCAGGTCTGCGTGCTTCCGACCTGAAGAAGGTGCTGATGGTCGGTGGTTCCACCCGTATCCCCGCTGTCTACGACGCCGTGAAGAAGGAACTGAACTGCGAGCCCTTCAAGGGCATCAACCCCGATGAGTGCGTGGCTGTCGGTGCTGCTATTCAGGGCGGCGTTCTGAACGGCGAGAAGAAGGGTCTGCTGCTGCTGGATGTCACCCCGCTGAGCCTTGGCATTGAGACTCTGGGCGGCGTGTGCACCAAGATCATCGACCGCAACACCACCATCCCCACCCACAAGAGTCAGGTGTTCTCCACCGCAGCCGACAACCAGCCCTCTGTTGAGGTCAACGTGCTGCAGGGCGAGCGTGAGTTTGCCCGCGACAACAAGAGCCTGGGTGTGTTCCATCTGGACGGCATTGCTCCGGCTCCCCGTGGCGTGCCTCAGATCGAAGTTACCTTCGATATCGATGCCAACGGCATCGTGAAGGTCAGCGCCAAGGATCTGGGTACCGGCAAGGAGCAGAACATCACCATCACCGCTTCCACCAATATGTCCAAGGAGGACATCGACAAGGCTGTGAAGGAAGCTGAGCAGTTTGCTGCCGACGATAAGAAGAAGCGTGAAGAGGTCGATATCCGCAATGGTGCCGACCAGATGGTGTTCCAGACCGAGAAGATGCTGAAGGAGAACGGCGACAAGCTGCCCGCAGACGTGAAGAGCGATGCCGAGGCAAAGCTTGCTGACCTGAAGACCGCTGTCCAGTCCGGTAACGTGGACGACATCAAGGCAAAGCAGGAAGCCCTGAGCCAGGTGTTCGAGAAGATGTATCAGGCAGCCGCTGCCGCACAGCAGGCCGCCGGTGCACAGCCCGGTGCTGACGCAGGCGCAACCAACGAAAAGCCCAACGATGACGGCGTTGTGGATGCCGACTTCAAGGAAGTCTAAGTTTGACACAAAGCGCTGTGTCCGGCCAAACCGGCGGGCACACGCGCAATAGAGCAAAAGCCGCTCCGGTTTAGGCCGGAGCGGCTCTTGCTGGTTTATAAGTAAAAGAGTTCTCGCTGCCGCAAAAGCCTTCCCCCGGACGGGGGAAGGTGGCATGACGCGAAGCGGCATGACGGATGAGGGCGCAGACAACAGCTGCGAAAGACCGAAGCGGGAGCTTTTGAACAGGAGGAACCGACCGGGGCGTTACCCGGAGAGGGCGTTCCCGGAGAGGTGAGTGGATATGGCACAGGAAAAGCGTGATTATTACGAAGTGCTGGGGGTATCCAAGGGCGCAAGCGATGCCGAGATCAAAAAGGCATACCGCAAGCTTGCCATGAAGTACCACCCGGACTATAACCCCGGCGATAAGGACGCCGAGGCAAAGTTCAAGGAGATCAACGAGGCAAACGAGGTGCTTTCGGACCCGAAGAAGCGCCAGCTGTACGACCAGTACGGCTTTGCCGGTGTTGACCCCACTTATGCAGCACAGAACGGCGGCGGCCCCGGCGGCTTTGGCGGTTTTGGCGGCGACGGTGTGGACTTGGGCGACATTTTTGGCGATATCTTCGGCGGTGGCTTTGGCGGCTTCGGCGGCTCGTCCCGTCAGGCAAACCCCAACGCCCCCCGCAAGGGGCAGGACATCCGGGTGCGCATCACCCTGAGTTTTGACGAGGCCGTGCACGGCTGCAAGAAGAACATTACCATCACCCGCCAGCAGGAGTGTACTGAGTGCCACGGCTCCGGCTGTGCCGCCGGTACCAGCCCCGAGACCTGCCCGGACTGCGGCGGACGCGGCTTTGTCATCCGCCAGCAGCGCACCCCCTTTGGCGTGATGCAGACCCAGCAGCCCTGCTCCCGCTGCGGCGGCAAGGGCAAGCTGGTCAAGAACCCCTGCAAGGTCTGCCACGGCAGCGGCAAGGTGGCTACCAAAAAGACGCTGGAGGTGTCCATCCCCATGGGCATCGACGACGACCAGAGCTTTGCACTGCGCGGCATGGGCGATGCCGGTACCAACGGCGGTCCCGCCGGTGACGTCATCGTCATGGTCACCGTGCGCCCCAGCGAGGTGTTCCAGCGCGACGGCTACGATGTGTGGGTCACCGTGCCCATCACTTACAGTCAGGCGGTGCTGGGCGACAGCGTCACCGTGCCCTCCATTGACGGCAAGGTGGAGTACACCGTGCCCGAGGGCACCCAGAGCGGCACCACCTTCCGCCTGCGCGGCAAGGGGATCCAGTACCTGAACGGCCGTGGCCGCGGCGATATGTACGTCAAGTGCGAGGTGGAGATCCCCAAAAAGCTGAACAAGGCGCAGCGCGATGCCCTGAAGAAATTTGAGGGCACGCTGAAAGAAGAAAACTACGAAAAGCGTAAGGGCTTCTTCAAAAAGCTGAAGGATATGTTCAACGCATAAAAACCAAACGGCGGCGCGTTCCATCGGAGCGTGCCGCCGTTTTTTGCGTGTGAACCCTACAAAAACAGCGGAGGCGCTGCCCTTTCGGGCAGCGCCTCCGCCTGCTTTGTTCTTTGGTGTACTCCGAGCCGGTCTTATGAGATAAGATGGATCAGAGCAGGATGACTGCTGCGTTGATGACCAGACCGACACCAGAAGCGGTTGAAGTGACGAACCATGCAGCGCAGGCGAGGTCGCGGATGGTGTTGGCAGTGCTCTTCTCCATATCAGTAGCCAGAGCATCCAGACCCTTCTCCATCCAAGTGTTGGGGTTCTTACGGCGGTAGTCGCGGACAGCGGTCACGCCTTTGAACCAGCCGTACGGAGGAATCAGCCAGCACAGCAGAGCCTCAGACATGGTAGCATTGGCGCCGCCTTCGGTGTAGGTCATTTCCTCAGTGGACAGTACATTGTAGTACGCGGGCATCATCATTTTTTCCATAATAACACTCCTTTTGAAACAAAGCTATCCAAAACGGTGCATCCCAAAACGCACCGTTTTATCTGATTAAAAAGGTCAGCGCACAATCAGCAGAATGGCGCTCAGGGGAGCCAGCGCCACCACCATGGTGGTGGAAACGGCATCCCGCACAAAGTTGCCGGCGGATTTGCCCATATCGGCGGCAAGGGCATCGGTGGCGCGGCCCATCACGGTAAAGAAGTTGCCGTCCTTGTTGCCGTCCTGCTGCAACCATGTGCGTGCCTGCTTGATGCCCCAGATGTAGCTGGAGACCAGCACCACAGCACCTACGACCGTTGCGGCAGTAGTGGCGAGACTGGCAGCATCATCCACTGCGCCGCCGCCGGTGGTATAGGTCATTTCTTCGTTGGAAAGTACCGCATAATCTGCGGGATAATTCATCTTTTTCATCATCAATACTCCTTTGTCAAAGGGAAATGCCGCATTGCATCCCGATCCCCCGGCGTCTATACCCAAAGGCTGATAGAGCATTGTTCTCTATATGGCCATTCTACAACAGTGGTCGGATTTTATCAAGGGGTTTTGGCACATCTGTGCAAAAACTGGCGGGACGCATGAAATTGCGGCTATAAATTTGTGAAAATAGACTGCAATAATTTAGGCTTTTGGCTGTTTACCCCTGTACTCCGGCGCGGTAGAGGTAGGGGTCGCTCTTGAAGCTGTCAAAGTTGTACAGCACAAGGATCTGGTCGTAGCCGTTGTCGGCGATCAGCTTGTCCAAGCCGTAGTTGTAGTTGCGGAAGTCCACCACATCGATGTCGGCGTAGTTGGCGGTCAGGTAGGGTACAAAGCAGTTGGCGTAGCTGTCCTTGATGACAAGGATGCGCCCACTGCCGTTGCCCTGCACCCGGCTTAAACCGTTGTTGCCGTGCAGGAACATGGCGTATTTATCATAAACGGAGAGCTTCTCTGTGTCGTACAGGCCGGTGGTCTGCCCCTCGGTGGGCTGACCTGCCGCCGTCACGTTCCATACCGTCAGGGTGTTGGCAAGGTCGTAGTAGGTGATCATGTCCGGCACGGCGTTCCATGTGCGCGCCTTGGCGTAGTGGGTGCCGTAAAAGCCGTCGGCAGTCAGCGCAGTGTGGGCGGCGGTGTCAAAGGGGGTAAGGCCAAGGGTCTGGCACAGCTGGCTGTAAGCGTAGTAGGCACCAAGGCTCGTCCAGTGGTGGTCGGTGCGGTAATAAATATACTCGCTCTTGTGGGCGGTAAGGGTGGGACGCACGTCCACAAAGCTGCCGCCGGCCGCCTGCACCGCAGCGGAAAGCTGGTCAAGGTAGCCGTCCTCGTCCAGCAGAGGGGCGTTTGCGGGCACGTTCTCTTTATAGATATCGCTGGCAGCGGGTGCCACCAGTACATTCACCTTGCCCGGGTAGCGCTGGCACAGGCTGGTGAGCGCTGCGGTGTTTTTGGGCAGGGTGCGCTCCTCGCTGGAAAGCAGCCCGTAAGTGCGGGGGAACATCATGTGCTCCTTGCCCAGCAGAATGCCGCCGTTCTGCTGCTTTTGCAGCAGGGTGGTCTCCACCACGCTCTGCAGGCTGATCCACTGGTCGCGCCCCGCCACCTGATCCTTGACGTATTTGGTGTAGGCGGTAAAGTAGCTGTTCAGCCCCTTGGCGGTGAACTGGGTCAGCGCCGGGCGCTGGCTCAGGGTAGTGTTCTCCAGCTCGCTGTAACTGCGGTCCGGGGTGACCATATCCAGCGCGAACAGCCCGATGAAAAACAGGATGAACACCACCAGCACCGGATAGTGCAAAAGGGAGGAGGTCTTTTTCTCGTGTTTGGACATCTTCCCGCCTCCTTAAAAGTTAAAGTACAGGAACGGGCTGTTGGTGCTGCCCACCACATAGGCGGTGGAGACCACCAGCAGCGTCAGGATGGCGGCGCAGCGGGTGACCACGTTCTTGCGCAGCACATCCCACAGCTTTTCGATCAGCGGGGTGCAGCACACCACGCTTACCGCCAGCAGCACGCCGTAATTCCGCAGGAAATACAGCGGCGACACCCCGCCGGAGGGGATAAAGAGCTTCTGGAACAGCAGCCCGAAGGACACGCCAGTGTCGTTGCCCACGAACATCGCCCAGCCCACCACCACGAGGAACAGGGTGTAGAAATGCGGCCACACCTTGCCCTTTTTCAGGTAGGGCAGCAAAAACAGCTTTTCGGCCGCCAGCAGCACAAAGTAGTAAAGACCCCAGCAGATAAAGTTCCAGTTCGCGCCGTGCCAGATGCCGGTGAGCAGCTCCACGATGAACAGGTTCAGGATCTGCCGCTTGAGCCCCTTGCGGTTGCCGCCCAGCGGGATATACACATACTCCCGGAACCAGCCGGACAGGGTCATGTGCCAGCGCCGCCAGAACTCGGTGATGGAAGCGGAGATATAGGGGTAGTTGAAGTTTGCGGGGAAGTCGAAGCCCAGCATCTTGCCCATGCCGATGCCCATGAGGGAGTAGCCGGAGAAATCGAAGTACAGCTGTAAGCTGTATGCGATGATGCCCAGCCACACCAGCGGGGTGGAAGCGTTTGCCAGACCCACAAAGGTGGTGGAGGGGCTGTCGGCTACCCCGATAATGTCTGTCCACAGCGCGCCCACGGCGTCCGCCAGCAGCACCTTTTTGGCAAGACCGAAGGTGAACAGGGTCATGCCCTCTTCAATCTGCTTTAAATTATAGCGGTGCTTGTAGACGTGCAGCTGGTCGGAGACGTCCCGGTACTTGACGATGGGCCCCGCGATGAGCTGCGGGAACATGACCACATAAGCGCCGAAATCGACGATGTTGCGCTCGGCTTTTACATCCCGGCGGTAGACGTCGATGGAGTAGGAAAGGGTCTGGAAGGTGTAGAAGCTGATGCCCAGCGGCAGGGTGCCGATGCCTTGAATTTCGGCAAAAGCGGTGCCCAGCAGGGCGTTGGCGCTGCGCAGCACAAAGTTTGCGTACTTGAAGTAGAACAGCATCCCTAAGCTGCCAATGAGCGCCACCAGCAGAAAGAAGCGGCGCAGCGCGGGCTTTGCATCAAAATGTTCGATGGCAAGGCCGCTGAGATAGTTGATGAGGATAAGCGCCACCATGACCGGGAAAAAGCGCACCTCGCCCCAGCAGTAGAACACCAGACTGCACAAAAACAGCACGGTGTTTTTCAGTTTTGCGGGGGCAAGATAGTACAGCGCCAGCGTGATGGGCAAAAAGCGGAACAGGAAGATGATGGTGCTGAAAACCAAGGGGTCAGCCTCCTTTTTTACACGGAATTACAGACTCAGCCTTCCCCCGGCCGGGGGAAGGTGGCATGACGGATGCGGGCGCAGCTTCAGCAGAAATCCCCCTCATCAGGGGCTTTCTACTGAAAAAAGCCGATGCCGCAGATGGCACCGGCTCAGAAGATCAGATTCAGCTGTTCAGGGCGCTGTCCACAGCACTGTTCAGGTCTGCGGTGCACTCGTTGGAGGCGATCACCATGACCACACGGTCACCCTTGGAGGAGATGATGGCGTTTTCCACGTTGCTCTGTGCCTGTGCAAACTCGGCGTAGTTGCCGTAGAAGGCCACCTGATCCTGCTTGTAGCTCTCCAGCGCAGTCACCACGTCCTGTGCCTTGCCGGAAGCGGCTTCCACCACCAGCACAAGGCCGGCATCGCCGTTGTCGTTGCTCTTCACGCCCTTGTAGGCGGCTACGTCCTCCGCCTTCAGGCCGAAGTCGTACTCGATGTTCATGGCAGAGATCTCGAACTGGTTGGAGATGGGGTTGGCAGCCAGCAGGGTCTCCACGGCGCTGTCCAGATCGGCGGTGCCGTTTTCAGAGGTATCCGCCGCCGGAGAAGCTGCATCGGAGACCGGTGCAGAGGCGGAGGCGCTGGACACGGAGGACGGCGCGGAGGAAGCGCTGCCGCCGCAGCCGGTCAGGGCAACAGCCAGCACGGCGCTGACGGCGATCACAGAGAGTTTTGTGCGGTTTATCATAAAATATTCCTTCTTTTGTTGAATTCATTTGTCACAGCCCGGGGCGGTATCGCGCGCCGGGGCAGACTGTATTTATCTTACCATAACAGCAGGTAAATTGCAACGCACCCCACAGGGTTTTCCGGCAGTTTTCATCGGATTTTAACCGGTCACGGTCTCCCCGGCGGCAATGCGCTGCAAAACGGCTACTGCGTCCTCCAGACACAGGCCGCTCTGGTTGAGCAGGGCGGCGTTTTCCGGGCCCACATAGCGCCAGTGCCACGGCTCGTAGGTGATGCCGGTCACGCTTTCCGCCTCCTTGGGGTAGCGCAGGATAAAGCCATACTGCTCCGCGTTCTCGCACAGCCAGCGGAAGGCGGCGGTGTCGGCAAAGCCGGTGTCAAGGGTGGTGTGCTCCGGGCTGTTCAGGTCGGCGGCAAGGCCGCAGTTGTGCTCCGAGCAGCCCGGCGGGTTCACGATGGCAGCCGCCTTTTCCCGGGCGGCGGCTTCACTCAGACCCTTATCACGGTAGTACTGGGTCTTGTTGTCGTACAGCTTTTTCTGGTAGCTGACGCTGCGGTAGCCGCTCTGCATCCGCACATCCACGCCGTCCCTGGCGGCAGCGGCCTGCATGGAGAGAAAGGCCTCGGCGGCTTCGGTCTGCAAGGTTTTGTTGATGGCGGTAGCCGAGCCGCATTCCTTGGTCTCGACAGGGTAGTCCTCCGGCATCTTGTGGGTGCGGTTGACAAGGATCATGCGGGGGTCGTCCAGCAGCGCCTGCGCCTGTGCGGCGGTAAGGGGGCTCTGCTGCGCACCGTTCTCGGCGGGCTGCGCAAGGCTCTCGGCAGGCAGCTCCGGCAGCTGCGGCACCGCAGCCTTGCGGGTGCAGGCGTAGGCGGTGCCGCCTACCACAAAGCAGGCCAGCGCCGTCAGGCAGAGCAGACGGCGGGCGTGATGTTTATGGTGATGGGAAGAACGCATAGAACCTACCTTCTTTCACAAAAAAGGATAAGCACCCGCCGCCCCGGGCAGACTATCCGCAAAAGGGGGCGCGGGAAGATGAAGATGACAGCGCAGGAATACGCACGCCGGGTGCAAAAGGCCGGGCCGCACTCGCCGCTTTTGGCAGACTGCCTGTGGGCGTTCTGCGTGGGCGGCGGCATCTGCCTGCTGGGCGAGGTGCTGCGCGGGTGGTATCTTGGCATGGGGCTGGAAGCCCAGCTTGCCGGCACCCTGACCAGCTGCACCCTCATCGTGCTGTCGGCCCTGCTGACCACGCTGGGGCTTTACCAGAAGCTTGCCGCCAAAGCCGGGGCAGGCTCGCTGGTGCCCATCACGGGCTTTGCCAACGCCGTGGTCAGCGCCGCCATTGAGTTCAAGCCCGAGGGCCGGGTCTGCGGCACCGGAGCCAAGATGTTCACCATTGCAGGGCCGGTCATCGTGTACGGCACGCTGGCCGCTGTGGTCTACGGTGGGGTGCTCTGGCTGCTGGGCGGCTGACCGCTCTGTCTACAATACGCCTGCCAGGATGCAAAAATTGCAGTTTTCCGGCAGAGCGGATGGAGCAGAATATCGCACGAGCGCTATTATAGCACAAATCCCAAAGAAAAACAGCCCTGAAAGGGGGATTTTTTCATGGCGACCCGCCGGGGTGACACCCTGATCTTCTCAAAACCGCCTGTCATCGCCGCACACGCCTGCATCGGCGGCAAAAAGGAGGGCGAAAGCCCGCTGGCGGCAGAGTTCGATGAGCTGCACAGCGACAACCGCCTCGGGCAGGCCAGCTGGGAAGCCGCTGAAACGCAGCTGCAATTACAGACGGCGCGGCTTTGCCTGAAAAAAGCCCACGCCACCGAAAAGGATGTGAGCCTCCTGCTGGCCGGAGACCTGCAGGCCCAGTGCACGGCTTCGGGCTATGCAGCCCGGGCGCTGGGCCTGCCCTTTGCGGGGCTGTTCGGGGCCTGCAGCACCATGGCCGAGGCGCTGGGTGTTGGAGCCTGCCTGTGCGGCGCCGGAATGGCAGACGGCCTGCTGGCCATGACCTCCAGCCACTTCTGCACCGCCGAACGGCAGTTCCGCACCCCGCTTTCCTATGGAGCCGTGCGCACCCCCACTGCCCAATGGACTGCCACGGCGGCAGGGGCCTGCCTGCTCCGCCCCGCCGGGCAGGGGGTTGGCATCCGGGCCGTGACCTTTGGCCGGGTGCAGGATCTGGGCATCCGGGACATCAACAACATGGGGGCCGCCATGGCTCCTGCTGCGGCGGCAACGCTCCTGCGCTACCTCACTGATACCAACACCCAGCCGCAGGAGTTCGATGCCATCTGCACCGGCGACCTGGGCCATGTGGGCAGTCAGCTGTTCCGGGAGCTGCTGGCCGCCGAGGGCCTGCTCCTCAAGAATCATATAGACTGCGGTTCCCTCCTCTATGATGCCGAGGGCCAGTCGGTGCACAGCGGCGCTTCTGGGCCGGGGTGCTGTGCAGCAGTGCTCTGCGGGCATCTCCTGCCCCGGCTGGAGCGGCGGGGGCAGCGCCGGGTTCTCTTTCTGGCAACAGGCGCACTGATGAGCCAGACCACCTTTTTGCAGAAGGAGAGCATCCCCGCCATCTCGCACCTGGTGGAGCTTGCTGCCCCGGAGGAACAGAACGGAGGGAACAC
>OHTJ01000281.1_pt1 | contig 21401 bp, 20 predicted proteins | sample 1578921 | NCBI WGS metagenome assembly OHTJ01 (sample SAMEA3879582, study PRJEB24766) | human gut metagenome | biome: human-associated habitat; feature: feces | place: USA | collected 1985/1987
CCTCCATGTATTTCATCTTGCGGTCGCTTTTCTTCAAGACTTCCAACACATCCGGGCGCTCTTTTAAGCAGGGATATATCTTCAAATAATCAACCCGATATGGGTCATTGTGATACGACATCTTCTGTCCTCCGTTTCATCATTTTGAAAATTCCAAAAACGATGAAGCGGAGGGCCTCGGCATCTCTCGCAGGCCGAAGGCCAGCAAAACAAAACGCTCATTCAGTTCCTTTCTGGAACCAAATGAGCGAAAAAAGCCGCTTGATCTGCCTTCCCACTATGGCCGCATTGATTCGTCTCACTCTCTTTGAGAGCAAGGACTGCAAATCAAGCGACACATGGGAAGGTCACGCATCAAGCGGCTCCGGGGTACAAACTTGGATATTCAATTTTTAGTTGTCAAGAGCAAGGCGTTTATTACACGCCGTTACATCTTAAAACCGGTTAAGTCGAAATGCCACCGGCGGGAAAAACACCTGTTCTCCGCAATGGGGGCATTTCACATAAACTGCGCCGTGATTTCCTTTGCACAGGATCTCTAACTTGTTCTGGCAATACGGGCAAATCCTCGCCATTGTAATATGGCTGGAATACTGTTTTTTCAGTTCCTGCTGTTCTGTCTGAATACAGGAATAGCGTTGAGGATCCAGTTCCCTTGCATTGATTTTTGCCATACTTTCTCCCTGCCATATCAGGCGATCTCATTTTTCTCCGGAAATATATCTACCAGTGCATACGGGTCATACAAATCATTTCTTCCAACCAAGCCGAGCTGAGATGATCTTATGGCCAGTGCTGTTTTGGACACGCCGAGCCGCTTTGCGGCCTCTGAAAAACACTCATAGTCTTTGCGTGCATATATGCGATTCAGCACGCCGATGCCATCTTTCAGGCCAACATCTGCCATGTGGCGATACACCAGTTCCTTTGGCAAAAGGAGAAATGAAGTCAACACATTGGTCTGCCACTCCTCCCAATCCAGAACAGGGTACTGCGTATGTTCATCTGCCATGCGAAATACGCAGCGAGGAGTTTGCACCTCATATTCTTCTGGATACAGCATCCAAAACAGTTGATGCGCTGCTTCGTGCATCATAGTAAAGTTCAAACGGCCAATCTGATTTTCAGCCACAAGGCTCTGATCAATGAAGGCCGTTTTTCCGTCTAATTCGTAATCGAGCCTTGTGCCATCCCTTTGGGGGATCGTTATGATCACCCCCGATGTTGCCGTAAGGCCGATGGCGTCATGTGCTTCACTGATATCTGCAAATGTAAATTGCAGGCCACACATTTTCTCCGCAAAATCTGTCGGATCAATATGATCGACCTTTTGAGGGACTTTTTTAAGGTAATCACGAAGCAACCTGCGGGAAATGTGTTCGATGTCTTTCCGTGAAAGCCAGAGCATCTACATGCGCCCCTTTCTATTCCAACGCGTCCACAAATTAGAACATCTGTTCGCTTCTTGTTAAGGAGTATAGCACGCCCGCTAATCTATGTCAAGTGAAATAAATCGCTCGTATTTTGTACAAAAAATAATCGCCATTTCCTTTGCATTATCATTACACCAGCTGTTGGTGAGTGGAGGTATTGATTTGGCATTTTTAATAATGATAGTTCAAGAGTTTTCACAAAATCAACAAAAATTTCGACTTGATATTGCCAAAGGAGAATATAGCGTATAAAATAATTGGCAGAAATGGAAAAATATAGCCGAATCGCGGGATATCACTATAATCAAAAATTTTGAAGAGAGAATGGTTGTTTGATGTGATCAGATAAAGTAGTACGCTTCTGCTTTAATCAACATCTTCTGATCGCAGCATGGGGATCGTGTATGATTTAAGAACGCACATGGAATGGGAAAGGGAGTGATGCCCATCCATAGAGGTTCCAACGGCGCTATTTCAGAATAGAGAAGGAAAAATGTATTCTACTTACAGGAAAGGAAGGATTTAAGTGAAAGGTGCGAAGAAGCATTTTAGCAGAGCATTAACATTGCTGTTAAGCGTTCTAATTATGCTCCAAACAGTTACTGTTCCGGCATTTGCTGCTGAAAATGCTACAGAAAATGTAGAAGTAGCAACTAATGACGCATCTACGGAGGAAGAAAGTACATTCAACCTTATAAAAGCCGATGTTCAGATCGATGATGAATATGGCAACGAGACAGATTATATATCGGAGGTACAGATCCCCGATTTGGAACAAATTAGCGAAGAAACGCTTGTGGAGAATGGCGTTTCGATTCATAGCGACTATCCTGGTGATGCTATGGTCTATCTGACCCAAAGATGGCTGAATCAGGAGTATGGTAATGTGCCGGGATTTGGATATGTCACCGAAGACGGCAGAACGGGGTGGGATACCGTTTACGGTCTTACGAGAGCTCTGCAGGTGGAACTTGGAATCACAGATTTGGCAGATAATTTTGGCCCAACTACAGAGCGCCTTTATAGCCAGAATCTGCTGCGGCGCCAGGATGGTGTCACAAATCGGAAATTTGCAATATTGCAGGGAGCACTTTGGTGCAAAGGGTATAACCCTGGATATAATCTGTCCGAAACCGAAGATGGCACCGTTGTATTCAATGGCGTGTTTGATGCAGATGTAGAAAAGGCCATCATTGAATTAAAAGAAGATGCCGGCCTTATCAATCCAAATGGAGTTGTGACAGTTAATATCATGAAGGCCCTGATGTCCATGGATTCATTTAAACTGTTAAGCTCTTATGGCGGAACAGAGGCTGTTCGTGAAATGCAGCAAAAGCTGAACCGCAAGTATGAGGCATATACTGGGATCACTCCTTGTGATGGCGTGTATGGCAGAAACACAAATCGGGCTTTAATATATGCATTGCAGGCCGAGGAGGGCATGCCAACAGATGTTGCAAACGCAAACTTTGGCGTAACGACAAGATTGTGCTGCCCCGAAATTCCGTATATTCGAGATTCTGCAGCTGCCAGAAGATATCCTGGGACATCATCAGGAAACTACTATTCAGCTGCACAAATCGCATCCATTACAGAACTGCTGCAGTTTGCATTGCTTGTTAACGGGCATAGCGCTGGAGCAATAGACGGCGAATATGGTGATGCAACAAGGCAAGCGCTATACGATTTTCAAGCGGACATGAAAATCCCACAGAATGGAAAAGCCGATAAAACTACATGGCTGTCGCTGTTTATTAGTTGCGGTGATACATCAAGATCGGCATTGGCTGCGGACTGTGCAACCCAGCTAACAGCCGCAAAAGCAAAATCACTATATGACAATGGCTATCGATACATAGGAAGATATCTGACCGGAAATAGCAAGAAAATCACACGCAGTGAGGCACAAATTATCTTTGATGCGGGGCTCAGTTTCTTCCCGATCTATCAGACATCTGCTGACGAAAATTCGTATTTTACCTCAGCTCAAGGAACAAGGGATGCAAAGGCGGCTATTGCGGCAGCTGCCGAATTAGGAATTCCTCAAAATACATTTATTTATTTTGCTGTGGACTATGACTGCTTGGACTATCAGGTCACTTCAAATGTAATCCCTTATTTCAAGAGTGTCCATGAAGTTATGAGCAATAGTATTTACAGGGTTGGTATATACGGAACAAGAAATGTCTGCACAAGAGTTTCTGATAAAGGCTATGCTGAAAGAAGTTTCGTGGGCGATATGTCTACTGGATTCAGCGGAAACTTAGGCTTTGGCATGCCTTCTAACTGGGCGTTTGATCAGTTTTATACCACCTCGATTGGTAGTGGAAGCGGCTACCTTGAAATTGATAAGGATGGTTTTTCAGGAAATGACAGCGGCGTATCTAAATTGGATGAGCCTAAAAATGTAGTAGAAGTTCCTAAGATTACTGTCAACAATGGTGCTGCTATTGACTTAGAGGGACCAGTTGTAAATATCTTTGGAGTAGATACATCGCTGTTTAAGATGAAGTTAGACTGGGGTTTGGACCTGGATGATTTGATTGATTACGAATATGATGTCAAAGAAGGTACCTATAAAGTTACAATAGGCCTGAAAGAGTCCGAACGAGATCCGTCGCTTAAAACAAGCAATTATGCTGAACTAAAGGAAATGATTCAGTTCTTTGGTGGACATACGACAACCGCTACATGGAATAAGTACCAGAAACTGAGAAGCAAATTGAAAAAAACCAAGTTAGATTTTGGATTTGAGTTTGACGGTTCTTTGAGTGGATATGCCGAAATAGATGCCCAAACGGGTATAGTACGTGAAGGCGGACTGATTCTGGTAGCCGAGACTGCAACCAGCGCTTCTGCGCCTATGCCACTATATCCGTGTACATATTTCCGTTTCGAAATAAACGGCTCGATGGAACAAAAATTCTTCGTTGAGTTAAAAGAAATTGGTCTGTATGGGCTTGAGGGTGCGGGAAATTATTCCGTTGAGCTTAAGGCTGGTATTGCAGCTGGAATTGAAAAGATAATGATGGCCTATGCGGGCGGAAGTGGGACTTTAAATTTCGAGTATAAAAGCCTTTCGAATTTTTCGGAATCGACGACAATCTCTATTAATTTGGCACTGTTCCTTGAAATAGAGACGCTTCTATGGGGAGGAACATTTGACTGGGAATTTAAAGAACTTCAGCTATATCCTAAAACAGAGGCAGCAGAAGCTCTAATGACAGTATCGAGAGATGATCTTAAATTTATAGAGCCATTACAAGGCCCTGTAACTTGCAGCACAAATCCCGCAGTATATAAGGCTAATGTGCAAAAGTATTGCTCACCGAAAATTGTCGAACTGAATAGCGGGAAAATGCTTATGGCGTACATTGATGATGTTTCATCGCGGTCAGATGAAAATAGAACCGCTCTCATGTACAGCATTTATGATGGTACATCATGGAGCGCTGCAAAGCCTATCTTTGACGATGGCACCATGGACTATGCACCGATTATGTGCGCTGACGGAAATGGTGGTGCACATATTGTGTGGCAGAATGCAAAAAAAGAATTTGGCACAGATGTCACGCTCGATGAAATGTCAACCAATATGGAGCTATATTATACTCATTGGGATGGCGAAGTATTTTCGGGAACAGTGGCCCTCACAAGTAATTTGGACTACGAAACCAATTGCAGTTTGACATCCAATGGCGACGATGTGACCGTTGTTTGGCAGCAAAATTCAGAAAATGATCCGTTTTCTGCTGAAGGAACTAACTCAATTCATAGGAAACAGTTGGTTGGTGGAAAATGGCAATCGGAGGAAACCATCGCATCGAATTTGCCCATAGTAAACAGTATTGCCTGCTCCTACATTGGCAATAACAGTGTAGTTGCATATTCCGCAAAAACAAATACGGATATGTCATCCGTTGATGATATGGAAGTATATTACTATGGCGATGGTGAGTTGAGCAGAGTTACAGAAAATAGTACATCGGATACATCGGTATATTTCATGGATGATAAACTATACTGGATGGGCAATCACGCTATTATGTGCATGACAGGTGGAGGTGCAGCGACAGTTGAGACTGTGGTGGACAATCTTCCAGAGTCTGTTTCAACATTTAAGGTTCTGAAAAGTGCAAATGGGCAGAAAGCGATTGTTTGGGAAGATGTGAATGAAAAGGCGCAGTTTTATGGTACTTACTATAATGAGACGCTTGATAAATTCGGGAACATTCTTCCGCTTACAACGGGTGATGATGTAATCCGCGGATGGGATGCCTGTATGATGTCTACAGGTAAGATCCAGCTGGCATATTGTGCTGCGGATGCTTTGTCTGAACCAGAAAATGGCAAAGCGTATGGACAACTTGATTTGATTCAAAAGGAAGCGGAGGCGTTTTGTGATGTTTCTGTGAATCCGACAGTGACTTATTCCGGGGAGGTCACCAGCGGGGAAGCAATTGTCCTGAGTGCCGATGTATACAACAATGGGTCGGCAGATGTTTCAGCCTTTGATATTGAAATCGTTGATCCGCAAGGAAATGTTGTTGACAGTCGTACATTAAATGAAACCCTGGATATCGGTGGAAGTGCCAATTTGGAAATACCGTTTACGCTTCCGCAGACAATTTCTCGGACAAACTATGCCATAAGAATAACACCACATGGCAATACAGATGTTCGGCCAACAGATAATGAGGCTTCTTTTGAAATTGGATTGGCTGACATTGCGATTGAAAATGTACAGGAGTCAATAACTGATACTGGACGACAGCTGCAAATCACAGTAGCTAATAAAGGCTATGAAAAAATTGATGCGGCAAAGCTGGTGGTTTATTCTGACAGCGTCCAAGGAGAGGTACTGGCCGATATTAATATTGCAGCCCTTGATGCCGGAGAAGAAATCGTTTTGAGTTACGACATAGCCGAAACGAGCCTGGGATCTGATCCGCTTCAGCCCAATCTATATCATTTGGTAGTAGAAACGGATGCGGACGAGGCCAATTATGGCAATAATGAAAAAGATGTATCTGTCCATGCGAAATGCGTAATTTCTCTGAGTTCCGGAAATGGTGGTACAGTGCGAGGAACAGGCAGCTATAGTTATGGTTCTACAGTAACTATTTCTGCAATTCCCAATGAGGGCTATATGTTTGAAGGTTGGTATGAAGATGGAAGGTGCCTCTATAATATTTCTGATGAGTACACCTTCACTGCCTTCACGAACCGCACAATAGAAGCAAAGTTTGTCCCTAATGATTTGACGATTTCTAATGTTGAAGTAATTGGAGACATGGAGCCCGAGACGGCATTGGTTTTCTCAGCTAAGGCGGAGGGTGGTTACCAGCCGTATGTATGGGAGTATGCTATTTACAAAGGTGATACTCTGTACTATAATCTAAGCGATTCAACATTCGACTATCTTGAGTGGTCGCCAACAGAGGCAGGAGACTATACCATTGTTGTCTGGGTTACAGATAAAACTGGGTTTAAGGCAACATATTCGAAACAGTTTTCCATTATTTGAATCGGCTGCAGGGAAGTGGCATCAGCCACTTCCCTGTGATATAACAAATCACTATGGGTATAATTTCATGGAGAAAACAGATGGAACAAAGAAACTGGAAGTATAAAATCAACGGTGGATGGCCTACGCTCATCATGGCTTCGGTCATGCTGGCAATCTTTGGCGGGATCACGGTTTGGCTCTACACCACACGGAATGGTGCCTTCATCGGCGGCCTGATTGTGACGGCCTGCATGGCGATTGGCTTCATTTTATCCGTATGCAGCGTTCTATTTTTTAAGGTGTTCGTGGATAAGGACGGCTTTTTTTGTCAAACCGCACCGGGCAACGGGCGGTACTATCGCTACAGCGAGATCCGCAATATGTGGCTCAGTTCCGGCAGGGAGACAAACGCACGCCAGCCGACCTACTGCAACTTTGAAACGGTAGAAGGAAAGCGGATGAGATTCCTCGTACTTGGCTCCCAAATCGATGCAGTTGATTATATGATCGAGCGGGTCGAGTCTATGGGGAACAAAAGCGGGGAAGATGATCTTGACTGGGAGATCGTTATAACGGGCAAGAAGGAGGCCGGGTTTGTGGTAATTCCCACGATTCTCTCCTTGATTATGCTTGCCGTAATGGTGATGTTGTTTTTGGCGTGGAATCTGCCGCCGATAGTCATTGCAGTTCCCGTTATTCTTGAGCTGATGTCACTGTCACAGATTCTTTCTCTTGGGTTGTTTTACAAAGTAATCATTCAGAAGGACGGTTTTTATTGCCGCACCAATCCCTTCGACGGGCGGTACTACCGCTACAGCGACATTCTGGACTGGCGTCTTGTCGAGTCGCAGCGGAAGATCGGCTCCCGGTACAACAGAGGAAGAATCCGCAAAATGTACTACTTTTACGACCTGAAATTCATCGACCGTGCGCACCAGACACACCGGCTCCCTTATAACAAATCACTGTACGAGGGAGAGATTGGCGAGTTGGTCGCCAGAATTGAGAGGACACATGACAATGAAGCATAACTCCCCCCGATTGACAGATGGCATTTCCCGGTTTTTGATAACCGTTATGGGAATTGTCATGATGATTGCCGGTATCCGTCTGCTCATTATGGGGGTGGATAACTTTATCCAGCCAATCCGCCATGCCGGCTGGGTAACCACCAGCGCAAATGTTACCGACATATCTGAAACGGTCATAAAGAACAATTTTTTTAGAAACAAGCGGACAAGAATCCACTATAAGTGGACTTATGAGTATGTGGTGGACGGTACGCACTATACAGGCGAGTTTGGCCCCTTGGCGAACTCAGTCACGGTGGGTAAGTCCATCCAGATCAAATTTGACCCGGATGCACCGGAAAACTCGACCGGCTTTATAGAACCGAGCTTCAGCGACATTGTTCTCGCTGTGATTGGATTGGTTGTCGCTGTGCTCGGGTTCTTCATATCGGGCATCCGCCCCCTGATCCGCAGGCTGACCGGGAGGGATCGATTCGATGAGGAGGAAAAACTGCCGCCGGAAGAGAAATACGACCTGTCCGGTGAGGACGCCCCGCATACGAGAGAAAAGTGAGGGTAGGCAATACCCCCCCGAGTTCTTTTCCCGATACTTGCATTTGTGCTTTTCGGGGTGCTCATCATGCTTCTCCAGGGCGGAAGATTCTGATCATAGGAGCTATTGTTTGTTCTTTCCTCTGTCTTAATACCTCCGATAGAGTGAGTCCTTCTGGATGCGCCATGATGGCGCTACCCTTATGACAGCCTGAAAGCGCACTTCCCCCTTGGCGGGAAGTGCGCTTTTTCCTGCCTATTTGAGCCGATAAAAATTGCTGGTCAAGCTGCCATTGGGACGACGGCGATGGGTGCGCTCCAGGAACCCGTGACGCTCCAAGTCCGCCAAGGCCCGCTGCACGGTGCGGCGGGACAGCTTCAAGTCCTCTGCGATCCTGCGGACGCTGGGCCAGCAGGTGCCGTCGGCGTTAGAGCGGTCCTTGAGGTACATATAGACCGTCTTGGCCCGATGGGATAGTTCCTGATCCGCATAGATGCTTCCAAAGTAACTCATGTCTTTGCGTCCTCATTGTAAAGCCCCATTGCTGAATAGGGGCTTCTCCGCTCGGCAACAGGTACCTGTGTAGGCTGACTATTCTTCTTTCCGTAGGCCCGGTCGATGCGGAGGAATAGTTCCTGTCGGCTGGCGTAGGCCACAGGCCGTGCCGCATGCTCCGGGGTAAAGTGCGGCGCACCAAAGGTAATGCCCCAGTCCAGAAACAGGCGCAGCTTTGTCTGCATGGGATGCGTCCCTGTTTTCATGACCACAAAGCTGCCCTTGGGGATGGATTTCAGTTCGTCCGGCGTCATGAGTGGTCGCTCCATCATCTGCAAGCTCTGGCTGGGATCATTCTTACTTCTGCTGACCGAGCCGGACAATACCGTGCGGCTGCCCAGCGATTTGGAGAGCTGCTCCGCCGTCTGGCTGTTGGGCGCAAAGCCGCCGAAGATGGTATCCTGACAGTTGTCAGTCAATATTTCTGCGCCTTCTCTGCCGTAATTCTTCTCCAACTGCGCCAGCGATTGGATGATGGGTACCAGTGTGATACCACGGGAGCGACCCGCGCTGAACAGCGCCTCCACATCAAAGGCGGGCATAGTTCCGAACTCATCACAATAGAACACCACGCGGCTGGGCAGCCGACCGCCGTTTTCATCCGCCACGGCAAACAGCTCCCGTGCCAGCGTCTGTATCATCAAGCCCGCCATGAAGTTCTTGGTCTGATCCTCCTCCGGCAAAATCAGGAAGATAGCGGATTTTTCCGTAGCAAACCGCTCGGCGTTCATGGTGCTGTCAAAACACAGCACCTGCTCCAGCTCGGAGTCCAGAAAGGCGTTGAGGCGAGACAGTACCGTGCTCATGACCGAGGCCATGGCCTGGTCGGATGTGTTCAGCGCCGCCCCGGCAAACCACCGTGCCTTGTGCTCCGGGGGCAGCTTTTCCATGAGGATGGTAAACCAGTTTTTGCCCCGTACCCCCGAGGGGGCCAGCAGTTCCTGCACCAGCTTGAACACGGACACGATGTGCCGCCGCTCCTGTTTTCTTTCCGGCGGCAGAAATTCTGCCAGCAAGAGCACCACGGAAGTCAATAGCCCCTCTGCGGCATCGTAGAAATAGGCGTTCTGGCCGTAGTCTGCATCCCCATTCGGTGACACGATGGTCTTGGCCAGGATCTTGGCGTACTTCTCCGCCTTGGCACGGGCGGCAAGACTGCCGGTGGCCTGCGCCGCATCCATGTAGTGGTTGATGAGCGTCATGAGGTTGTAGCCATCTGAGCGGGTAGGGTTTCGCAGATCCACCACGGATACATGGTAGCCGTAGTATTTCTCCGCAATGGCGCCGTAGTTGCGAGCCAAGTCACCCTTGGTATCCAATGCCAGAAAGCTCATGCCGCTGGCACAGGCGTATTCCAAATTGGGATATAGAAAATAGGCCGTTTTGCCCACGCCGGATGCGCCGATCATAAGGCAATGCACATCGTCCTTATCCACCAGTGCGGTGATGCCATGCTTATGGCTGATGCTGCCCAGCACCAGCCCCTGTACTTCCGGGCGGTGCAGCCCTTTGCGCCAACTTGCTGCTTGGAACGGCACAAGGGCATAGGTCTTGCGGATCTCCGCATCGGTAGCCCACCGCGCCGTGCCATGCTGGCCGTCGCCCACGGTCTTGGACTTGATGTTGTTGAGGGTGTAGCGGCTATTCAGCAGCGTCAGGCAGCCTATGACCGCCGCCATGACGCCGCCCGTTGCAAGGAGGATCCACAGATTACCCATGGCCACCCCGCTTCGCCCGCAGGTCATCGTTCCAGTCCTTCCCCTCCGGACGCAGGCGCTCCACATCGTAGCCCATATCCTCCAGGGTATCCAGCATACCGTCGCAAGCATCCTCACCCGCCTCGTCATTATCCAAACAGAGGTACACCGTGTCCAGCTTCGGGTTCTGCCGCAGGCGCTCCAGTACGGGCTGGATGGATGTGCCGCAGCAGGCCACATAGCTGTGCTCCAGCCAGCCTGCCGGGTAGAGGGTAATGTGAGACAGTAGATCAATGGGTGCTTCAAAGACATAGAGGGAACGGTCCGTCCCGTTTTTGTGGAAGCTGTGTTTTATGTCGCTGCTCTCCACATTAATGCGGAATACTTTGCCTTGGGAGCCGGTGCTACGCAGATGTGCGTGCCGGGCTTCTCCGTTTTCATCCAGCCCTACAAACACGCAGTTGTGGTGTGGGTCGTCCTCATAGAGCATCTTCTCCTGCACAAACGCCGTGACCACATCCCGGTCGATACACCTGTGCTTGGTGAGATAGGCATACATCCTGCGCATAGTCAGGTAAGGCTTCGGCAGGGCAAAGGGTTTTGGCTCCTGCGGCTCCAGCTCCTGCTTTGCAATGGGAATGATGCCCTGTCCGTCTCGGCCCAGCAGCATGGATACGGCTTCCGGGAAGGTCTTGTCATAGAACTGCCGCACGAAGCTGATGGCGTGTCCGCCCCTCCGCGCAGCATGATCATACCACCTGTTGGCGCGTACAGTGATGCTGTGGTCGCTGGCCAGCCGGTACTCCCGTCCAGCCTTGAGGAGCTTTTCGCCCCGGTCACGCAAAAAAGATGGCAGGTCAACCTCGTTGGCCTGCCGTTTTTCTGTGGATGTGAAATATACAAATTTACCCATGCGTTATACCTCCTGTTACATGGTATTGTCATTGACATGATGAAGCCGCTCGTCCTCGTGGTCATCTCGCTTGTGTCCCAAGGCCATGCGCTTCTCCTGCAGCCGTCTGCGGCGCTTGGAGTCGATTCGCAGCGCAGGTGGGATGACCGGCGTACTCGCCCTAAATATCTGCCCCATATGATGTAGCAGCCGCATGACCGCATTTGCCGGAATATGCCTTGCAGACACAGTTTCTCCCACTGGCTGCACATCAACAGAGCCACGGATAGGCGGCGTTTTCTCTGTCGATTGCTTTTCCTCCGGCTCCGTACTGTCAGCAGACGGGGAAAACGAGATGTCCTCTGCCTCTCGGATGATCCAGTTTTTAAGAGAGCAAAACTCCTTCCGCTGCGTTAGCGGCTGGCGAGGCGGTGTGTTCCGTCCGTAGTAGCCGGCGATCTCGTCCTTCAGCTGCCACCATTGGTCGTAGCAAGCCGCCACCTCCGGGAGCTGCGCCAGCCGCTCCACAATGGCATCCACCTGTGCCTTGACCGATTTTGGCAGATAGGAATAGACATGTTTGCCGCCGACCTGCGCCAGTGCCTGGGAGAGTTCTTGCAGCTCTTTCACAAGCCCGGGGTCATCGGCGGCACCGGTTTCCAACACCCGAATGCGCTCCAGTAACAATGCCTTGGCGGTTTGTATACTCTCCTTGTAGGCGGCATCCTTCTGAATGTAAAGTTCCGTCATCTCATCCCGAAAAATTTCGTTCGTCATCTTGGACCGAATCGATGCGATCCCCTTTTGCGTTAGAAACCCCACCTTGGGATCGTCCGACCACGCCATCATGTGTATGTGCGGATGGTGTCCCTCGTCGTGATATGCCGCATACCAACGAAACTTCTCCGGTGGAATACGCATGGCCTCCGCAATGGAGTGGCTCTCCTGCTTCAATAGGTTCTGCCATGCGGCTGCTTTGCTGTATCCCAGGCGCTCCGCATCCTCACGCCGCAGGGAGAAAATGAAGGTCCACACTTTTCCGGTGTGAGTCTCCAGTTCATTCTTTGCCGCCTTGAGATCCGTAACATCCGCCGCACTGAATAGCCCGTGACCGCCGTGCTTTTCCACCCGGGGCCGGTTGGCGATGTAGGCCATATAGCCGCTCTCGGATTCCAATTCATGCAGATGCGTATCCAATGCAGCAGCAATAAACGCAGACGCCGTACCCCGATTGGGCGTCTGTAAGTAGTCGCTGTATTCGAACAATTCCTTTGCGCCCGGGAAGTCCTTCAGCAGCTTTGTGAGGAACTGCATCTGTTTTTTGGTCACCGGCTCGGTGCTTTGAAGGACCTCCACGCCGTCTCGCTTGGCAACATACTCCATGTATCTTGCCGCACGGCCTCCTTGGATGTACCCGCTTTTCTGTATCAGCCGTGCCATCGGTTACTCCTCCCGGTGAAATAGCAACACATCCCTAAAAGAGATGTTGCCATGCGTACCCGCCACCTCCCGGACGCTGTTGCCGCGCATTTTGTTGTACTCGTCCCGGGTCATGTCTATGTCTCCGCCCAGCAGGTGGTTGGTCATGTTGTGCTCCACCACCAGCTTGAACAGCAGCTTGCCCAGCCTGTCGCCGAACACGCCCAGCGTGCCCTCCAGCATCTCCTGTAGCGCACGGGGCAGATACGCACTTGTCCGCTCGGCGTGCAGACGACCGCAATACTGCCGCAGCGCCTTCTCCACAAACTCGTTGCGAGTAGGGCAGTTATCCAGCTTATAGAATGCGTCCACCTCTTGCCACACCTCGTCTGACAGCCAGACAGAGTGTCGGCTTTTTCCGTTTTTATCCATTGAACTGCACCTCCTTCCATTGAGTGTCAGAGCCTCCCAAAGGCCTTGCAAACACGGAGCAAACAGGCATTTTTACAAGAAATAGCGCCAAAGCATATTCGTCTCCGCATGATCAGCGTCAATTTCAAAGTGCTGCAAACCTCCGTGGCAGTCCGCACTGCGGGCTGCCGTAAGGGACAATGGCGCAATAAAGCGCCAAAGGCTTTCTCCTGCCCCGATTTCGGCGCACCGAAAATCGGCCCGAAACCGCTCTCAAACTGCCAGGGCGCTATCCTTACCCTCCCGCGCTCCCACGAGGCCACACAGCGGCCCACAGGGGCGGACACGGGGCATCTCCTGCTAGGCATCTCAGCCGACATGTATCGGAGGCGAAAAAAGAGAGCCGCACCAATTGGCACGACTCTCCAAATAGAATATTCGGTTTCACATCTCCAGCACTGGCGAAGTGTGCTGCTCCTGCTCCATCAGAAGTTCCAAGCTGTAATCCAAAATCTTCTCCTTGCGCTCGCTCAGCATGGTCAGATAAAATTCACGCTGGATCGGCAGTAGTTCCGGGACATCTTCGAGAAAGTTATGGATCGCATCGAGGTCGATTCTTGAACAGACACGCTTGAGCGCCTCATTGCAATCCGGATTTTTCAGCGAGGAAATGTAATCAAAATAAGATATCTTTTTCCCGCCTTCTTCGATAGAGGAAGTTGGGAAGGTATAGATGCGTTGGTCGATTTCCGCTTCGTCTTGCAGCACAGTTTTCATCCGTTCCAAATCAAGCTGCGGGTACAGGCAGGAACCGCAGTCATAGACCGGCGCCAGCTCTGCCTGCTGCTTCTCCTCATCCACGAGGAAACCCCAGTTGCCGTTATGCCGGTCGAAGTTTCCAAGGAACGCATCCGCAATAAACATGTCCCAGAAAAATTGCCGCAGCTCATCGGAGGGATAAATACTCTGCTCCTCGATGGCCTCCAGAATGGAGGACAGTTCTTTTCCATAACCGTTCTGTTCACTGTCGATGCAGGTATTCTTCAGATGGGCAAACTCGATGAGCCGTTTTCCGTCCTCTGTAAAATCCCGACAGGCAACTACCAGCTTTGTCTTGCCGCGGCTGTCCGTATAGTTTCCGAGGAGCGTTTCCTGTGTCCGAAAGCCCAACATTTCAAAGATATGACAGGCGACATATTCGCTGATGCAGCCGTTGCTGTAACTCATATCCCGATTTCGGCTGGGCTTTGGCGGGAACTTGAGCATATAACTATGTCCTTGATAGGTGATATTGATTTTATTCCCATTGGCTCCGCCGTAGGCGCGGAAGCGGTTGACTGGGCAGTTGGTAAAATCAATCATAGGTTCTCACCCCCTCATAAATATTTTGCGCGAAGATAATCAGCCTGCTCCTGCGTGATGGCATTGCTCCACTGATTGGAGTTAATCGCACTATACAATTCTCCCCACAGACAGTCCATATAAGACACCTTGTCCTTTTCGCCCTGAATGTACTCACGAAGCGCTTTATCCAGACTGGCAGGCAGATTCTTTTCCAAATAGGTTTGGTCAGTCGGCTTGCCGCCATGCATTTGTGGTTTCTCCACGGTCAGCGTAATGAGCTGCTCCATCGGGATATTCAGTGTGGAGGACAGCTTCATGAGTGTACCGGCACTGCATCGGGAAAGCGTTGTCTTGCCGGAGCAAATGTCCGCCAGCGTTGCCCAAGGCACACCGCTTTTCTTGGAGAGCTGGTAGCGCGAGAGGTTCTTTTCCCGCAGTATCTGTTGGATTGTCATATACATCACCGCTCTTATTATATCGGTGCGCCGATAATCAGTCAAGAGAAAACCTTGTAAACCTCTGCCTGCCATGCTTACATCTGCATTTCGGGAGTCTGTGATCCACTCTCCCGAAGCTGCTGGGCATACTCGTGCAGGCTCATGCCGGTTTGCTGCTGGCAGAACGCCTCCATCTTGCGTGCCAACACCTCCTGCTCAGCGGCGTTGAGGTGATAGCTCCAGTTTTCTTCTGTGCCATCTCCTTTGCAGAGATTCAGCTCCAGCGTGTCATAGAGACGGTCTTTCTCGATGTCGTAGTTGGCATAGATGTTAAGCCAGTCATCATTCTCATCCGTGCAGACGAATGTACCGAAGGCGGCATCCACATCGAAGTCCGCCTGCAGATAAAAGTTGAGCTTGCCATCCGATTCGATGATCTCCTCACCGAAAGAAAAATTCCGTGCAGAGAGATGTCCCGCCGAGGTGATCTCTTTGCCATTCAGATGATCCAACAGTTTGCGCCACTTATCATCGCCAGATGCGAATTGCGACCGGGTGGCGTGATAGACCGCCACCGATACATCACGCATTGCCCAGGTCTGCCAACCATCTATAATGTGAACAGCGGAGAACTCACGCTTGTCGAGGTTCACATCGAACACGCCGCGCACCTTTCCGGTGTTCTCCATGCGAATGGCTGTCAGGGCATCAAACTTTTTTGCTGTGATGGGCTGCCCGTCGAAAAACATTCCGATGAATTTGTCTGGCGCCACGCCGCTGCCCTTCGTAACATAACCGCGCAGCTTTTTCCCGACCGCCAACAGCTCCTCACCGGGCGAGGTTTTGAAGTACCATTCCTGGCCGCATTCCATCACATGGTAGGCCGCATAAGTGCGGGCGGCTTCTTCCGCCTCACGGTTTGCGGCATCCTCGGCATAGATCTCACGGCTGATGCGCTCATACTCACGCTGCGGAAGCTGATTACAAAGCTCGTCCAGCACAGTTTCCAAATGCTCCTGCAGCGTCTCACCCTTGAGGTGCTTTTCAATGGCGTTCTTCCACCTGCGGTCCAGCCACAGGACGATTTCTTCATGCTGTGCCATGCTCATCGCCCTCTTTCTGCTTCGTTACGGACGCTTTTGCAGGCCGCCTGGGTCTGGCCGCAGGAGCAGACTTACTGTCCACATACTCCCGCACCGCTTCCGGGACTTCCGATTCATAGAGCTGCTGCAGCACTTCCTCCATGCGCCGCTGCACGGAAGACCGCTGCTTGCGGAGCACAAACTCCAGCGCATCCAATTTGGCTGCGTCAAATCCGATGGTGATATTCTTATTTTCCAATTTCAGTTCCTCCTTAGTCATACTTGATCCCCGGTACCTCCAGCCAGTGGGTCCAGCCTCTGCCTTGGAGCTCTGTCTTTACCACGCCGTACCGGGTGGCCATAGCCTCTATGACTTCGCCGTTTCCAATGTAGACGCCGATGTGTCCGGACTTCCACACGGCCAGCCCCGGCGTGTCGGGCATGGTCTCAATGCTGCCTTTGCGTCCGGCGTTATAGTACATACCGTCCGCCCCCACATCGGGCATACCGTTGCTGCCGTACTGGATCTCCATAGTCACGGTGTTCAGCCAGCCGTATCCTTTGATGAGCCCCACGCAGTCGGTGGTGCGCCTATTCAGCCAATGGGAACGGATGAAGTCGGCTTCATCCCCTACGCCCTCCGGGTATTGCGAGATCTTATACTGCAGCAGCTCCGGCGTCAGCACCTGCCCAAAGGTACCCCACACATAACCCCAGCCGGAGTTCCATGCGCTGGCGGCATAGATGGCCAGATCTGTGCTGTTCTTTGTAGCAGGATCCGTAAACATGGATGTCTCCAGTTCCATCGGCGCATTGCCGCCCGGCTCATAGGCCCCGTTAAAGGTACCACCGCCTGTGCTGCCCATGACCATGGAATAGATCTTCATCGCATTGGAACGTTCCTCTGCCGTGACCGCACGGCCCCGCCACACAGATAACTGCGCATAGACTTCTTCCATAGGAAGCGGTACGGCCACCTCATAGGTTTCATCCGTCTCCTCCCGCACCCTTGTCTCCGTTTCATAAAAGCAAGCCACAAACGCCGCTGCATCCAGCTGTGACAGTATATCGTCCCCAAAGCAGAGAGCAAAGAAAACGGCCTTGACCTGTATCGGGTCAAGGCTGTTTCCCTCGGCTTTTTGATTGACTTCGGCCACTGCCGCATCCAGATGGGAGAAGGATCCCCTCATCTGCGTGAGCTGCGCCCGGTATTCTGCCGGGACACTTGCGGACAGTTCCGTTCCATAAAATACCGCCGATATGACAGCGCCGTTGTGCTCGGCTGTGCCGGAACCTACACAGCATAAGAACGCCACCAATAAAATCACCGGCGACAAAATCGCCGCCAGCACCCACCCGACTGTTTTGCGGCCTTTTTCGCTGGTCAGAACGGCAGCCGCCAGCCGAACAAGCTGTGCGCTCAAGCAAAGTCACCTCCTCCATCACCGACCACCAGCCGAACCAAACAGCACCGCCTTGTGCGTCGGCGCCTTCACCTCCAGATGGTACCGTTCCATGCCGCATTTATACAGGCACTCGCCACGCCTTGCCCGCTGGATGAGTTCAAACTCCGCCTCGTCCAGCTGCAGCATGTCCATGTAAAACCGCTTCCCGATGGAGCCGGGATTGAACAGAAACTGGTGGGGTGGAATGGCAAAGAGCGGCTTTGTCATCTCCCGCACGCCCTCCTGGTCGAAATCTTCCAAGTTTTGAGAAGCCATTACCAGCGCCGAGTCCCGCTTGCGCACACGCTTCAGGCAGTTGCGGATGTACTCAATGGCTACCGGGTTAGATAGCCACAGATACAACTCGTCCAGCACCGCTACGGTATTGCCGCCCGTCAGCAGCCGATCCGACATATACGCCAGCACATTGAACAGCAGGGCATTCCGCAGGCTCTTGGCCGCCGTCAGCACACCGCCTACGCCGAACACCAGAAAACGGTCGCCGGAGATATTGGTGTGTCCGTTGAAGAACGGCGCATCCGCCCCCAGGCACAGGGAATGCAGGCCCAGCAGCACCTCCTGCAGCAACTCCTGCGTATACAGCGCACCCGGCTTGTATTGGGCCAGTTCCTCTTGCATGAGGTCATACAGATCGGAGAGAATGGGGTAATCCTCCGAGGCAAGCTGGCGCAGTTCCGTCTCCTCCGTAATGCCCCAACGGGCATATAATTTAGACAGCATGATCTCTATGGTGTCCAGCTGCGGGTCGGTGAGATCCTTGTAGGCCCGAAAGAAGTCTTTCAAAAAAGAGATGTGCCGCGCCAGCAGAGTGGACTTGTGAAAGGCCTCCGGGGCTGTCTCGTCGGCGTCCTCGTTCCAGCTCCGAACTTCTAACACATTGATGCGCTTTTCCCCGGCCATAAGGTCAATAAAGCACCCACCCAAGTTTTCGCATAGCTCCTCCAGCTCATGCTCGGCGTCCAGAGAGATCACCGACTTGCCTGCCTCCAGCAGATTGCAGATCAGCAGCTTGATGAGATAGCTCTTGCCCTGGCCGCTGTTGCCCAAAATGAGGATATTGGCGGAGGTCTTGTCGCTGTCCCGGCGGTCAAAGTCCACCACGATGTTGCTGCCGTACTTGTCTTTTCCAATGTAAAAGCCGTTGGGATCTGTCTTGCCGGAGTAATTGAAGGGATAGAGATTGGCCACGCTGCCGGCGGGGAGTACCCGCTCAAACTCCCGGCCCAGCATATTGCTGCCCACAGGGCTGACGCAGCAGAATCCCTGCTTTTGCCGCAGGAGCAGCTTGTCCACATTCAGCTTGCAGCGCACCAGCTCCGTCAGTACATCCGTCTGGAGCTGACGAAGCCGTTCCTTGCTGTCCGCCGTCATCTCCAAATACACGGCACAGTGGACCAGCGGCTCATGCTCCCGGTGCATTTTATGCACCAGCTCTGCCACATCCCGCAGATTGCTCTCCGCCGCCATCGCCTGCCGCAGCTTGTTGGGGTCTGAGCCGTCCAGCTTGTTTTTCTTGTTGGCGTTGTCGATGATCCTGTCCTCCTCGCCGGGGGACACCTGCCGGCAGTAAATGCGCAGCGTCACGCCGCTTTTCTCACCCAGCTCCCGCAGGAGCGCCTGTGCCTCGGTGCTGGCCGGATATTCCCGCAGCGCCCACACGCAGCGGTAGGTGCTGCCGAAGATGTAATGATCCACCTCGAATTTCACGATCCCCGGTGCGATGCGGTCCAGATAAGTGCGGAGGAATCCTTCCTGTTGGGAAGGGGCCTTTTTAGAAAATGGATTCTTCATTTTTCCTCCTCACCACATATATAGTTCTATGTGCGGCTCCAGTTCCGGTTCCTGCCCGGTAAACTGCTCCGGCTCCTGAAACACCTGCGTATATCGCTGTATCTGCTCCTCCGTCAGGGAGCAGAAGCCCCCTGCATGGTCATCTCCCACAAAAAAGAAAGGCCCGCAGATGATATCATCTCCCAGCCGTCGGTTGGGCTGCATGCCGTTCAGTTTTCCCTCATCGTTACAGCAGAGGATGACGCCGTCTCCCATAGAGAGAGGCTGGAACAGACCCTCTACCTCCCGCTGGATGGCTTTCAGGCCCTCCTCCATCTCTTTCGCATACGGAGCTTTTCCCGGCTCCACTTTCAGAATTCGCATTTCAAACCTCCGTTTCCGCTGTCAGCCACTGCGCCCCGTCTACAAAGGAGAATATCTCGTGGGTGGCGTCCTGCTCAAAATAAATAGCCAGCAGCTCCATAAGCCGCTGGCCCTCCGCACGCTGAACGACAAATCCGCAGTCCCGGAACTGCTGCTCCAGGGATGCATAGTTCATGGTCCCGTCCGTTTTTCTACGCCGCAGAACGAAGCAGAACTCACGCGAGGAGGCCATGGTGGTCTGGACGCTGTCCAAATGCTGACGATCCTGCACCAGCAGCCCACGGATGGCGGGCATGTCTTCCGCCTCCAGCCGCTGCCGGTAGAACTGGCGGTTATCCTGAAAGGACTCCTTGGAGTCCAGGGCCAGCAGCTCCAACTCCGCCATACCCTTCAGCACGCCCAGCAGCTCCTGCACCTTTGCCCGAACGCCCTGCTCCGGCAAAACATTCAGATTGCTGGGATGAACGAAGTAGAAGGCCAGCTCTCCGTCCGCCGTTACGACGCTGTCATTTTTAATATCATCGATGCCGATGAGCTGCCGGGTAGATTTTTTCCTGCTCATGCCGATTCCCTCCACACATAATATTGTTGTCCGAAAAAGAAAAACGCCGCAGCATAGCGCAGGAAGTCCAGCATGCTGATCCCTCCGTGCCGAATGCAGAGAAAGGCCAGCGCCGCTGTAATGACCAAGGGGATCATGCTGCCGGTCTGGGTCAGCGCCAGCACCGACAGCAAAAGCCCTGTCCCGATCCACGCCACATCCCGCAGCGTCCACAGCCACAGCATAGGCCGGGCCGTTAAATTTTCGGGGTATAGATACATAGTTTTCCTCCCAAAAGTGAAGCCGCAGGTGTTTGCCCGCGGCTTCTGTGTGTTTTATTCTTCGTTCCCGGCATCATTCAGCTCGCGCTCAATGAGCCCCAGGATGAAATCCTTCTGCTTCAGGCCGTTCCTGGCCAGATAGTCCTTCAGCCGGCCGAAGAGTTCCTCCGGTACCTGAAATGCGATGGTGCGATTGTTGGCGTTCATAGTTCGTGCTCCTCCGTCAAAATGTTCTCTGAGTATGTCCGTGATGTAGTCGGCCAGGGTCTGGCCCCGCTGCTCCTGCTCCGTCCGAAGCCGCTGGTGCAGCGACAGCGGGATGGGTGCGCAGAGGTTCTTTTTTTCTTCCATAGTCTGCTCCTTTCCGCCTCTCCCGAGGCAAGCAAAGCATAGCCCAACTGCGGCGCATAAGCTATTGACAAGTCTAACGAGAATAGAAGCGCAGAGGCAGCATACCGGACAAGTCTAACGAATAATTTCGCTCATCTGGACCGCCTGTACCAAACAGTGCATCACGAAGTCCACACAAGGGATGGCCACGCTGTTATGTTGAGCTTCACATAACAGTGTTTATTGGGACAAAGCCATTATGTTAATGATGGGCACAAAAATGGCAT
>OHTJ01000347.1_pt1 | contig 18548 bp, 14 predicted proteins | sample 1578921 | NCBI WGS metagenome assembly OHTJ01 (sample SAMEA3879582, study PRJEB24766) | human gut metagenome | biome: human-associated habitat; feature: feces | place: USA | collected 1985/1987
AAGATCAAGAAGTTCCTCAACGCCGTCATGCAGGCCGAGCTGGAGCCCATCCGCACCCGCCGCAAGGAGTGGGAGCAGCGCCTGCCCGAGGTGGTGGAGATCCTGAAGGAGGGCAGCGCTTACGCCGAAAAGACTGCTGCCGCCACGCTGGACGAGGTGCGCAAGGCCATGCGCATCGACTACTTCGAGAACGATAACCTGCTGAAATAATATTTATGAGAGAACCCGAAACGCCTGCGGCGTTTCGGGTTCTCTTTTGCATCGTTTACGAAAATTGCATAGAAAGCACGGGCAAACTATGCTAAAATAAGGGCAACAAGTACAGAAAGCCCCGTTTGGGGGCGAAAAAAGGAGAACCACCATGCAAAAGACCATCTGGATCACCGGAGCAAGTTCCGGCATCGGCCGGGAGTTCGCCCGCCGGTATGCCGCTATGGGCTGTCGGCTCATCTTGACCGCCCGCCGCGCCGACCGTTTGCAGACCCTTGCCAAGGAACTGCACGCAGCCCACGGCACGGAATGCCGCATCGAGACCGCCGACCTCTCCCGCGCCGAGGAGTGCAGCCGCCTGTGCGAAGTACTGGCCGATGAGCACATCGACATCTTCATCAACAACGCCGGTTTCGGCGTCTGCGGCAGCATTCTGGAAACGGAGGAAGCCCGCGAGGAAGAGATGATCCAAGTGAATGTTGCCGCCATGGCGCGGCTGTTCCGCGCCGTGGTGCGCAAGATGCACGCGCAGGGCGGCGGCACCATCCTGAATGTGGCATCCTCTGCGGGGCTGCTGCCCGGCGGGCCCTATATGGCGGGCTACTACGCCAGCAAAGCCTATGTGGTCAGCATGACCCGCGGCGTGGCTGAGGAGCTGCGGGAGATGCACAGCCCGGTCTACGTCTGCGCCCTCTGCCCCGGCCCGGTGGACACCGAGTTCAACGACCACGCCGGGGTGGTGTTTGCCCTGCGGGGCATCACGCCGGAGCTGTGTGTGGAGGAAGCTCTGCTGGGCATGATGCACCGCAAGACCATCATCGTGCCCTCTGCCTTCATGCGGCTGTGCACCAGCGCCCAGCGCCTTGTACCCATCCCCCTGCTGATGCCCATCGTGGCGCGCCAGCAGAAGAAAAAGCTGGGGTAAAAGACAAAGGTCGTCCAAACTTGTCAACAAGCCCAAAGATCGTCGGAATATCTTGTGCACCGTGACAAGGTGCGGCGGTCTGCACAAGCTGTTGCACAAAAAAGCAACGGTTCTGCGTATTGTTTTGCAGCAGAAAAGCAAAAATCTAAAGAAAGTACAACAAAACTTCACAAGAATGTGCCTTGACACTTTCTGCAAAGGATGCTAGACTGGTATACAAGTAAGAGCGCACTCCGGCACGGCCGGATACGACGCGCTTTGCAAAGCAGCACGGCTGCAATTTGCGCCGTGTAGAATACGATTTTTGACAGGAGGACTTTATTATGGCACAGTGCACTCCCAAATCTTTTGATCTGACCGGCAAGGTGGCGCTGATCACCGGCGCATCCTACGGCATCGGCATGGCAATTGCAAAGGCTATGGCAGCCAACGGCGCTACCATCGTGTTCAATGATATCAAGCAGGAGCTGGTGGACAAGGGTCTGGCTTCCTATGCAGAGGCAGGCATCAAGGCGCACGGCTACGTCTGCGACGTTACCGATGAGGATGCCGTCAATGCAATGGTGGCAAAGATCACCGAGGAAGTCGGCCACATCAACATTCTGGTCAACAACGCCGGTATCATCAAGCGCATCCCCATGACCGAGATGAGCGCTGCTCAGTTCCGTCAGGTCATCGACGTGGATCTGAACGCTCCCTTCATCGTGGCAAAGGCCATCATCCCCGACATGATCGCACAGGGCGGCGGCAAGATCATCAACATCTGCTCCATGATGAGCGAGCTGGGCCGTGAGACCGTTTCTGCCTATGCAGCAGCAAAGGGCGGCCTGAAGATGCTGACCAAGAATATCGCTTCCGAGTACGGCGCTTACAACATCCAGTGCAACGGCATCGGACCCGGCTACATCGCTACCCCGCAGACCGCACCGCTGCGCGAGATCCAGCCCGACGGCAGCCGTCACCCCTTCGACCAGTTCATCGTTGCCAAGACCCCCGCAGGCCGCTGGGGCGAGGCCGAGGATCTGGGCGGACCCGCTGTGTTCCTGGCATCTGAGGCCTCTGACTTTGTCAACGGCCTGATCCTGTATGTGGACGGCGGCATTCTGGCCTACATCGGCAAGCAGCCCCAGTAAACGCTGAGGGCACTCCGCAGTTCTGACCCCGGGGACTGCCGCACAGCGTTGTGTGGCAGTCCCTTTTGCATTTGTACGGGAAAGGATGTTATGCTATAATGGAAAAAGCACATCAGGATATCCCTTGGGTGCCCCATGCCGAAATTGCCCCGGAACCCTGCGGCCCCGGGGTGCAGCGCCGCGTGCTGGCTTACAGCAAGGACGCCATGTGCGTGGAAAACACCTTTGAGACCGGCGGCGTGGGTGCCATGCACTGCCACCCCCACACCCAGATCACCTATATCGTCTCCGGGCGGTACCGCTTTACCATCGGGGATGAGACCCGGGAGGTAGGCCCCGGCGATACCCTGCTCAAGCAGAACGGCGTCATGCACGGCTGTGTCTGTCTGGAGGGCGGCGTGATGCTGGATTTCTTTACCCCCATGCGGGAGGACTTTGTATAATCCCTGCGCACCGCAGGGAAAAATAAGAAGGAGAACCATTGTTATGAAGATCGCACTTATCAACGAGAACAGTCAGGCCGCCAAGAACGGCATCATTGAAGCCGCCCTGAAGAAGGTGGTGGAGCCCATGGGCCACGAGGTGGTCAACTACGGCATGTACGCCGCCGACGATGCTGCACAGCTGACCTATGTGCAGTGCGGCATTCTGGCTGCTATCCTGCTGAACAGCGGCGCTGCGGACTACGTTGTTACCGGCTGCGGCACCGGCGAGGGTGCCATGCTGGCACTGAACAGCTTCCCCGGCGTCATCTGCGGCCACGTTGAGGACCCCGTGGATGCCTACACCTTTGCCCACGTCAACGACGGCAACGCCGTTGCCATGCCTTTTGCCAAGGGCTTCGGCTGGGGCGGCGAGCTGAACCTCGAGTACTGCTTCGAGAAGCTGTTCGGCTTCGGCCACGGTCAGGGCTACCCCAAGGAGCGCGTTGTGCCCGAGCAGCGCAACAAGAAGATCCTGGACGGCGTGCGCGCCGCCACTTTCAAGCCTCTCATCGAGTGCCTGAAGAGCATCGATCAGGAGCTGCTGAAGGGCGCTGTGGCGGGTGCAAAGTTCTCTGAGCTGTTCTTTGCCTCCTGCAAGGACGAGGAGCTGGCCGCTTACGTCAAGACCCTGCTGTAAGCTGCGGAGGAGATCATGCAAGGACTGACCCTGTTCAACCTGAACCTCACCCACCTGCTGGATGCCTTTCTGGAAACTGCAGTGCCCATGATCGCCGGTCTTGCCGAGGTGGTGGGTCTGTTCATCATCATCACCAGTCTGGCCAAGGCCACCTTCTACTATGTCCGCGCCACCTTCTTCAACGACCACCGGGACTTCCACCATGAAATGAGCAGCGGCCTGACCACCGCACTGGAATTTCTGATGTCGGCAGAGATCGCCAAGACCTTTTTGCTGCAGAATCTGGAGTCCGTGGTGCCGCTGGCGGCTACCTTTGCGCTGCGCGCTTTGATGAGTATGCTGCTGCACTGGGAGATGGAGGGCGGCCACCGCCCGGCCAACGCCAAGGAAAAGGACAAGTCCGGCTCTCCGAAGGACGGCAAAAACGGCTGACAGGCAAAACATTTGCCAAACTTTAGCACGGCAGAGTTTCACCGTGTTGTGAAAAACGTAAAACCTTGAGATGAATACTTGACAGGTTTGCACAAAGAGACTATACTCGTGCCATCGAAAGCAAAGGCGCTGACGGAAGCAATTCCGCCAGCGCCTTTTGTGTTTTCGGGGATACTGCCGCACGGAGAGAATAGAGGGCTCCCTGTGCAAAAAACGACCGTAGGAGGTAGGAAAGTATGTTTAGCTCCGTCAACACCTGCTGGACGCTCGTAGGAGCGTTTCTAGTGTACTTCATGCAGGCCGGATTCGCCCTATGCGAAGCCGGCTTCACCCGGGCAAAGAACACCGGCAACATCCTGATGAAAAACATGATGGATTTCTGCATCGGCACGCCCTGTTACTGGCTCATCGGCTTCGGCCTGATGTTCGGCGGCACCGGCGCACTGATCGGCGGTTTCGATCCCTTCATTCAGGGCGATTACAGCCATCTGGGTCTGGATATCCCCCTGTGGGTGTACATCGTGTTCCAGACCGTGTTCTGCGCTACGGCAGCCACCATCGTCTCCGGCTCCATGGCCGAACGCACCAACTTCAAGGCCTACTGCGTGTACTCCGCCGCCATCTCGCTGGTGGTGTACCCCATCTGCGGCCACTGGATGTGGGGCGGCGGCTGGCTGCAGAGCATGGGCTTCCACGATTTTGCAGGTTCCGCAGCCGTGCATAATGTGGGCGGCGTCATCGCCTTGCTGGGCGCTTGGATGCTTGGCCCCCGCATTGGCAAGTACGACAAGAGCGGCAACCCCCACGCCATCCCCGGCCACAACCTGACCGCCGGTGCACTGGGCGTGTTCATCCTGTGGTTCTGCTGGTTCGGCTTCAACGGCGGCTCTTCCCTGAGCCTGTCCACCGATGCCACTATGACCCTGACCGGTCTGGTCTGCTTCAACACCAACCTTGCCGCAGCCGTTGCTACCTGCGTGACCATGATCTTCACTTGGCTGCGCTACGGCAAGCCGGATGTCTCCATGACCCTGAACGGCTCTCTGGCAGGCCTTGTGGCCATTACCGCAGGCTGCGATACCGTCTCCCCCTTCGGCGCTTTCTTTATCGGCTTTGTGGCCGGTATCCTTGTGGTGCTGAGCGTGGAATTCTTTGATAAGATCGCCAAGGTGGATGACCCCGTAGGTGCTGTTTCCGTCCACTTTGCAAACGGCGTCTGGGGCACCATTGCGGTGGGTCTGTTCTCCACCGGCTCCAACACCGCCCATGCCGGTCTGTTCTACGGCGGCGGTCTGGCACAGCTGGGCACCCAGCTGCTGGGTCTGGTCTGCGTGGATGCCTACGTTGTGATCGTAATGTTCATCATCTTCAAGATCATTGATAAGACCCTTGGCCTGCGTGTGCCTGCCGAGGTGGAGATCGACGGTCTGGACATCCACGAGCACGGTCTGGCTTCCGCTTATGCAGGCTTTGCCATCTCGGATGCAAACTCCGCTGCCATGACCCCCAACGAGAACACCGATCTGGGCGAGGACGACATCACCAAGGCTTCGGCAAAGCAGATGGATGCTGCCGTGCCGGTGGTGCGCGAGCCTGTGATCCACGATGGTGTCTACGACACCGGTATGCACAAGGTGTCCATCATTGCAAAACTGGCAAAGTTCGATCAGCTCAAGACCGCCCTGAATGATCTGGGCGTCACCGGCATGACCGTGACGCAGGTCATGGGCTGCGGCATCCAGAAGGGCACGCCGGAAAAGTACCGCGGCGTGCCGGTGGATACCACCCTGCTGCCCAAGATCAAGGTGGAAGTCATCGTCTCCCGCATCAGCGTGGACGCTGTGGTGGAGGCCGCCAAGAAGGCCCTGTACACCGGCCACATCGGCGATGGCAAGATCTTTGTCTACAACGTGACCCGCGTGGTCAAGATCCGCACCGGCGAGGAAGACTACGCCGCGCTGCAGGACGTGGAGTAATGCTCCACAAGTTTCTCTGCTGTTCCCGCTGCGGCGGCAGCCCGGCTGCTTCGACACAGTCCCCGCCGCCCGGCGTGACAGATAGATCGTTCTCCTTTTTCCTTTTTCCTTTTTTCGTTCGAGTCACCAGTAAGTCGAAAGCCCCGCTCCTGCGCACAAGGGAGCGGGGCTTTTGCTGTGAAAAAAAGTGCCCCGGAAACGCCTGTCTGCGTTTCCGGGGCACTTATCATTTATACCTTACAGGCTGCGGGTGCGGATCTCGGTGGTGACCTTGGCGATGAAGTCCTCAAGGCTCATCTCGGCGGTCTCGCCCTTGCGGTCGCGCACGGAGATGTTGCCGGCCTCGGCTTCTTTGGCGCCCAGCACCAGCATATAGGGCACGCGGTCCACCTGCTGTGCGGCACGGATCTTGTAACCGATCTTCTGGTTGTCGTCATCCAGCACAACACGGATGCCGGCATCAGACAGCTTCTCGGTCACGTCCTGTGCGTACTCCAGCGTCTTTTCGGACACGGGCAGCACCTTGACCTGCGTGGGAGCCAGCCAGGTGGGGAACTTGCCCTTGGTCTCCTCGATCAGGTAGGCCATGAAGCGGTCCAGAGAGCCCAGAATTGCGCGGTGCAGCACCACGGGGGTCTTTTCGGAGCCGTCCTTGTCCACATAGGTCAGGTGGAACTTTGCGGGCAGGCAGAAGTCCAGCTGGCAGGTGGACAGGGTGTACTCGGCACCCACAGCGGGCTTCACGTTCACGTCCAGCTTCGGGCCGTAGAAGGCGGCCTCGCCGATCTCCTCGGTGAAGTGGATGCCCAGCTCGGTCAGCACTTCGCGCAGGGCCTGCTCTGCATGGTTCCACATGGCATCATCGTCGTGGTACTTCTTCTTATCGGCAGGATCACGCAGGCTCAGCACGCAGCGGTAATCGGTAATGTTGAAGTCCTTGTACACCTCAAAGATCAGGTTGCACACGTCTGCGACCTCGCTCTTGATCTGCTCCGGGGTGCAGAACAGGTGGGCGTCGTTCTGGCAGAAGTGACGGCCGCGCTCGATGCCCTTCAGGGTGCCGGAGGACTCGTAACGGAAGTCGTGGGCGATCTCACCGATGCGCATGGGCAGGTCACGGTAGGAGTGGGGACGATTTGCGTAGATCATCATGTGGTGGGGGCAGTTCATCGGGCGCAGAACATAGCTCTCGCCCTCCATCTCCATGGCGGGGAACATGTTCTCACGGTAGTGATCCCAGTGACCGGAGGTCTTATACAGGTTCACAGTGCCGATGCAGGGAGTCATAACGTGCAGGTAGCCGCGTGCACGCTCCTTCTCCTTGATATAGTTCTCCAGCTCCTGCCAGACGGTGTAGCCTGCGGGCAGGAACATGGGCAGGCCGCGGCCCACCAGATCATCGGTCATGAACAGGCCCATCTCCTTGCCGATCTTGCGGTGATCGCGCTCGCGGGCCTCCTGCTGCTCCTTCTCCCATGCGTCCAGCTCCTCCTGATTGCGGAAAGCCACGCCGTTGATACGGGTCAGCATCTTGTTTTCCTTGTCGTTCTTCCAGTATGCGCCGGACTGCTGGGTGATCTTGAAAGCCTTCAGTGCCTTGGTGTAGGTCAGGTGGGGTCCGATGCACATATCCACGTACTCGCCCTGCTGGAAGAAGCTGAACTCGGTCTCGTCAGCCAGATCTGCCATGTGCTCGACCTTGTAGTGCTCCTGACGCTCCTCCATCAGCTTCTCAGCCTCGGCGCGGGGCAGGATGAAGGGCTTGATGGGCAGGTTCTCCTTGACGATCTTGCGCATCTCTTTTTCGATGTTGGCCAGATCCTCGTCGCTCAGCTTCTGGTCGCCCAGATCGACATCGTAGTAGAAGCCGTTCTCGGTGGCAGGGCCGAAGGCAAAATCAGCCTGCGGATACAGGCGCTTGATGGCCTGTGCCATAACGTGAGCAGCGGTGTGACGGATAACGTGCAGTTCCTGATCCTGCGGGCACTCGTCCACATGACCGTCCTTGTAGATGATCTTCATAGCAGATTCTCCTTTGACAATGCGGTGTTGAACAAAAATAAAAAGCGCTTCACCCCGTAAAACTCACGGGATGAAGCGCCGATCAAATGTCTGCGTTCCACGGTTCCACCCGAATTGCGCGCTCCCCGGCGGGGAAACGCGCCCCTCGCAGTGCTGTAACGGGCACGCCCGGCAGAGGTTCGCCTCTGCACTCTGCGGTGGTAGAAGCCGGGGTCATGGCAGGCTGCTTGCAGCACCCGGAAACCCGGGGCAGCCCTCTCTGCGGCATGAAAAGCGGGGCTTCGGTTTGTCCGCATCAATGTTTTGGACAGGATGAAACTACGCTGATTGTAGCACGCCGGAACAAAAAAATCAAGAGATAACGGCAGAAATATACTTTTTTATGCACCCTGCTTCTCCACGCTGCGCACAGCCAGCGCCTTTGCGGGCTTCATCAGCAGCACGCAGACACCGTTAAAGAGCACAGAGCCCACGATGAAGGTGATAAAGAACTGCGGCAGATGGGCAGTCAGGGCGGGGATATCAATGCAGGCCACGGTCAGGTAGGCAAAGCCCACATTGTTCAGCACCTTGGGTGCGTAGGGGTGCAGGATGATGAGGATGAACAGCACCACGGCCAGCGGCAGGATAAAGCCGAGGAAATCGCCCAGAACAGGGGTCAGGGCACTGATGGACAGCAGCGCCGCCACAGTGAGCACCAGACCCACAAGGCCGCCCAGCTCCACGGTGACAAGGCGATCCTTCACATCGCCCTCCAGCGTGAACATCATGATATTGCTCAGGAAGATCAGCCAGCTGTACTCCATGCCGGTCAGGTGGATGACGGCATTTGCAATCAGGATCCAGACCAGCAGCATCAGGCGGAAGTAAAGCAGAAAGCGCTTGGTTACGGTCTCGTTCATAGGGGTGTCCTCTCTTTCTCGTCTGTATTGACAAGTGTTTCTTTTCAAATATTCGGATATTTTGGCAAGTAACACTTGCATTGAATAAGACGAGTATACAATACTTTCCAGCAAAAGACAATAGTTTGGCAAGTAAAAGTTGCATTGTATATAAATTTGGTATGGCAGGGGAGCCGGGGATGCAGACCGAAGGGGTACTTCCCTGAGCGGGTTCTGTTCCTCGTCAAAACCGCAAAACTGTATTTTATACAAGTACAATTTTCAGGGCAGTTTTGCAAAAGCTTACAAAAAACGCGGGTTTTGGCTGTAAAATGCCCGAAAACACTTTCTCTTTTTTGCCGTATATGCTATAATGACAACTGTTCTCGTACAAGAAACAGGAAAATGTACGCGCTAGGCGTACAGTGTAAGAGGAGTGTTACGATATGAAAACCTTGAAAGCGGTTGTAGCAAAATACAACCAGACCAGCCTGATCCTGCGCATCCTGATCGGCCTGGCAGTCGGTTCGGTGCTGGCGCTTGTTGCGCCGGGCGCGGGTTGGGTTGGCGAGCTGGGCAGCCTGTTCGTCGGTGCGCTGAAGGGCATTGCCCCGGTGCTGGTGTTCGTCATTGTGGCAAGCGCACTGGCACAGGGCTCGTCCAAGCTGGACCGCCGCTTTGGCACCGTGATCTGGCTGTATATGCTCACCACCTTTCTGGCGGCAGCCATTGCGGTCATCACCAGCTTTATGTTCCCGGTCACGGTGGTACTGGCCGATGCGGCACAGTCCGATGTGATCCCGCAGGGCTTGGGCGAAGTGCTGAGCACCCTGCTGACCAACTTTGTGGCCAACCCCGTCAGCGCCCTGATGAACGGCAACTACATCGGCATCCTGTTCTGGGCCTGCATGTTCGGCATTGCCATGAAGAACATCGGCGCAGAGAGCACCAAGGTCTTTCTGGCAAACACCGCCGATGCCGTTTCTCAGATCGTGCGCTGGATCATCAATCTGGCACCCTTCGGCATCATGGGTCTGGTGTACACCAACGTTTCCGGCAACGGTCTGGCCATCTTTACCCAGTACGGCAAACTGCTGGCGCTGCTGGTGGGCACCATGCTGTTCATGGCGCTGATCGTTTCCCCCTTCATCATGTTCGTTTACCTGCGCCGCAACCCGTACCCGCTGGTATTCCGCTGCCTGAAGGAGTCTGGCCTGACCGCCTTTTTCACCCGCAGCTCTGCAGCCAACATCCCTGTGAATATGTCCCTGTGTGAAAAGCTGGGTCTGGACAAGGATATGTACTCCGTGTCCATCCCGCTGGGCGCTACCATCAACATGGACGGTGCCGCCATCACCATTACCATCATGACGCTGGCAGCGGCTAACACCTTGGGCATTCAGGTGTCTTTGCCCGCCGCCATCGTGCTGAGCGCCATGAGCGCTCTGGGTGCCTGCGGCGCTTCCGGCGTGGCTGGCGGCTCCCTGCTGCTGATCCCCATGGCCTGCTCGCTGTTCGGCATCTCCAACGACATCGCCATGCAGATGGTGGGCGTGGGCTTCATCATCGGCGTGGTGCAGGACTCGGTAGAGACCGCGCTGAACTCTGCCGGTGACGTGGAATTTGCCGCCACCGCCGAGTATCACCAGTGGCTCAAGGAGGGCAAGCCCCTGCCGGCTTTCCTGAAGGGCTGATGACCTGACATAAACAAAGCAGCCGCCGCACTTTCTCGTGCAGCGGCTGCTTTTTGCGTGGGACGATTTTGAATGCGCTCCGCGTTGCTCTGCGCATCATCAGCGGAAAGAATCTTTTTGCATTTGTGGTTCAGAAACGCCTGCGGGCGTTTCTGAACCACTTTTTCACGAGGGGACGTAACGGAAAACGGCAGCTGCAAAAAACTCCCCCTTTCGGGGGAGCTGGCGAACGAATGTGAGCCTGAGAGGGTTTATTCCCCAAACAGTACCACGGCGTAGCGCACGCCGTCGTTTACCACATAGGCAACGCCCAGCTTGGTCTTACCGGCGGCGGCCGTGGTCATGGTTTTGGTCACAGTGCCATCTTTCGGCAGAGTAAAGCTGATATAGTCTTTTCTGGAATCCAGATCCGTGTCAATGTAAAAGCCCGGGGTAAAGTCGTTTGCACCATAAATGCCCATGCTCATATCTTCAAATGCAGAGGCGTAGCGGCGCTGTGAAAGGTTGATTTTTGCGCTGTCGTTGGCGCTGCCAATGCGGTAGAGTTCGGTCTTATTAGCATTGGTCGAGCAGGACACCGAGGTGCTGGCGACCCAGTTTGCAATGTTGTAAGCCTTATTGCTCAGATCCTCGCTGTAGGTCATCTTATCGAACTGTTCACACAGCGCCTTTGCGCTGTTGGCATCTGAGTGCTTAGGGCGCATCGGTGCACCCACGCTGGCGTCACAGGCGGTGAATACGGTCAGCGCCATCAGACTGACCAACAGACAGGACAACAGTTTTTTCCAGTTTTTCATAAAACGATGCTCCTTTCCGTTCCGAGGTCGTTGCGGGGCTGCGTCCGCACGGACGCAGTTCTTTTTGCTTTCTTCTGTATCCATGATACCTTTTTTTAACAGGAAATGCAATCGTTTTGGCGTAAAAAAACAGGCTGCCGTGCAAAAAACACGGCAGCCTGCGGAAAATGCTTTATTTTGCGTACTCCACAGCGCGGCTCTCGCGGATGACGTTGACCTTGATCTGGCCGGGGTAATCCAGCGTATCCTCGATCTTTTTGGCAATGGAGCGTGCCAGCAGGATGACCTGATCGTCGCTGATGACATCGGGCTTGACCAGAATGCGCACTTCGCGGCCTGCCTGTACGGCAAAGGCCTGCTCCACGCCCTCGAAGCTGGAGGAGATCTCCTCCAGATTTTCCAGACGCTTGACGTAGCTTTCCACGTTCTCGCGGCGGGCACCCGGGCGGGCGGCGCTGATGGCGTCGGCCGCCTGAATGATGAAGGCCAGCGGGGTCTTGGGCTCCACGTCGCCGTGGTGGGCCTCAATGGCGTGGATGATCTGGGTGTTCTCCTTGTACTTGCGGCAGATGTCCACGCCGATCTGAACGTGGCTGCCCTCGATCTCGTGATCCAGTGCCTTGCCGATATCATGCAGCAGACCGGCGCGGCGTGCCATGGTAACGTTCACGCCCATCTCGCCTGCCAGCAGACCGGCCACCCAGGCCACTTCCATGCTGTGGGTCAAGGCGTTCTGGCCAAAGCTGGTGCGGTACTTCAGCCGGCCGATCAGCTTGATCAGGTCGGGGTGCAGGCCGTGGATGCCCAGCTCCATCACCGCGCGCTCGCCCTCGCGCTTCATCTGCAGTTCCAGATCGTGGCGGCACTTTTCCACCGTCTCCTCGATGCGGGCGGGGTGGATACGGCCATCGCCGATCAGGCGCTCCAGCGTCATGCGGGCCACCTCGCGGCGGGTCTGATCGAAGGAGGACAGGGTGATGGCCTCCGGGGTATCGTCGATGATCAGATCCACGCCGGTAGCGGTCTCCAGTGCGCGGATGTTGCGGCCCTCGCGGCCGATGATGCGGCCCTTCATCTCATCGCTGGGCAGCGGCACCACACTGACGGTGGTCTCGCTGCAATGGTCGGCAGCGCAGCGGCTGACGGCCTGTCCGATAAGGTTGCGGGCGATGTTATCGCAGTTTTCCTTCAGGTCGGTCTCGTAGGCGGCAACGCGCACGGCCTTTTCGTGGGTCAGCTCCTCGTCCACCTTATGCAGCAGCACCTCGCGGGCGTCCTCCTGGCTCAAACCGGCCAGCGTTTCCAGACGCTCCATCTCCTTGGCGCGCAGAGCGTCGATCTCTGCCAGACGCTCCTCGGCCTCGGCAGCGCGCTTTTTCAGCTCTTCTTCCTTCTTTTCCAGCGCCTCGGTCTTGCGGTCCAGCGCTGTCTCCTTCTGGTCGATGCGGTTCTCCTGACGGCTGATCTCCGCACGGCGCTGCTTGATCTCCTTGTCGGCCTCTGCCTTCTGGGCATCGACCTCGGCTTTCAGACGGAAAGCCTCATCCTTTGCTTCCAGAACCGCTTCCTTGCGCTTCTGGTCGGCGGTCTTGATCGCCTCGTTCACCAGCCGGGTAGCCTCGGCCTCGGCGCTGCCGATCTGGGCTTCGGCAGTCTTTTTACGGTTGTTGTAACCAATAAAATAACCCGCAGCCACGCCGACAACAGCAACGATCAAGGCCACGATCACTCCGATCGCGGTCATTGCGTTCACTCTCCTTTGTTTCAATTCAATGCAAAATTAAAAGCAGGAGACGCTGCGCAGCAGGACACGGGCAATGATATAGAAAGAGCTTTCAATGCAAAAAGTGACACCAAAACCATACGCACCACCCAAAACCGGCGGCACGGGCAAAAGCATACGGCTTTTCTCTTTACGGTTCCATTTTATATCAAACAGGCACGCTTTGCCTGAAACGGGTACAGGGTCACACTGAAACCTGCGTACAGCGTCTTTGATTCCATACTACTAAATATAGTACGAAACATTTGCCCGCTTGTCAAGAGGAAAACCCTGCCCGCGGAACATTTTGTGCAGAAAAACAAAAATAAGATGACTGAGAGGGTTCTCTTCCCAAACCAAAAGGGCTGCCCCGGAGAACGGAGCAGCCCTTCTGGTTTATGATGAAGAGAAGAAAATGAAGGAGATGTCTTATTATTTGGCGGCTTTTTCGCCCTCCGGGAAGATGATCTTATTCACAAAGAAGAAGATGACCATGGAGATGCCGCCGTTGAGCACGGTGGTGCCGATGTTGTAAATGAAGTCCGGTACCAGCAGGCCTGCCACTGCTACCCAGATGCAGTTGATGGAGTTGACGATGCAGGTAATGATGCAGAAGGCCAGCACATACCAGCCGATCTGTTTTGCCAGATTGCCCTTGCTGCGGAACACAAAATTGCGCTGGATGGGGAAGTTGATGCACTCGCCGATGACCATGGCGATCATGTAGGCGCAGAAGTAGGGCAGACCGCCGTGGGCGGCATCGTAGCCGAGGATGTTCCACTTGAAGGTCTCGCCGAACAGGGTGATATCAATGCCCGGCCAGCCGAAATCCACCACCGGCAGGCTTGCAAAGGCCTTGGGCAGAAATTGCAGCAGCAGGTACTTGAACACGGTGATGAGGTTGGACACGATGACGAACAGACCGCCCTCGCGCACCCACTTGGCAGCGGCGGGGTGCTTTGCCGCGAAGTTATTCCAGAAATTCATAGCCTGCTTCCTTTCAGCTGTTTTTCAAGCGCTCTTCCATGCGGCTGTTCAGCACGAGGTTCTTCACGGCCTCCACGATCACCCGCACAAGGCCGATGATCCAGAAGCCCTGCAGCTCCATCACGATGCCGTCCACCATGCCCATGCTGATGGCACCGTTGGTCATTTTGGACAGCGCACGCAGAGGCATATTGTACTGGAACAGGATGTTCAGGTCAGGCTTGCCCTTTTTGATGCTGCGGCGCAGCAGGGTGCCCAGCACGGCAGCCGCCAGCCAGCCGATGGGGCTGCGTCCGTGTCCCATCTCGCCCAGCGTCATGTTGCGGTCGATGTGTACCTTGTTCTCCGGGATGGGACGGCCCAGCAGCGCCTCAAACTCCGCGTCCGGCACGTTCTGCACCTGTGCGGTGCGGTAATGCTCCAGATTTTTGCCTGCGTAGGGGTCGGGTGCGCCGGTGCCCGCCACCGTGACGGCGGCAGTCAAGCGGATATCGGCGCTGGAAGCGCCCACCAGCAGCTGATAGCTGCCGCCTTCCACCTCCCAGCGGTCGGTCTTGACGTTCCAGTAGCGGAAGGCCTTATCGTCCAGCGGGATGGTGACGGTCTTGCTCTCGCCGGCTTCCAGCTGCACCTTGGTAAAGCCCTTCAGCTCCTTGGCGGGGCGGAAAATCGTTGCATCCGGCTTTGCCACATACAGCTGCACCACCTCGGCACCTGCACAGCTGCCGGTGTTGGTGACAGTCAGGGTCACGCCCTTTTCGTCTGCTTTCAGGTCACTGTACGCAAAGCTGGTATAGCTCAGGCCGTAGCCGAAGGGGAAGGCGGTGGGCACACCGGCAGTGTCGTAGTAGCGGTAGCCCACATACAGCCCCTCGCGGTACTCCACAGTGGGACCGTCGCCGCCGAAATGCGCCTTTGCGGGGGTGTCGGCGTAGCTGCGCGCCCAAGTCTCCGCCAGCTTACCGCAGGGGTTCTGCGCGCCGGTGAGCACCTCGACCAGTGCGCCCGCACCGGCCTGACCGCCCAGGCAGCCGTAGACCAGCGCCTTGCAGTCCTTGGCCCAACCGCTTTCCAGCGAGGAGCCCGCGCTCAGCAGCACCACCACGTTGGGGTTTGCCGCCGCCACAGCCGCCAGCAGTTCCAGCTGGTTCTCTGCCAGCTTCATGTCGGCGCGGTCGATGCCCTCGCTCTCTTTGATCTCGTCCAGACCCATGCACAGCAGCACCACATTGGCGTTCTTTGCCAGCTGCACCGCCTCGGCCTTCAGCGCCTCGTCGGGCTTGCCCTGCCGGTCAAAGCCCTTGGCGTAGCCGACGCTGTTCAGGCCGCTCTCGGCAAGGCATTCCAGAAAGGAATCCACCTTGATGGAGTTGACGGCGCTGGAGCCTGCGCCCTGATAGCGGGGCGTCTGGGCAAAGTCGCCGATGACCGCCACCTTTTCCCCTTTTGCAAGGGGCAGCAGGCCGTTTTCGTTCTTCAGCAGCACGATGCTCTGGGCAGCAGCCCGGCGTGCCAGTGCGTGGTGGGCGTCGGCATCGAACTTGCCGGGTGCGGCGTCCACTGCCGCCTTGGTGGTGAACACCAGCTCCAGCAGTTCGTCCAGCCGGGCGTCCACGTCCGCTTCGGTGATCTTGCCGGTCTGCACTGCTTTCATCAGCTCCCGGACGGCGTCCCCACCGGGGGCGGGCATTTCCAGCGTAGAGCCGTTCTTTACGCCAAGGGCGTGGTCGTTGCTGCCGCCCCAGTCGGTGACCACTGCGCCGTCAAAGCCCCAGTCCCCGCGCAGGATATCCATGAGCAGGTGGGTGTTCTCGTTGGCGTAGGTGCCGTTGACAAGGTTATAGGCGGACATGATGGTCTTGGGCTGCGCCTCCTTGACCACCATCTCGAAGCCGGTCAGGTAGATCTCCCGCAGGGTGTTCAGGAAGTGTTCCTGCGAATCCGCCGGGGTGGGCGTGCTGCCCGTATCGGTCCGGTTCAGCTGCTCATCCATCACAGAATACTTGATCCCGGTTCCGCCCACATCAAAAACCATTACTTTCATGTACAGACCCTCCTGCGCTTTTTTTCTATTATTGCAAATCGCTCTCCAAATGTAAAGAGCCATGCGCTCCGCCATGCCGGAAAACAAAAAAAATCCCGCGCTGCGGCAAAGCAAAACGCAGCGCGGGAACGAAGATAGCTTAATTCAGGATCGTGTCAGCGCTCAGCGGGCGACAACATACTTGTGCAGGGTCTTGCGGACTGCGCCGTTGCCAGCGTACAGCTCCTTGACCATGCCCTCGATCTTCTCGCCCAGGCCGACAGCGTACAGATCAACGCCGAAGACATCGGCACGGCTGTACAGTTTCTTCAGGCAGCTGAAGTCCTGCTCGCCTTCCTTGACCTCCAAGGGGTTGACGATGGCCTGCAGCTCAGCCAGCAGCGGATCGGGAGAGATCTCGAAGGGCTGGCCGTTGTCGTCGATGCCCTTCAGGTAGCGGGCATAGCCTGCCAGCACCAGCGGGATCAGCACAAGGTTGGACTTGTCCAGACCGCGCTCCTCGTAAGCCTTGATGGTCTCGCCGAAGCGGATAGCCAGCTTCTGAGAGGTATCGGTAGCGATACGCTGGGGAGCATCGGGCATGAAGGGGTTGGGCAGGCGGCGGTTGATGACAGCGCCGATGAACTCGTAGGGGTTCAGCACGCCGGGATCGACCACAACAGGCATAGCCTCGATATAGCCGATCTTCTGGATAAAGGAGCGCAGATCCTCGTCTGCCATCTCAGCAGAGATGAGGTTGTAGCCCAGCATGCAACCATAGATGGACATGGCAGTGTGCAGGGGGTTCAGGCAGGTGCACACCTTCATCTTCTCGATCTTGTCAACGGTCTCGCGGTCGCAGTACAGCACACCGCCCAGCTCCAGCGGAGGACGGCCGTTGGTGTAGTGATCCTCAATGCACAGGTACTGGGTCTCCTCGGCGTTGACGAAGGGAGCGGTGAAGGTGTGCTTCTCGGTCACGATGGTGTAGTTGTCCTCAAAGCCGTCCTTTGCCAGCATTTCCTGCACCTTTGCGTCCGGGCGCGGGGTGATCTTATCGATCATGCTCCAGGGGAAGGTGATCTTGGTCTCGTCCTGCACATAGGCCAGGAACTCGGCGGGCACCAAACCCTGCTCCACCCACTTTGCAGCGTAGGCGTGGACGGCAGTCTTGACCTTATCGCCGTTGTGAGAGCAGTTATCCATGCTCTGCACGGTCAGGGGCAGCTTGCCGGCCTTGAAGCGCTCGTACAGCAGAGCGGTGACCTTGCCCATGGCCAGCACGGGGGTCAGGCCGCGCTCCAAGTCAGCGGGAGCAACGCCGTAGCCCTTCTCGGTGATGGTGAAGGAGATCATCTGCAGGCTGGGGTTCTGGAAGATCTCGACCAGACGAGCCCAATCCTCGCCGAAGGAGTAATCAGCCTTCAGGCTCTCAGTCACGGAAGCAATGACTTTCTTCTCGATGTCGCCGGTGGACTTCAGGCAGACCAGCAGGCTCAGGTTATCATAGGGCTGGTAAGCCTTGTCGATGATCTCGTAGTCGAAGCTCTCGGCCACGATGACGCCGCGGTCGTACTTGCCGCTGTTCAGTGCGTCGTTCAGCACGGCAGCGGGGAAAGCGCGGAAGATGTTGCCTGCGCCAAAGTGCACCCAAGTGGGCTCGGCGTGGGTCTTGGCCTTGACAGCCTCGATGTCGAATTTGGGCAGCTCGTAGCCCTTTTCTGCCCACTCGGCGGACAGATTGCCGTTTTTGATATCAGACAGCTTCATAATCATCAGCCCTTCTTTTCTTCATCCAGACGATCCAGCAGATCCCAGATACCCAGCATATACTGGATGCCCAGAGCGCGGTCATACTTGCCATAGCCGGGGCGGCAGACACCGGGGCCTTCCTCCCACAGCTGACGGCCGTGGTCAGGACGGATGTAGCCCTCAAAGCCGCAGTCATGGTAAGCGCGCATCACCTCAATGATGCCGGTCTCGCCGCAGCAGTCGCGGTGCGCAGCCTCAGAGAAGTCGCCGTTGGGGAAGTGGTGGATGTTGCGGACGTGACCGAAGGCAATGCGGTCGCAGTGCTTGCGGATGATCTCGGCACAGTTATTGTTGGGGTTTGCGTTCAGGCTGCCGGTGCACAGGGTCAGGCAGTTGTACGGATCGTCCACCATCTTCAGGAAGCGGTCGATGCTGGGCTCGTCCACCAGCAGGCGGGGCAGGCCGAAGATATCCCAAGGAGGATCGTCCATGTGGATGGCCATCTTGATGTCGCACTCGTGGCAGGTGGGCATCAGAGCTTCCAGGAAGTACTTCAGGTTCTCCCACAGCTTCTCCTTGGTGACAGGGGCGTAGGCCTTGAACAGCTCGTCCAGCTTTGCCATGCGCTCCGGCTCCCAGCCGGGGAAGGTCATGTTGTACTTCTCGGTGAAGGACATGATATACTCAGCCATCGCCTTGTAATCGCCCTTGATCTTGTCCTTCTCGTAGAACAGTGCGGTGGAGCCATCGCCTACCGGGTGGAACAGGTCGGTACGGGTCCAGTCGAAGATGGGCATGAAGTTGTAGCAGATGACCTTGACGCCGAACTTGG
>OHTJ01000356.1_pt1 | contig 18384 bp, 16 predicted proteins | sample 1578921 | NCBI WGS metagenome assembly OHTJ01 (sample SAMEA3879582, study PRJEB24766) | human gut metagenome | biome: human-associated habitat; feature: feces | place: USA | collected 1985/1987
CTGCCATGTTATTTGGCTCAAAACCGCGCAGAGATTTTTCTGGATTTTGAACACCCTACCACTGGGACGCATCAGTCTGGCAAATAGGTGAAGAGTTGCGTGAGTGACTTGGCGTCTTTCCAACTCCAGAAATGGTCGGCCATCAGATTTTTGAACGCTTTCTTCATTTCTGGGCGCACGTATTTTTTGAAGGCCGTTTCGTTTGCCGGAATCAGTTCGCCTTTGATGCTGAAATAATATTTGTCCTTCAGAGGATAACCCTGCTTGAAGGTGAAAGCCTGTCCGTCGATTTCAAAGAACGCGCCGGCATCGGTGATTTCAAAGAAAGGCAGGTTGGTGCCGCCCTCAGTTTCATCTTTGAGTTTCTTATCATCGATGGTGGTCACGCAAAGCAGATAGTTGTATCCCTTTTGCGCTACGACGAGCCCCATCTGGTTGCTGTCGCGCAACTTCATGTATTTGACAGAGTCAAACTCCACGCCGAGCACGTTCTGCACGTAGGCCTCCTTCACGGTCTTGCCGTCCATGAAGCAGAGCGTGCTGTTCTTCAGCAGAATGTTGGCCTTGGCCCTTGTGAAGCGTCCGAAGGGCTGCAGCACCTTGGCGTCCTTGAATTCTTTGAAGGCGAAAATTTCTTGCGTGCGTTTCTCAATGGCTTGCTGCTGGGCAAAACCTGAAAATGACAGACTGACAAAGAGCAGTATGAAAGAAAGGATTTTTTTCATGTGATTTGGTTTAAATGGTTGGGGGTAGGGTTGGTAAAAAAAAGAGGGGCTTCATCCTGTTTGTGGTGTGAGCGCGTCCTCCCAAAATCTAAGACAAAAATAGTGGAAAGCGCGTTATCGGCCAAATTTTCTCCAATAAATTCGATTTGGCCCTGTATTTACTGCCATTTTTGTACCTTTGTAGGCGTAATAACTATAACCTTTGTAGGCGTAATAACCATATAATCTGTATGACCCAACTCCCAGATAAATTCAAATTGCAAGTGGCCCAGTTGCTCGGGCAGGAAGAAGCCGACGGTCTTTGCCGCGCACTGCTTGAGGAACCTACCGTCAGCGTGCGTGTCAACAGAGCGAAGGCTGGCTGTCCGCCGCAGGACGTGGAGAATGAGCGCGTGCCCTGGTGCGAAACAGGCTATTATCTCTCTTCGCGCCCTTCGTTTACGCTCGATCCGCTTTTCCATGCCGGAACCTATTATGTGCAGGAGGCCTCTTCCATGTTTATAGAACAGGCTTTCAAGACGATGGACTTCCAGCCAAAGCGCATGCTCGATCTTTGTGCCGCACCCGGAGGAAAAAGCACGTTGTGGCGTTCCTTGTTGCCCGACGGAGCACTTCTCGTTGCCAATGAACCCATACGGCAGCGGGCCATGATTCTGCTTGAAAACCTGACGAAGTGGGGGCACCCTGACGTGGTGGTGACCAATGCCTATCCGGAGGACTTCGCACCGCTGAGAGGTTTCTTTGACGTAGTGGCAACCGACGTGCCTTGCTCTGGAGAGGGGATGTTCCGTAAGGAAGAAAAAGCCGTTGAAGACTGGTCGTTGGAGGCGGTTAACCATTGTGCGGCCCGCCAGTGGCAGATTGTCTGTGACATCTGGCCCACTTTGCGTGAGGGCGGTTATCTGGTGTACAGCACCTGCACGTTCAACCGCGAGGAAAACGAAGACCAGGTGGACCGCATCTGTCATGAACTCGGGGCGGAAGTGGTGCCAGTGTCTGTGGATGCCTCGTGGGGCGTTTGCGGAGACACCACCGGGCGGCATCTGCCAGTTTCCCATTTCTTCCCGAACCACGCCCGTGGCGAAGGACTCTTCTTGGCACTGTTGCGTAAAACATCTGGCGATGACGCGCCAGCGAAAAGCAAAAGGCAGAAGAAGCGGCGGCCAACGCCACCCGTTGCTGGCGGCAAGAATGTGGCGCAGTGGTTGGCAAACGATGGGGATTTTAAATTGTTCCGCCCTGACGAGACCCATATCTGCGCAGTCAGGAATGGGTTGTTTGAAGATGTGGAGCGTGTTTGCAACACCGTGCGCAGCCTTTCCGCTGGCATCGTCCTGGCGGAGGAGAAAGGGCGCAAATATGCTCCGACCACTGAACTCGCCCTAAGTACGCAGAGAAATGAGGCGGCATTTCCCAAGGCAGAGTTGACTTTAGAGGAGGCTGTGGCCTATCTGCGCAAGGAAACTCTGACGCTGAGCTCGGAAGTGCCGCGTGGCTATGTTCTGGCGTGTTATCAAGGACATCCTATGGGTTTTCTCAACAACCTTGGTTCGCGTGCCAACAACCTTTATACAACGGAGTGGCGTATCAGGACAAAGACGTTGTAGGACACTTGACATAGAAGACCAACTTACACCTATATTATATATGAAGTATTTGGAATTTACATTTACGACAGCCCCTGGCGGCGAAGCCGTTCAGGATGTCCTTTCCGCTGTGTTGGCCGAAATCGGTTTCGACAGTTTCGTTCATACAGGTTCGCTCGATTTGCCGCGCCAAGCACGCACCGACGACCCCGAAGCGCCGATTTTTGCCGAACCGTCGACCAACGACAGCTATAAAGCCTACATCCAGCAGGATCTCTATGACGAGGAGGCCCTGAAGCAGGCGTTGCTTGATTTTCCCATTCCCGGTGTGGAAATCCGCTATGAACAGGTGGAGGCCGAAGACAAAAACTGGAACGAAGAGTGGGAGAAGCATTATTTCCAACCGCTCGTGGTGGGAGACCGCTGTGTCATCGCCGGAACATTCCACAAAAATGTGCCGCAGGCGGAATACAACATCACCATCAATCCGCAGATGTCCTTTGGCACAGGCCATCATGCCACCACGTCCCAGATGATTCAGCGCATCCTCGACGACGATATGGAGGGTAGGGAAGTGCTCGACATGGGTTGCGGCACCAGCATCCTCGCCATATTGGCCCGTATGCGCGGCGCGAAACATTGCGTGGCAGTCGATGTCGACGAATGGTGCGTGAAAAATTCGCAGGACAACATCGCGCTGAACCATGTTGACAACATCGATGTCTTTCTCGGCGACGCTTCCTGCCTGGCAAGCAAAGGTCCGTTCGACCTCGTCATTGCCAATATCAACCGCAATATCCTCTTGAACGACCTGCAATATTATGTGCCGCGCATGAAAGAAGGTGCCTATATATATATGAGTGGCTTCTATGTTTCCGACATTGAAAAAATCCGTAAGGAAGCAGAGCGGCAAGGCCTCACCTTCGTTGATGCCCGCAGCCAAGACGACTGGGCCTGCGTGAAGTTTGTAAAACTCTGATTGGGCCATTACTTATGTCACGTTTAAAAAATCAGAATGCCCCTAAAGAAAACGGGAAAAATCCTTTGCCATGTCTGTTTTCGTCGGTATATTTGTCCTGTGAAAACGCATGGTGACGTAAAAAGTGGAGGAGCAGACAAGGAGAAATGCCAGTCTGCCTGTTCGAACATTTCAAAAGCGCACGACAGTGTGTTTTGAAGAAAGAAATGTTAATTATTGTCTCAGTGCTTGCCCCACCGCCTATTATTGGCTAACTTTGCGCGTTGTATGGGTGCATTGCGCTCGTGCGTGAATAGCGAAACTCAACTGAATCATATAAATCAATTAAAATCTATAAACTTTTAATCATTCAAAACAATGGCAACTACAAATGCTACCGCCCCTAAGGGCGCACCTAAGAAACAATCTCAGGGTTTCACCGGTATCAAGTCCGGCTTTACGGTAATCATTCTCTGCTGCATCATCGCAGTATGTATCTATCTCTTCGTATTCGGTTCTGCCAGCAACTTCAAGGGCGACATCGGTGCAGCATTTGTTTGCATGTCTGACGCTGAAGCTTTCGAACCTGCAGGTTTGATCGGTACGGTCTACATGGGTGGTTTCGTTGTGCCTATCATCTGGACTTTGCTCTTCTCTGTAATTGCTTTCTCTATCGAGCGTTACTTCGCCATCCGCAACGCTTACGGTCGCTCAAGCTTGACCAAGTTCGTTGCTGACATCAAGGCTGCTCTCCAGGCTAACGACCTCGTTAAGGCTCAGGCCATCTGCGACAAGCAGCGTGGTTCTGTCGCTAACGTAGTAGGCGCAACTTTGAAGAAGTACAAAGAAATGGAAGGCAACACTGTCCTCACTAAGGAACAGAAGATCCTCGCCATCCAGAAGGAACTCGAAGAAGCAACTGCTCTCGAAATGCCTATGATGCAGGAAAACTTGCCTATCATCGGTTCTATCGTAACCTTGGGTACTTTGACTGGTTTGTTCGGTACTGTGTTGGGTATGATCAAGTCGTTCTCAGCTATGTCTGCCGGTGACGGTGGTACTGACTCTTCTGCATTGGCAGTCGGTATTTCTGAAGCCTTGGTTAATACTGCATCTGGTATCTTGACTGGTGCTTTGGCCGTTATTTCTTACAACTACTACACTAACAAGATTGACCGCTTGACCTTCAGCCTCGACGAAGTAGGTTTCTCTATCGTTCAGACATTCTCAGCAACTCACTAATCATAGAAAAGGTATTTAAGACATGGGACGTTTTAAAGTAAAAAAACAAGACACGTTCATAGATATGACGCCTATGAGCGATGTCATGGTCCTGCTGCTTACCTTCTTTATGCTTACTGCGACGTTTGTAAAGGAAGAGCCTGTTAAGGTTAACACTCCAGGTTCAGTTTCAGAAGTAAAAATCCCTACAACAAACTTGCTCACCATCTTCGTTGAAAAGAACGGAAAGGTGTTCTTGAGTTTGGATTCACCTGCTGCCATGGCTAAAACGGCAGACCAGTTGAACACCGACCAAAAGGCAACGGTGATTGGTGATGTCAGCACTTTTGCACAAGTGCCAATGTTCGGTACTCCTCTGAATCAAGTAAACAGTTGGTTGGCGCTTGAAGACCGCAATGGTTATCTCGCCAAGAACCCGGCTGCTGGTATTCCCTGCGACAGCGTCTCTGATGAGTTGAAGGTTTGGGTGACTGCAGCAAGCGAAGCCTTGGGCGACGATAAACTCAAAATCGCCATCAAGGCCGACAAGCATACCTCATACAAGGTAATCAAAAATGTAATGAAGTCTTTGCGCGACATCGACAAGAACCGTTATAACCTTATAACGTCGCTTGCCGGAGCAGAGCAGTAATTAATAGAATGTTATGGCAAAACAAGTAAAATCGAAACAAAAGAAAATGAACGCCCGCGTGGACTTCACGCCGATGGTGGACATGATTATGTTGCTCGTGACATTCTTTATGCTCTGTACGTCTTTGCTGAAACCGCAGACCATGGAAATCTCTATGCCTTCGGACAAGCAAGATATTAAGGATGAACAGCGCAACCAGGCTAAAGCGAGCGAAGCCGTTACGATTCTCGTGGCTGGTCAAGACCGTCTCTTCTACTTCGAGGGTAAACCCGAAGAAGCTGCTCAGAACTTGGTTGAAACCAAGTATGGCAAGGACGGACTCCGTGCTTTCCTCTTGCATAAGAATGCCAAAGCACAGGAAGAAGTGGCTAAGCTGAAGAAGGAATTTGAAACGAGAGATATCAATGAAGAGAGTAAGAAGGAATACAACCAAAGACTCTCTGATATCAGAAGTGCCAAGGGTACTCCTACCGTCATTATCAAACTTGCCGACGACGCAAGCTACGATAATATGATGAAAGTTCTTGACGAGATGTTGATTTGCAACATCGGTAAATACGTGATTGATAACTTTACGGATGCCGACAAAGCGCTCCTCGCTCCGAAGGGCGTGAAGTTTGCACAGTAATTTAATAAGCAAAGTAACACATAAGATATGTCTAAAGTCGATTTAGTATCACGCGGTTGGTGTGACATCGTGTTCGAAGGACGTAACAAAGAGTACGGCGCTTATCGAATGCGTGCAAGAGCTGGTCGTCGTAATGTTTTCGCCGTTATCTGTCTTCTGGCTCTCATCGCTGCCATCGGCGTTATCGTCGGTATCAAGGCTGCCGTTGAAAGCATCACCAAGAAAGACATGACGGAGGAATCTACCGTTCAGTTGCAACAGCTCAAGAAAGAGGAGCCTAAGAAGAAAGAGGAGAAGAAGATTGAAGTGAAATACGACGAACAGAAAGTCGAGAAGGTCGCTGTCAAGGCTTCTATCCAGTTCACGGTTCCTAAGATTGAAGATGACGCCTTGGTTGATGAATCCAAGGAAGTAAAGAGTCAGGATAAGATCACGAAGAGCAACATTTCTATTGCCTCTCAGGACTATGCCGGTGACGTCAACGGTACCATCACGATGGACCAGTTGAAGGAAGGCCAGTCTGCAGGTGGTACGGCTGCTCCTAAGGAAGAAGAAATCATGGATAACAGCATCGTTGAAGTCCAGGCTACTTATCCGGGTGGCGAACCTGCCCTCTTGAGATTCATCTCTGATAACTTGGTTTATCCGAACATCGCTCAGGAACAGGAAATCCAGGGTACTGTTCTGCTCCGCTTCCGCGTAGAGAAGGACGGTTCTATTGGCGAAATCGTCATCAAGAAGGGCCTCTCTAAGGAATGCGACATGGCTGCCGCCGCTGTTGTTAAGAAACTCCACCGTTTCACTCCGGCTCGTCAGCAGGGTCACCCCGTTCCGGTATGGTTTACATTGCCAATCCGCTTCCAAATCCGATAATTCCATAATCTTTGGGATTACTGGTTAAGGAAATGGTTGGACATCAGTAAAAACCAATCTTTTAAAGTAATCAAATATGCGAAACCTATGGCTATTAGTAGCTGCGGTATGCATAACTCTTGCCACCTCGTGTGGTAGTAATCATCGGAAGCCCGCCACTTGGCGGACTTCCGATGATGTGCATATAGCAGTTGATGAAACGTTCCGCGACATTATGGAAGAGGAGATAGAAACCTTCGGTTTACTGAATCCCGCCTCTGCCATGAAGCCGGTCTATTGCAGTGAAGACTCCGCGATACGCATGCTTCTCAGAGACAGCGTTCGCTGCGCCATCACGACGCGCAAATTGTCGAAAGACGAGTTAGACGTGTTGAAAAACTATAAGCTCGACGCTAAGCAGGCCATGATTGCCACCGACGCGTTTGCTTTGATTGTCAGCAAAGACAATCCCGACACACTCATCACGGTGCCTGAAATCCGTGACATTGTTTCTGGGCGCATCACGCGTTGGGAACAGTTGAAGCATTCTGGAAAGAAGGGCGAGTTGAAACTCGTGTTCGACAATTCTGGTTCGAGCACGGTGCGCTATATGCGCGACTCTCTCCTTGCCGGCCAGCAAGTGGCGGGCAACCTCTATGCGCAAGGTTCCAACCAGGCCGTCATTGACGCCGTGAAAGACAATCCGGAAATCATCGGTGTTGTCGGAGCCAACTGGCTAAAGGGTAAGAGCGATTCCGTGCTGACCTCTTTCGAGAACTTGGATGTGAAGGTGCTGAAGGTGGCCCGCAAGGACGAAAAAAATGAAATCGGTTGGCGTCCTTACCAATACCGCATCCTGACGGGCGACTATCCTTTGATACGCTCCGTCTATGTCATCCTGACCGATCCGCGTGTTCGTTCTTACACCAAGTCCTTCTTCTACTTCTTGAAGGGACAGAAAGGACAAACCATCATTTGTAACAGTTCGCAACTGCTGCCTTACACGCCAGTGCAATATAAGTCGGTCCGTGCAAATTAATTGAAAGCGCGGCGTTTTCAACTAACCGTAATACGAGTTTGAGCAGTTTTGAGAATTTGTAATCGTAGTTTCAGAAGCAGTCTGCCTGCCTTTTTGAAATGCCAATTACAAGTCCCCAGAATTGCTCAAGTTCTTTTTTTTACTCTGCCATTGCCCCTTCTTTCGGCCCTCTTAACTGCCTTCTTTACCCCCTTATGCGCCGCTCCCTCCCCGTCTGCTGCCATTTTATAAGTTAAGATGTCCGTTCAACTATCACTTTTCTATTAATTATCATAAAAATAGGACGTTGCCTTTTGCCCATAGAGGAATAATGAGTAATTTTGCAGAGATTTACGCGAAATGAGGAGCCACGAGCGAGCAGGTATATTTCGTGTGAGCTGGTGTGCATATAGATAGGAAAACCGCGCCGCCAGTATCAGTTTGAAAATAATAAACACATCATCTTATAAAAATGAAGAAATCTCTTATCAAAAAAGTAGCCCTTTCCGCCCTTCTCCTTCTCGGTGCGGGAAATGTTCAAGCACAAAAAGGCTATGAGGTACCGCCTTTGAGTGAAGAACTTTCGACGATGGCCAATGAGGTTATCGACTTGCAGTTGTCTGACCCAGACAAGGCTAACAAGTCTTTCACCAAATTGATGCGTAAGATTCAGAAGGACAAAGTCGGACTTCTGAGCGTTGGTCAGTACTTCCTTGACAAGAATGTTTATCCTTGCGCCAATCAGTGTGCCAAGCAGCTTTATACTCTCGACCCGACTTACATCCCTGGTTTGATGTTCAACGGTGAAGTTTGCATGATGCGTAAGGACTATGGTGCTGCCGGACAGAAGTTCGACGAAGTGTTGACGGTTGACTCAACTTTCGTGCCAGCCTTGAAGCGCAACGCTTTCGTATATAAGAACGTCAATCCGCACGTGGCCATTGAGATGCTCCAGAAGATCAAGCGTGTTGAGCCGACCAACCAGGCTGCCGACCGCGAACTCGGTGACATCTACTATAACCTCGACGAATACAAGAGCGCCGTTGAGAGCTACAAGACTTATTTCACTGCCGTTGCTGAAAACGATTCTTCAGACATTCGTGCCGCTGAAAACTACTTGCAGTCGCTCTACGCCACGAAGCATTTCATGGAAATCGCCAAGTTGGCTCCGCGTTTTCTCGCTCTCGATCCAAACGACATGGTTTTGAAGCGTATGAAGTTCTTCGCCGACATTGAAAACTATGAGCTCGAGGCTGCCAAGGAAGATATGGCCTACATCTCTGGTCAGGAATATCCCGACAGTTTCTACATCTACCTTGACTACGTTTACGCTTCCAACCTCATGGCCGAGTTGAACGACCTCCCGTCTGCCATCACATACTATGAGAAGGCAGTGAAGCGCGACACCACCAAGGTGGCTGGTTTGAAGGAATTGGCTTCTCTCTATCGTCGCAACAAGCAGGCCAAGGAAGGTATCGAAACCTATCAGCGTTACCTCGCCGCTTTGGGTGACAAGGTGACTCTCTCAGACCGCTTCGGTCTCGGTCAGCAGTACCTCACCGCCAGCCAGCAGGCCGGCATCTCTCCTGAAGAGAAAGCCCAGTACGTTGAAGGCGGCGACAAGATCTTCTCTGAAATTTTGAAGGAAGACACGCCAGATGCTTACAAGGCAGCTTTGCTCCGCGCCGCCATCCACATCACCGACGGTTCTAAGCCCGAAGATAATGTGAAGCAGCTCTATGAAGAAGCTTTGAAGCTCATGGAAGGCAAAGAGGACATCAATTCTGCCAAGTTGCAGGCTCTCCGCTACCTCGCTTTCTACCACGTTCAGAAAGACGAATTGGATTTGGCCCGCAAGTACACCAACGATATTCTTGCTATCGATGCAGAAAATGCTTTCGCTAAGCAGATTGACGCTTACTTGAAGAGCGCAAACAAGTAATTCTTCCGGAATACAACCCCATAAAAAATCCCCGAGGAAGGCTCCGTCTTCCCCGGGGATTTTTGTGTTCAGTGTTAAAGTCGATGGTTTTCAGCCCATGCAGATAGGATGTTCAAAATATAGAATAATCTCTGCGCGTTTTTGAGCAAATAGCATGGCGGAAAAGCATGCGTACATGATAAACGAACAAAGCGCGAAAAGGAGCGCCCTGAAAGGGCAACCAGTTCAGAGCCCAGGGCAACGCCCTGGGTATCAATGCATAAACGCCTACGCCCTGTAAGGGCAAAAGTATGGGCGAACGGTTGGCTTTTACTTTTGCCCTTACAGGGCGTAGGGAATGGGGACATGGTACCCAGGGCGTTGCCCTGGGCTAGGGACTTGTTGGGCTTTCAGCCCGTGCAAACTCCGCCATATATTCGCCCACAGTAAACGATTATACTCCTGTTGGGGGCTTTCAGCCCGTGCAAACTACGCCATATATTCGTCCCCCTCACTTTGCGAGCAAAGTGAGCTACAATGCTGGCGCCGCAAACATCTGCCGCGCATTTGCAAGCCACACGAATTTTCAACACAAAATAAAACAATACAAACACATGAGAAAAGCAATCCTCGCAATCCTCCTCGCTGCCCCCGCCATGATGGCGCAGGCACAGACTGCTGGAGGCGGCATTAGCGCCGACATGCTCAAAAACATCAAGGCCGCACAACCGCAAAACACCACGGCCATGCGCAACGCACTGGCAAACACCAGTATCGCACAACTGGCAACGGTGGCCAACAACCCGATGAACTCCGACCGCTACTTCTCCAACAAAGTGGAGTCGAAGGGCATCACCGACCAGCAAAGTTCTGGACGTTGCTGGCTCTTCACGGGCCTCAACGTGATGCGTGCCAAGATGATCAAGAAATATAACCTCGGCTCCTTCCAGTTCTCACAGTCGTACTGCTTCTTCTACGACCAACTCGAGAAGTCAAACCTCTTCCTCCAGGCTGTCATCGACAACGCCTCTAAGCCCATGAGCGACAAGACGGTTGAATGGCTCTTCAAAAACCCACTCAGCGATGGCGGCACGTTCTGCGGTGTGCAGGACGTGGTGATGAAATACGGACTCGTGCCGGCAGAGGTGATGCCTGAAAGCTACGCGGCCAACAACACGTCGCGCATGTCGCAGCTCATCGCCCTCAAGCTCCGCGAATACGGCCTCAAGCTCCGCGACATGGCCGCCAAAGGCAGCAAGAAAGACGCGCTGAAGAAGGAGAAGACGCAGATGCTCGCAACGGTCTACCACATGCTCGCCATCTGCCTCGGCGAACCGCCAACGGAGTTCACCTGGACACGTAAGGACGCTAACGGCAAACCGGTGGAAACGAAGAAGTTCACCCCGCTCTCGTTCTATCAGACTTACATCGGTGCCGACTTGAAGAACAACTACCTCATGTTTATGAACGACCCTTCTCGTCCATACCACAAGACATACACCATCGACCTCGACCGCCATTCTTACGACGGTGCGCAATGGACCTACCTCAACCTGCCGATGGAGGAAATCAAGGCGATGGCCGCCGCTTCCATCAAGGATTCAACGATGATGTATATGTCGTGTGACGTCAACAAGTTCATCAACCCGAAAACGGGCGTGGAGAGCCTCCAGAACTATGACTACGGCAGCCTCTTCAACACCACCTTCCCAATGAACAAGGCCGACCGCATCCGCACCTTCGCCTCGGCTTCCAGCCATGCCATGACGCTCATGGCGGTTGACATCGCCGCCGACGGCAAATTCAACAAATGGATGGTTGAGAACTCATGGGGCGCCACCTCGGGCTATCAGGGCCACCTCATCATGACCGACGAATGGTTTGACGAATACATGTTCCGCCTCGTGGTTGAAAAGCGCTTCGTTCCTGCCGCCACTTTGAAGCTCTTCGAGCAGAAGCCTACGCTCCTTCCAGCATGGGATCCTCTCTTCGCTGGCGAAGAATAAGAAATATCAAATACACGCCTCAGGGTATCCCGAAATCTCCATCGCGGTGGAGGTTTTGGGATACCCTTTTTTATTGGAAGAATGCGGAGCATGGTCGCTCTCTGAGGCGAAGCATAGTCGCTCTCTGAGGCGCAGCACTGTAGCTCTTTGCGGCGCAGCACTGTAGCTCACTTTGCTTGCAAAGTGAGGGGCGCGAAGATGGTCCTGCGGCGACAGCTAAAAGCGTTACATTTTTCGCCATAAATACGTCCCCCTCACTTTGCGAGCAAAGTGAGCTACAGTGCTGGCGCCGCAAATTGAGCTGCAATGCTGGCGCCGCAATGATCTACCCTACTGGCGCCCAAATACGAAAAATCCCCCAGTTCACATTCTGAACTGGGGGATTACTTATAAGGTGTATTTAATATTCACCTTTCATGCGAACGGGCGACTTTATTCGCCCCACAAGTCAGAGTTCCAGCCCTGCTTGTTAGAATAGCTTTCACTGTCGTCAGAAACTGTTCTTTCGTCGCACACGTAGAGTTCATCGTTGCCACCGCTCATAGCAACAACGCCTTCAAGCTTGTACTCAATCACATTTGTCTCTGGTTTCAAATATATCTTCTTCATGTATTTCATATTTTAAGGAGTGCTATATTTTGTCTCTCAATTACTTATTTCACGATAACCTTTTTGCCGTCAACGATGTAGATACCTGCTGGCAATTCCTTCGTGGTCGTTGCGTTGAGACGCACACCAGAGATGGTGTAGATGCCCTGCTTGGCAGCTGTTGTAACGACGTTATTGATGCCAGTGGCGGAGCCTTCGAGGCTGAACGAAGCTACGGCCATTGCGGTTGGCACTTCGAGGTAGGCGCGGTTGGCCTTTACGTTGATGGTGCCAGTGTTCGTGCGGTAGAAAGCGAGAATGCCGTCATCGGCACGGGTGAGGATATAGCGCTTAACACCGCTTTTAGCTTCAATTTTAGTGTCTGTCGTTACTCCCTTCAAGAGGTTCTTTTCAATGGTCTTGGTGGCAACCTCTTCCGTGTTGTAGTAGTTATAGCTGCCCTTGGCGCCCTTCACAACGACTGCGGTATTGGCAGGAACGATGTCGCCAGCCACATATTCTACCGACTTAGTAAGGGTGTTGTTGTCATCGATTGACGTATAGCCAAAGGCTGTCAAGCCCTGAGGAAGAACGTAGTTCTTGTCGGTGTAGAACGTGCCGAAACCTTCTTCTGTTGCGATGTTGATGGCGCCGGCAATGGTTTCATCCTTAGCATAGACAACAATCTTGGTGATTTGGGTGTTGTTTGGGTTGGTCACCTTGAGGGTATAGATGTTGCCAGCTGCCTGGAAGGCTTCTGCAATTTCATAGATGTGGTCTTCTGTTGCATTTGTCGTTTCCGTGCTGACTGCTTCATTGCCAACAAATATGTTTTGGGTAACCTTGCCAGATGCTCCTTTTTTACCAAACACCTTAATTTTGCTTACAGCAAACGGGAAGGCGGGCAAAGACAATGTTGCATCTTCTTTACCAAAAATCAAATTGCAATCTGAATCGCTACCCATTATTTTGTGACCACTGCTTGATATACCAAACGTAATGGTGTAGCCAGCTTCGTTGGTGTACGAAGCTTCTCCTTTATTATAACCTGTTGGAAGTCCCCAGTTGTTGGTGGTAAAATCAAATTCAACCTTGTAAATGGCCGCCTTTACATTCAACTCATAAGAAGCCGTGGCCCCTTCATAAATACCAGTTTCAGGAGAAGTAACAGTAATGGTTGTCGTTCCAACGCCTACTATCTTGACCTCACCAGTTGCCGCATCAACAGTGGCGACCTCCTTATTGGAAGATGTGTACGCTGACGTTACGCCTTCTGGCAGTCCTTCAAGTTTGGGTGTACTAAAAACGTCACCCATCTCTACCGTATAAGATGTTTCAGGGAAAGAGAGCGAAGGAGCACCCTTCACTATGATTTCATAAGAAGCCGTTGAAGTTTCATATTCGTCATCACCAGCAAACTTCGCGGTAATTTTGGCATTACCTGCAGCCACACCTGTAACTGTACCCGTTGCAGCATCAACGGTAGCAACCTTATCGTTATCAGATGACCAGGTGATGGTTTTATCAGATAATGTCTGTTCGCCAGCTTTTAAGGTAGGAAGCTTTGTGAATGTCTGGTCTTTTGAAATTGTATATGAAGGAGCATCAAAAGAAAGGGATGTTGCTGTCTTGTTGCTGGCGTCTTCATAGTACTCTACTTTGTTGATTTGAACAAAGCCATTACCACTTCCCTGTTTCAAATCAAACTTCAAACGATAGTATAGATTAGCCTGTGGGGCTGAAACGTTAAAGACAAAATCCGTCTTTTTGTAATATATCAACTTGACAGTTTCAATCACATTTGAAAAATTCGCATCAGATGCAACCTGTAAACAAATAGAATTGACAGACCTTGCTTCAACATCTTTTTCAACACCTACGACAATTTTACCAATTGCCTTGTCGAACGGAGTGGTGTTATCAATCGTCGCAACACTTGCGAATTTTTTACTTCCCGCTTTGATATAGGTCCAGCTATTCTTCCAATTATTATTATTAAAATTCGTGATTTTCCAGCTAAAATCCCCGATTTTAGCTGTCCACGATTTTTCGTAAGAACTAATACCATTACTATTCTTGTCATCATCCGGGAACGACAGCGTCTTATAAGCCGTCTCCTGCGCAATACAATAATTACCCCCCCATGTTACGAAAGCCATGAGGCAGAGCAGCGCCAATTTAAAGGCTCTGCGAGATGTGTGTAATGTTTGTTTCATAAAAATTTGTATTTTGATTTATTGTTTTCTAAGGAACGTACACAAGGTACAAAGCGGTGTGTTATTGGAGTGTATGATTCAAGAGGGGGCGGCTGGAAATCCTGTGTGGAATTTTCACGACGCCCTTCCATGTGGTGTGCGACAAAGTTACGCCATTATTTACTGATTGTCAAGTGAAATGGTATGAAGATTGTGTTAAAAGATCCGTTTCCCTTCAAATTGTTATCTGCGCTTGCTTTTTCTGCGGGATGAAAGTAAAAAAAGCAGGGCGGCGCGGCGAGGGGAAAGCGCGGAAAAGGGATGCTTCGGCACGAAGCTACGGTTTGATGGCGAACGCGGTACGGTGTTCGGACGTCGCACGGCCCAGAGGCGGTCGTTGCACGGCCCAGAGACGGACGGCGCACGACCCAGAGGCGATCGTTGCACGGCCCAGAGACGGACGTTGCACGACCCGCGTTCGCTGACAGGGATTAGGAATGGAGCGGTGCCAGCATGGTCGCCAACTGGGGCGAAGCACTGTAGCTCACTTTGCTTGCAAAGTGAGGGACGCGAAGATGAAAGTGCGGCGACAGCTGAATTCGTTGCATTATTCGCCATAGGTTCGTCCCCCTCACTTTGCAAGCAAAGTGAGCTACAATGCTGGCGCCGCAGGGTTCGTTACAAAGTTCCGCCGCCAAGTGGCGAATCTTATGCGGAATATGGCGCCCTGAAAGGGCAACACCTCCATAGCCCAGGGCAACGCCCTGGGTATCAGTGCATAAACGCCTACGCCCTGTAAGGGCAAAAGTATGGGCAAATGGTTGGCTTTTACTTTTGCCCTTTCAGGGCGTAGGAACGGGGTACACGGCACCCAGGGCGTTGCCCTGGGCTATGAACTGGCTGGGCTTTCAGCCCGCACAGAGCCGCAGCGCGAACATTCAGCGAAGGTCTGAGGCGCAGCACTTATTGAGTATTATCATAAATTGGATAGATACAAAAGCGGATGTGCGATATTGAGAATCCTGCACATCCGCTTAACGCTTTTTTACAGAAGGCATTTCAGTTCCTCTATCATTCGACCAAGTTCTGAGTAGGTGTAATTTCTGTTATCTGCCAATTTCTCATCCATTGAATGTTTGGCATTATGAATAGCTGAATCAAGTTTACCACCTTTCTTCTCTAAGTAAGCGTGCAATCCTTTGCTTTTCTTGAAAAAGTCAAGAGTTTTCTCATAGCCACATTGTTTGTTTAAAGCAAGCAGCAACGCTTGTTGATTATTATACGCACGTGCTGTATAGCGGTAATAATACAGAAAGAACAATTCTGTGCAGCGGTGCGTCTCAAAGAAATGCACCTCACAATAAATGCCTTTCTTGGGTTTGCTGACAGGTTTGGAGTATTTCTTTTTCAGTCGAGCGTATTGGGTGCATTCCGGTTCCTCGTCTTTCGTGTCCATGTCAATGACACAAAAGATGCGGTCGTGGCCATCCTTTATACCGTCTTCAATCTTTTCCTCCAACTCTTTCATACTTGAGTGCTTCGGATAATCAGGCTTAATGGTCAATCCTTTTACCACATCCCGCAACGAGTTGAAATAATAAAACTCCGTTGGACCTTCACCCAATATTAAAACAGAATGCTTCAGTTTCCCCATAACACTAATCGTCTAAATCAATGAAAATACTGCCCAATTCAGGTTTCGCCCCTAAACGTCCAACACGATAAGAGTTGTAAAGCGAGAGGTTTTTGTGCAGGCCGAAAGAGTCACCACGTGAGTATTCAGATGAAGCCGTGACGTGGTTTTTGTCAACGAACCATACCGTTCCACGGTTTTCATTGATCAAATCCTGTGAAAGCAAAGTGGTTTCCTGACTGGTGATAATCAGTTGCGACTTGTCAGAATTGAAGATAAACACGTTCAGATAGTAGAACAGCAAATCATAGTGCAAGTCTTCGCCCAGCTCATCAAGGTAATAGATATGAGTGGCTGTTACCATATCATAAAGCGCATCAAGTATGCGGATATATTTCTGCGTGCCCTTGGACTGCAATTCCATTGGAATCTCGAAGTCGCCATTATCCGAATGGTTCAAGAAAGAAATCGTATCGTTAGTTGGCCTGAGCAACACATCCTTCATTCTTTCCGGAATATTCTCCTTTAATATACGTTCACGGTATTCCTGTGGAATGACACGGTCCTCTATGATTGGTCGGTATTCCATAATGTTCAAGTCCGCCTTTTTGAGCATCTGTGTGAAGAACTTACGCTTTCTCTTATCCTTATATGCACTGGTAAGAATTTCTGCTAAACCATTATCCATGTCCCCATCCACATCATGATAGTTGTTCATGATATAATTGTGAAGCGTGGTGAACGGCTCAATGTCCTCCTTTAACACTGCTTTTCGACAAACAGACAACACGCTGTGATTGTTCAAAGTGTTCTCGCGAATGCTATCCTGTGTCCTTGCAAGCAGTTTGAGACTGGTGCCAAACTTTATGTCTGCCTGGACATCATCACCGACAAAAGAACGTTCATAAAACAGGGCCTTGGAACCGTTGGGGTAATAGTTTAATACTTCGCTTATGATGCGGCTACCATCAAACGACACGTCATAATCATACCTTATGGCATTGACATAAAAAGACACGTGCATTTGGGTTGGTTCATCCTTGGTCAAAGCGAATGGAAGATAACCACTGATTTTCTGTTTTGCATCTGTTTTTTGAGACACCAGAATATGGAAAAGCTCATTAAGTGCTTTAAGCATGTTTGACTTCCCAGACGCATTAGAACCATATAGAATTCCCAACTTGTACAAGAAAACACCTTCAGCAATCTCAACCACCAATTCAGATGCAGGGGCTTTAGCCACGAAGCTGAGTTCCTGTCTGTCTCGGATGGAGAGATAATTTCTTACCCAAAAATCTCTAATCATAATGTAGGCGATTGGTTATTAGCTGATGCAAAGATATATAATTTTTGCCGTAACATGAAATATATATAGGATTTCCGTAATAAACCTACCAATATTGAAAAAATATTTTTGCCATTAGCTTTAAAAGCCCATACTGTAGCTCACTTTGGCGCGCCAGCATTGTAGCTCACTTTGCTCGCAAAGTGAGGGGCGCGAACCTTTGGCGGATATTTGCGGCGCAGCCGCTCTCAACCAAAATCGTCCCCCTCACTTTGCAAGCAAAGTGAGCTACAATGCTTCGCCCCAGTGAGCTACAATGCTGGCGCCGAAAAGCGCGATTATGTTACGCCGCAACGTCAAAATTCGTCGTTGGCATAAAGGAAGGGGAAGGTGCATTGCTCCCATTCGATGATTTCCTCATCGCGGAAGAAGCGGCGCAGCTCCACGGCTGCCGTTTCTGGAGAGTCGGAGGCATGCACGATATTCTCTTGGAAGCTCATGCAATAGCTGCCGCGGATGGTTCCGGGGGCGGCATGGCGTCCGTTGGTGGGTCCTGCCAAGGCACGCACGGCGGCGATGGCGTCGACACCCTGCAGGCAGAGTGCCACGACGGGTGCTGTCATCATGGAGTCTTTCACACGCTGGAAGAAAGGCTTTTCGCTGAGGTGGGCATAGTGCTCAGAGAGCAGTTCGTCGGTGAGCATCATCATCTTCATGCCGCAAAGGTGCAGTCCTTTCTTTTCAAAGATGCTGATGATTTCGCCAACGAGGGCGCGTTGCAATGTGCAGGGCTTGAGCAATACGAGGGTCTTTTCAATGGCCATAATCTTTATTATTTATAATGGTTTAAGGTTATATGATTATCTGCGAAGCGAACTTTTCATCCTTCGCTGTAAAGTTAAACATTATTTCCCGTCTGACGGCATTTTATTGAAAGAATTATGCGGAACGCGAAAGGGATTGTTGTGCGGAAAAACCCCATCTGCGGCCCTGTGCGGGCTGAAAGCCCAGCAAGTTCATAGCCCGGGACAACGCCCCGGGTGCCGTGTTCCCCGTTCCTGCGCCCTGTAAGGGCAAAAGTAAAAGTCAACCATTCGCCCATACTTTTGCCCTTAC
>OHTJ01000363.1_pt1 | contig 18258 bp, 18 predicted proteins | sample 1578921 | NCBI WGS metagenome assembly OHTJ01 (sample SAMEA3879582, study PRJEB24766) | human gut metagenome | biome: human-associated habitat; feature: feces | place: USA | collected 1985/1987
AACTGAAAATGCTGACAGACGCAGTAGCATCCTCGAAGATCATTTCTGCCAAGAAGTCTGAGGAGCTGGTGCAGAAATTATGCCGTCTGACCAGTCTACATCAGGCAAAGCAGCTTCAAAAATTTGCTGCTTTATCCAGCCGTGTCAAACCGCATAATGAAAAGGTTTACTACATCATTGACAATATCCAAACAGCGATTGGAAACCATCAGCAAATTCGGTTCCAATACTATGAATATACTCAAGAAAAAAAGAAAATCTTAAAGCATGATGGATATTATTATGTCGTAAATCCTTATGCGCTTGAATGGAAAAATGACCATTACTATTTGATTGGATTTTCTCTGAAGCATCAGAAAATTGCTCACTTCCGTGTAGATCGGCTAACAAGTGTAGAAAATCTGGAAACTTACTTTATGCCGATAGAGGGATTTGATGTAGCCTCCTATACAAATAAAATGGTTGATATGTTTACATCGGAGTCATCGAAGGAAGTAACCCTTCTATGTGAAAACGAATTGATGAGAGTAATCATAGATCATTATGGAGAAGATGCTGCTGTTGATAGGTATGATGATACACACTTCACAGCCAAAATTGAAGTGAACCCCAGTGGAACTTTTTATGGCTGGATATTCAAATTCAAAGGGAAAATAAAAATTCTCTCTCCCAAAGAGTGCATTACGGAAATGCAGCAAATCGCTCAGGAATTTATATAGCGCAAAAGAGGTGTTATTGATTTTTAACACCTCTTTTCAAATGAAATTTTTATCCTTGAAGTGAACAGATGTTCGATATACAATATAAGCAAGATGTTCGCAGTTCGTCGAACAAATGAGAGGTGAATGCTGTGGGCAATATAACTTTTGGATCATTTATAGCCGAGAAACGCAAGGCGCACAAATTCAATTTACGCGATACAGCCAAGCATTTGAATATTGCTTACGGTTATCTGTGTGATATTGAGCAAAGCCGCCGTCCTGCACCCAATGGAGATTTTGTGGAACGCATCTCTGCCTTTCTGAATTTGGATAAATCAGAACATGAGTTGCTTTTGGATCTGGCTGCAAAATCACGCAATACAGTATCTGCTGATTTGCCAGACTATATCATGGAAAAAGATATTGTTCGGGCAGCCTTGCGTGTGGCAAAAGAAGTAGATGCTACCGATGAAGAATGGCAGACATTTATGAAAATGCTAAAGGAGCGTAAACGATAGGGGGGAGAGCTTTGTCAATTCCACAAATCCGTACAGAAGCAATCGAGGCAGTAGGGCGAAAAATCCTGATGGAATATGATCCCTCTCTGCTATCCGGGCAACCATGTCCTGTGCCAATCGAAACCATTATCGAGACAAAGTTTGATCTAATCCTGGAGTTTCATACACTAAGAAAAAACCCCAAGATATTAGGGGAAACAATTTTCGATGACGGTGCTGTTGTCTTATATGACCAGATACAGAGACAGTATCGAATGATTGCAGTAAGAGCCGGTACAATCTTAATTGATGAACGGCTTTGTGATCCGTCAAAATTAGGGCGGCTCCGTTTTACCTGTGCCCATGAGCTGGCTCATTGGGTACTACATAAGAAGTTGTACTCTGGTACTGGAGATGTTGCTGCTTATAACGGAAATGTTTCTTCCGACGAAAGTCATGGCATAATTGAGCGTCAGGCGGATACTCTGGCTTCTGCTCTGCTGATGCCTTTACCGCAGATCAAAAAATGTTTTTACCGGCTTAAAATAGGCCGGACAGATGAACAGCTCATTGCTGAAATGGCAAATATTTTTGAGGTTTCCAAGCAAGCAATGCAGATTCGTCTAAAATCCAGAAACCTGATATAACCAAATGGGGGAATAGAGAGAGGCACTGCCCTCTCTCACGCTCCTCTGCTATGCTATTTTGTACCTAATATGTTCGCAATATTGCGAACAAGGAGGGATGTTCTATGAGAAAAGAAAGCACAACAATCCAAAAATGTAACAGCAGGCTAACAGCTTTGGGGCTTAACAGCGACGCTGCGTTTCATAGAAGTAAGCTGATTCTAAAGATTTACCGTGATGTAGTCTGGGTTCTGAGTGAACGGGCAGAAGAATTACAAGAAACTGCTTGGATTATGGGAGAACAAGATATAGAGTCTGGCCTCTGCTATCTTGAAAATTTTGCACCAGATATTGAACTGCAAGCCTTTGAAGAAAAAGTTTGCTGCCTTGTTCAAAATCAAATGCTAGTCAATATTATTGACCGTGCACTCCTTCGTCTGAAACGGTATCCGGATCGAGGAGAACTTTACTATGAAATTTTGACTAAGCAATTTATCTATCGGTTCAACAGTACAGAGAAAGAATTGCTGGAAGAACTAAATATAGAGCGCAGTGTCTTTTATGACCGAAAACGAGAAGCCATCTATTTATTTTCTGTTTGCTTGTTTGGATATTCTATTCCAGAAGTCCTGGAGGAGCTGCCCCGACTAAATCCCGACTAAATCCCGACAAATCCCCGACCTAATCCCTACTCCCTTCCGACTTCCGACCTGCTATACTTGTTATAGTGGCAGGAATGCGCTAAATTGAATACTTTTCTACATAAGGCCCGGCATTAACCGGGCTTTTTTCATTCCTGCTGCAATATGGCGGCAGGAACATGGCTGGAGGTGAAAACACTTCCGGCCTTTTTCTTTGCCCGGTATTAGGAGGCCGGTATGCGCTGGGAGGCGTACATAGCAAAATATCCATGACACCGTTCAAATTCGCTGACTACCAAGAATTTGAACGGAGGAAAGGATATGACGAGAGTATTCATTTGGAAAAATAACAGCCCACAGGAATGGGAGGAAATCAGTTTTTCAGCGTTCAGTAAGGCACGCCGCAATGGTTGCTTTACTGGGCGCTTTTTTGTTGAAACAGTCAAAATGTTCCGTGATGAAGATGACCGCATTATCATGGAATGTTCTCGCAAAGATTTTGAAAAATACCAACAGGAGGACCGCCACAGCCGCTATCTCCAGGAACATGAGAAAAGTCGCTCTATATTCCCGGCTTCTCATGTGGGAGATCGTGACGGCACAGAGGAAGGTTATCAGGATACAGATTTGTTTGTGGATGAATCTGTTGATACTGCGGAACAAGCTATTCAGAATTTACTTCTTGAGGATTTACACCAAGCTCTATTGAAACTGAGTCCAGCAGAACGAGATTTTATATTGTCCTATTATGAAATGAAAATACCAAATGCAACTTGTTTAGCCCAACGATATGGTATTACTCGGCAAGCCGCAGATAAGCGATTGAAAAAAATTGAAGAAAAAATAAAAAAGTTGGTTGCGATTTTCTAAAAAAGTGGCAGTAGCAAGTGAGAGGGAAATCCTTTCACTTGCACCTTGACAACCTCATATACGAATCATTAAGTTTGATCCTCTTTGGGCGTAATAGCCGCTACATCAGCGGTATATTTTCTGAGAGCTGCCACTCGCATAACAGGCCAACCCATTTTTGCTGTATAGATGAGTTTTCGGTTTATCAGAAATATATCAGGCTGGAATACATCGGATGGCATCCGGTCATGGCATAACAAGGAGGAAAGCTCTCTTACAGCCATAGTCCGAGCGTGATAATAACCGTCGCAGGCCATGGGTAAGACCAAACGAAGTGGAGGTGAAACTCCTGAGAAGCAGGCCAGCCACCTGCGGCTTAATGATTACCCAAATCCCTGGGGTGTCGTGGACAAGTAAGGGATAAAACAGGCGCTAAATTGAAGGAGACTCTGTAATTTGCAGAGCCTCCTTCTTACATAATCAAATCTCAAAACATAGGAGGATGAACATGAAAGAAGATTGGATTTATAAGCGTGGGGATTTATATTATGCCAATTTGAACCCTTATTTTGGATCAGAGCAAGGCGGCACCCGTCCTGTCCTGGTTCTTCAAAACAATGTGGGGAATTTTTTCTGCCCCACTTTGATCGTAGCTCCACTCACCAGTAAATGGATTAAGAAAAAGGAGCTGCCCACACACTATGCACTGGAGAGCGTTCCAGAGCTTGGACTGAAATCTGTTGTTCTGCTGGAGCAAATTAAAACGATTGATAAAAGGCGTGTTTTATCGTACATTGGGCGCGTATCTCGCGAAGAAATGAGAGCGATTGATGATGCTCTGCAAGTTAGTTTAGATATTCATATTCCGGAGGAAATGGAGGCTCCGTAAGGCCACTTACCGGATAAAGGAGGCGTTTTTATGTTTGAAGCAAGAATTGCGGAATTGAACCGCTTTAATGAACAAAATCCTGTCAGCTATGACAAAAGAACCTATACGGTCGATGAGATTCAGGACATTCTGGGTATCAGTCGTCCCACAGCATATAATCTGGTAAAACAGGGTGTATTCCACAGCGTCAGAGTCGGCGGTCATATCCGCATTTCCAAAAAGAGCTTTGATGACTGGCTGGATCACGCAGATGAATGATTTGTCAAGGATGCCGATCTCCAAATCGACATCCTTAACTTTTTTTCTGCTTTCTCTTACAATGAGGCCATAGCAAGAAAAACTTTATAGAGGAGGCAAAAGCCATGCAAAAACAAAGAGTAAAGACCAGTATGTCTGTACCAGAGATGGGCAAAATGCTTGGGCTTGGTAAAGTAGAATCCTACTGGTTGGTTAAAAAGAACTATTTCAAAACAATTCAAGTGGCCGGACGAATGAGAGTTATGCTGGATAGCTTTGAAGATTGGTATGCCGGCCAGTTCCACTATAAAAAAGTGGATGGTACACCGCCCGGAGAGAAATGGAGGCATACTACGATGTCAGTTCCGGAAATGGCGGATCTTTTGGGGCTGAAATCTGGCACAGCTTATGACCTTGTTAAAAGGGGCTATTTTGAGACGACCTTGATTGATCGAAGAATTCGTATCATTACCAGCAGTTTTGAAGCCTGGTATCAAAAGCAAACTCATTATGTGAAAATCTCAGAAAGGAGCAATGAAAATGGCATCTATCGTGAAGCGTAAAAGCAAATATTCTGTGGTGTATGATTACACAGATGAAAACGGAAAACGCAGACAGCGTTGGGAAACCTTCAGCACAAATGCAGAAGCAAAAAAACGAAAAAAGCAAATTGAGTATGAGCAGGACTCTGGAACCTTCTTTATTCCTACGGCAAAGACCCTGAACGATCTGCTCGATGAATATATGTCCATCTATGGTGTAAATACCTGGGCAATGTCAACATATGAAAGCCGCCGTGGTCTGGCGAGAAACTACATAACTCCTATTATCGGAGATATGTTACTATCCGACATCACTCCAAGGATGATGGATAAGTATTACCGTGATCTGCTCTCTGTGAAAACGGTAAGCGTCAACAACCGCAAACCCACAAGCGAATATCTGACCCCGCATACAGTAAGAGAAATTCACAAGCTACTTCGCAGTGCCTTTAATCAGGCGGTGCGTTGGGAACTAATCAGCCGTAACCCTGTCCTGAATGCGACACTTCCCAAAGAAGAACATAAAGAACGGGATATATGGACTGCCGAAACGCTGAGCAAGGCTATGGAAGTCTGTGATGATCCTATCCTCTCCCTTGCCTTAAATCTGGCGTTCTCCTGCTCTTTACGCATTGGTGAAATGCTGGGCCTTACCTGGGACTGCATTGATATTGCACCACAGAGCATAGAAAATGGTTCAGCTTATATATTCGTCAACAAAGAGCTGCAACGGGTTACACGAGGTGCATTGGACGATTTGAGCGACAAAGGTGTTATTAAGAAGTTTCCACCTTGCATAGCCAGTACCCATACTGCTCTGGTCCTGAAAGAGCCTAAAACCAAAACCAGTATTCGCCGCGTGTACCTGCCGAAAACAGTTGCCTATATGCTGGTAGAGAGAAAAAAAGAAATTGATGAGCTGATGGATCTGTTTGGAGATGAATACATCGACAATAACCTGGTCTTTTGCTCCAGCAATGGCCGTCCGATGGAAAGCCAGGTGATTAACCGTGCTTTCAATAAACTTATCAAAGAAAACGGACTGCCTCATGTTGTATTCCATTCTCTCCGTCACTCCAGTATCACCTACAAGCTGAAACTCAATGGTGGCGATATGAAATCCGTCCAGGGCGACTCTGGTCATGCTCAGGTAAAAATGGTTGCAGATGTCTACTCTCACATCATCGACGAGGATCGCTGCATAAACGCTCAGCGATTGGAGGAAGCATTTTACTCATCCAAGACTCCTGACCCTGTTGAAGATACAGAGCCTAAAACTGCGGATACTGCCGTCACTGAAAGTGATGAAAGTGATGCAGCGAAGATACTGGAACTGCTTAAAAATCCCGAAACTGCCGCACTGCTCAAGCAGCTGGCAAAAGCTTTATAAAGTCCCTCCCTCAGAAGAACGCCTCTCACTTTGTGAGAGGTTTTCTTCGTTTGAACCACTTTGCACAGTGACCAAACACTTTTTTTGTTAGCAAGGTTCTGAAAGCATTTTTGAGCGATGTTAGCAAATTCGCGATTTTGTTTGCAACTTCCTCTAATTTCTGCTAACAAATGTTTGCAAGTTCCTTTGGTAAAAATCGAACCTCTGACTTACCGCCTTTCTTAGCAAAAGGCCAAATCTCGTTAGCAAATGTTAGCAAACCAAGTTTTTTTGCAAAAAAGCCACAAAAGCCGCAGAAATAAGAAAAGCCGAAAACCCTGATAAATCAAAGGTTTTCGGCGTGTTTGCTGGCGTCCCTGGCGGGATTCGAACCCACGGCCTTTCGCTTAGGAGGCGAACGCTCTATCCTGCTGAGCTACAGAGACATCTATTCAATTAAAATTGGTAACGATCACTTTTCATCGTAAGGCGGCCGGTAGAGCATAACCTTAGGAGGCGGACGCTCTATCCGGCTGAGCTATTGGGGCGTATATGAAATTGAACTGTGGACCTATCGCCTTTGGCTCAAAGGTGGGCGATTTGTCGTGACCTTAGGAGGCGTGTGCTCTATCCAGCTGAGCTACTGAGACATTTTTAAGATTTATGCAATTTTCACTGCTCGAAGGAATCGAACAATCTGCCGCTTAGGAGGCGATCGCTCTATACAGCTAAGCTACTGGAGTATATACGCTCATTTTACTATGCACAGGGCGGATTGTCAACGTGAAATACACTTTTTTGACCCGGAGCGCAGAAATCCATTGACAGCCGGGACGCAATGTGGTAAAATATGTCCTGCGTCTGAGTTGAATATGCTTTTGCACGCACGGAGAGATGGCTGAGTGGTTGAAAGCACCGGTCTTGAAAACCGGCGATGTGAAAGCATCCGTGGGTTCGAATCCCACTCTCTCCGCCAATTTTCATATCGTTTGCGGAAGTACCCAAGTGGCCGAAGGGGCTCCCCTGCTAAGGGAGTAGGCGTCTAAACCACGCGCGAGGGTTCAAATCCCTCCTTCCGCGCCATAAAAGGGCTACAAAATAGATGTAGCCCGTGAAAACCCCGATGTTATCGGGGTTTTCACCGTTTATACGGCAAAATTTCCGCGAGCCGTTTTGACAGATATAAAAATGATGTTTTCCCTTTGTTGGATGTCTTGAACTCTCACACAACCGAATAATGATACGCAAGGCAGATAGAAATCAAAAATCTATCTGCCTTTTTTATTACCTTCATAAAGGAGAAGACAGATATGCTACAGAAAGAATTAGCCAAACGGCTCAAGGCTCGGTACGATACCAAAATGGACGGCAACGGATGGCTGGAGGTGTCCTCGGACGGCATTCCCCTCTGCCGGATAAAGTACAATGGTCAATTTCTAAGCAACGCCGACCAAAACCTATCCGATGAATACCGCAGTAAAATTGCAGATATTCAGGATGAGATCTCTACGGTGCGGGAATATGTCGGACTCTACGAACACGCACCGCAGATGAAAGCTGCCGATGTCTCTGATTACAGACAGCTTGCCTCCTTCGGAGATACCGTATTGGCGGTGACCTACAGCGAAAAGAACGGCTTTATGTTCTGCACATGGAAACAGAATGCAGACGGCGACTCGGTGTTCTGGGGAGATTATTCTCCGAACTATGAATATGTCAAGGAATCCTTCGCCGTGCGCTCAGGACTGATCCCCGAAAGCCGACTGTTCTCCGAACAGGAAACCGCAAACCTCTGCCGCTGTGTGGACTTTGCCAAGGCCAACTGCGAAACGCTGACCTACGGGCAGGAACGGCAGCTGGATAAGCTCCAAGAAAAACTCACGGACGGATATCCGCCCCTCGAAATCGAGCCACCGACCTTTGAACAGGAATCAGCACCGCAACAGAATATGTAATACGATCAATCGCCCTTCGGTTACACAAAAACCGGAGGGCTTTTTTATTTCACAGCAAGGAGAAAAAACAATGACCATATTTTCAGATAATCCACATGACAGACGCATGGAACGGCTGATGATGACCGTTCCGAATTTTGCACCGAGAGGCGTGGGCTTCCGTTTTACCGAAGCACAGCTATTCATCACAACAACCGCTGCCACACCCACAGAGATACTGACAGCCACCATGAGGCAGATACGCTGTCCGCCTTTCCGTAAGAGATTCAATGAATATATAGAAAGCGAGGAAACGCCTATGACCTACCTTAATGAAAAGCATCGGGCAAGATTTGAGCTTGCTGCCAAGAACATCCTCAAAGCAAATTACGCATTGCTTTCGGCACTGTATCTGCTCACCGCAGACCAAAGGCTGTGGAGCTGCTGCAAGCACCATATAATTAACGGCTGTGTGTTTTTTGAGAACATTAAGCTCCATAATTGCACCGAACGAGCCTACACCTTCTACTGTGCGGCAAAGGACTTGACGCTCGGCACAAAACATCTTACCGTGTCGGATCTGTCGGACGCCGACCTCGTTCCGCCTATGCTGTTCCGCACCATCTGCAACGCTATGGCAATCCGCCGCTTCGGACTCGCAGCCATCAAGGAGATTTGCCATGATTAAACTGAAAATAAAATACGGAAACAGTCAGACCGATCTCCGCTTTCCCTGCACCGAAAAGGAAATGAATGCGGCGCTCGAAAGAATCCATGCCGAGGATGTCACACCCCTTGAACTGTATGTGTCCGAGGTCATATTTCCCGAGGAACTCGGCTTCCTGCAAGACAGATTCGCAAATCTGGATGAGGTGAATTACCTCGCCAAGCGCATGGACAGCTTCTTCGGCGATGAGGAATATCAGTTTTACGAAGCAATGAAATTAGAGGGCTTCGACACTCTGCCCGACCTCATCAATCTGAGCTTCAACCTCAACCGTTATCCTCTGATTCAGGATATCAGCGATATGGGAAAGATCGGCAGAGAGTATCTGCTCACAGTCAAGGGCTGTCTGCCTGCCGATGATGCGGATGATCCGAAATATGCAGAGCTCGGACGGAAGCTGATCCGATCCGGCAATGGCATTTTTACCGAACACGGCTTACTGTTTGTCGACGAGGACACACCGTTCATAAGGGATTATGACGGGAAGAATTTTCCGGCGTATGTGTATGAGGAAATGCTCTGCTTTTTGCGGGCTGAGTACAACGGAAAAACCGAATTCTTGTATTTGCCCTGCGAGGAAGAAGCCATCGACAAGGCATTTGCCCGACTCGGCGCACCCACACCGGATGATGTAGAACTCTCATGGGAGGACATTTGCATTGAAAGCGACAAGTGGGTCGGACGATTCAAGGAGATCGCCGCCGAGGAAGGTGTTTACGAGGTAAACCGCCTTGCAAATGCCGCCAACAGCGCAGATATGGACTTGGAAAAGCTGTGGGCTGTTGCCGAATACGGCAAGGCCGAGGACGCCAAGCAGCTCTCACGGCTTGCTGAAAATCTTGATTGTTTTACCTTTATTATAGGTGCAAGCAATTATGAGGAAGTCGGAATATATGTAACGGAGAACAATGAGGATTTCAGTGTAAATCCATCCGTAGAAAAGTTCTTCGATTACAAAGCCTTTGGAAAGTATATCGGTGATGCATACTACGGCGAATTCGTCGACGGCGGCTTTATCTACAACGACACCGACACAAGCCTGCTGGACATTTTATATCAGGACGAGCCTATGACGATGGGAGGAATGTAAATATGATCACCGCTATTATCCGCAATAAAGAGAACACCCTCGTTCTCGATCTGCCCCACAGCATTTACGACATTTATGAAAAGCTACAGTCTATCGGCATTATGCAGCCACCAAAGCGAATCCCGCTGACCGACAACGAGGACGAGGATATCGGCGTAAAGCTGTTCAGCGAGAGCGACTTCGGTCAGCATCTGCTCCTCACATTGAATGAAAAAAACACCATCGCCGACGCCAATATGCTGACGCTTGTTATTGGGGCGGCAAGCGAGGACATCAAAGAGGAACTGGAACAGAATATCCTCTACGACCAGTACGGCTCAATGGATGAAGTGATTTCCGCCGTCCGTCAGATGACGCAGGACGCCGGCCCCGTAAAGGCTGTGTTCTTCTGTCCGCTGGTGGGAAATATCGACGAGGGCGACGGAGATATGTTCACGGTAGGAGATTCCTACCTTGCCGACAGCGCCGATGAAATTGCCGACGCATTGAATCGTTACACCGCCAATGACGAAAACGATATGGCAACCTATTATAACAAAGATGACGGCGTGAGCGAAAAGCTGACCTCGGCTGTGTGGTCGGTGGAGCTGCACGGCGGCAGACTGTTCGGACGCATCGATTGCAGCCTCAAAGAGCCTCTTACGGCAAAAGAAACAGAAAATCTGCGGGAATGGATCGCCGGTCAGTGTTCGGACGGCCTCGGCGAAGGCTTTGAGCAGCAGCCCATTGATACGATGGACGGCGAACTGTTCGTTTCGTTCTGGAACAGCGGCGATGACTACGCCATGATGACCGAGGACGAATTTGAGGTTCATCTGCAAAATACCGAAATGACGATTGGAGGGATGTAATATGATCACCGCAGTTATCCGCAACAGAGAAAACACCCATAAAGGATTGTTTGGCAACTTGATTTTAACAGAACTCAATCACTTTTTCTATACTTTCAGTCTCACATCAATTGTAACATTACAGCAAAAAGGAGAGTAATATTCTGAAAACTACTTGAGATTTTAGGGGAAATCTGCTATAATACTGCTGTACATCTATGGGGCAGGGGGATTTATATCCTTTTTGCCTTAGAAATTATGGAAGGAGGACTTGACTATGGCAAACGGAAATGCGACAATCATTGTCGGCTCGGATGGGCAGGAGCATAGCGCCGTTTTTTCAGTGTGTCAAGTCTTATTTCATACAATTTATAACGAACCAGTTGCCGGAGACAGGGTGCATTATGCCTTGGCTTCGGCTTTTTGCGTTTGCCGGAAGGATGGTGGTTTGATATTGAAGTCCTAACCACCACCCGTAAACACATCTTTTCTCGGCGTGTCCGCTGCCGGAGAAAGTAAATAGCGGATAGAATTATTTTGGAGGAATGAAAATGAAGAAGAAACTTCTAAGCCTTCTGCTTGCGTTGTGCCTTGTGATGGCACTTGTTCCGATGACAGCGTTTGCTGAAGGAACTTCAGTAGATAGTTGGGACGGTACGGCAGATACAAGCTGGTACACCGACCATAAGACGGATACTGAATACCATTTCACCACTGCCGAACAGTTGGCTGGTTTAGCGCAGTTAGTCAATGACAAAACTGCATCTGTATCATTTGAAGGAAAAACGATTTACTTAGATAATGACCTCGACTTATCCGGCACCCAGTGGACCCCCATTGGAAATGGCGGCAACTTTGGCAGATATTTTGCTGGTACTTTTAATGGACAGCATCATAAAATCATGAATCTGAACCATCACTATACTGGGGACGAACTTGTTCGAAATGGACTTTTCGGAGTTGTTTCTGACGGTGGTACATTAAAGAATTTACTTGTTATAGACGCTGATATTGACTCAAATGATGGTTCATTAATTGCCGGCATTTTGGCGGATTGGGTCAATGGCGGCACCGTTGAAAACTGCTATACAAGCGGAAAAATAGAAAACAATGTTGGCAACAAGTTCGTTGGTGGGCTGATTGGTCAATGCACTTGGAGTACACAGGTAAAAGGCTGTGGCTCAGACGCCAAGGTTATCAGTACAGAGTCCAATGAAGATGATGTTGATACCGTTGGCGGGCTGATTGGTCAGTGGGAAAACTCTGCGGACAGCTCGTCGATTACCGATTGTTGGTTTGGCGGTTCTGTTTCCTGCAATAATATCTATTCAGCTGTAGGTGGTATTCTCGGTGCAAACTTTGAAAACTTCTCTGGGAACAAGCCTGGCGTAATAATCAAAAATTGCATAGTTGCAACAAAAAACATCACTTGCGCTGAGCCTGGCAATATCACTTGGATTACAGCTGTTGTAAAGACCCATGTTACCGACTGCATTTGGCCGGATACCCCTCCTGATGGTGTAACGCTTGATGAAGAAAAATATCCTGATAATAAAGGCAATTACTTAGCCGTTGCTAAGCTGGTGGTTGATTGGGATGCAGGTACTGCGAGTGCCGACCCGACATTTGATCAGTCATCGTGCGGCACTGCTGTCTCCAAATTCACCTCCGCAGATGTCCTTGCTGGCTTGCAAACCAATGCCGGTGCAGGCGTTGAATGGGTTGCAGGAATCGGTCATCCAACTTTTGTGTGGGATGACAATAACATCCCCGCTGATTACACAGCTGTCGATGCAGCCATCGCAAGGGCAATCCTTAACAGCAAGGATTTCGGTGTCCCCCAATCCCGAAAGCGCGTGTATATTGTCGGATATCTTAGAGAAAGATGTGCCGGAGAAATACTATCTTTCACAAACGCAAATGCAGCGTCTCTTATCCAACTCCTTGGAGGCACAGAGGGCAATCGGGTCTACTCGGACGAGGGAGTCGGCATTACTCTCACAAGCAATGCCGGAGGCTTCGGAGGAAAAACCGGACTCTACGATGTAGCACTGCCTATCAAGGTAGATACAAAATCCGGCTTTCAGCTCGCACACCCCGGTGACAGCATAGACCTTTGTTGGACAAGCTGCGAAAAACGGTGGACGCTCTGCCGGAGGATGAAAAGGCTCTGATTGTTGCACATTTCTATGACGAAGTTCCGCAGACGGAGCTTGCCGAGCGCTACGGCGTTTCACAGCAGGCAATCAGCAAGAAAATCGCAAAGATCCGTGCGAAACTCAAAAAACTTTTAGAAAATTAAAAAATTTGGTTGTAGCCCCCTTGCTTTTTCGGCTGAAAAAGTGAGGGGGCTTTCTCAATAGCCTCCGCCCGTTCTTTGAAAACCGAATAGTACAGCGCATTCTTTACCTACGAAAGGAGTCAGACAATGGAACAGACTGTTGTATCCCCGCCGAGAGTGGTGCGGATAATCGAACCGACAATATCGGTCAGAGAGAGCGTGAAAACCCATTACCGAGTCCTGCGGGTGGCGGCATACTGCCGCGTTTCCACGAAGCAAGAGGAACAACTCAACAGTTATGAGAATCAGGTGGAACACTACACCGAGCGCATCAATTCGGAAAACGGATGGACGCTTGAAGGCATCTACGCCGACAAGGGTATCTCCGGCACAAGCGTAAAAAACCGTGATGAATTCAATCGGATGATACGCCGATGCAAGCAAGGAAAAATCGACATGATCATCACGAAATCCATTGCAAGGTTTGCGAGAAACACGGTGGACTGCTTGAAATATGTCCGGCTGCTCAACGACCTTGGTGTGGATGTCTACTTCGAGGAACAGGGAATCCACAGCAATCAGCCCGGCGCCGAGTTTTACATCACCATCTACGGCAGCGTTGCCCAAAGCGAATCGGAAAACATCAGTGCCAATATCAAATGGGGCAAGGCTCAAAGTGCTAAGGAAGGTAAGGTTATATTCCAATATAAGAACTTCCTCGGCTACCGCAAGGGCGAGGACGGACAGCCCGAAATCGTCCCCGAAGAAGCTGAAACGATCCGCCTTATATATGACCGCTTCCTTGCAGGCGACAGCTTAAAGGGAATTGCCGAACTACTTGAAGAAAAGGGCATCAAAAGCCCGACGGGAAAAACTCAATGGCAGTTTTCAACGATACAGTCCATTCTCTCCAATGAAAAGTATAAGGGCGATGCCATCATCAACAAAACCTATATTACCGACTGCATTAGCAAGAAGGTCAGAGTAAATAACGGCGAACGCCCGAAATACTATGTAGAGAATAGTCACCCTGCCATCATCGACTCGGCTACCTTCGGCAGAGTTCAGGAAGAACTCGCAAGGCGCTCCGGCAAACGCAAGATCAGCCGAAAAGCTAAGACCGAGCAAGGCAAATACTCAAGTAAATACGCTCTGACAGAACTGCTCATCTGCGGTGAATGCAAGTCCGCCTACCGCCGATGCACATGGACGGCAAGCGGCAAAAAGAAAATCGTGTGGCGATGCATCAACCGCATTGAATATGCCAAGAAATACTGTCATAATTCACCCTCCGTAGAGGAAAGCGTACTGCAACGGGCTGTGATGGCGGCGATCATGGAAACAGCCAACCAAAACGCCGAGGTGCTGCGAACACTAAAGATGCACATCGGCATGGGCTTGGCGGGAGAAAAGAGCGAGGATAACAGCATCGACCTACAGATACGGATCGCCGAGATCGACGCAGAATTCAAAAAGATGCTCGACCGAGTATCCACCGACACCATCGAAGCCTTTGATGAGGAAACCGCAACTCGGCTTATGAATGAAAAAAACCGTCTGCAACAGCAGCTCGACAGCATAGCCGACGCAGCGCAGCGGCGAGAAAGCGCAAAATCCCGACTCGATGACATCTACACGATACTCGACGGCATAAAGAACCGTCCGATGGAATACGATGATCAAATCGTCCGCCAACTGCTCGAATGCGTAGTTGTGGACTCCAAAGAACAGATTACCGTAATATTCAAAGGCGGTCTTAAATCGGTGCAGCCGCTGACCGAATGACAGCGGCTCACTGCTGCCCCTAACCTTGAAAGCTCAGAATTTTTCGTAAGGGAACAAATACTACCCCCAAAAAGGCGAAAAAATCTATTTTATAGTCCTCCCACAAAAGAGACGGCGATTCCAAAGAATCGCCGCCTCTTTTTGATCGGCGCCCCGCTCCTGCCCCGGGAATGGGCTGCGCCGGAAACAGGAACAGGCTGCGTGCCGCCCAGGGAAATGCCCTGCGGCACGCAGCCTGCTTGTTTACACGTTGAAGCGGAAATAGATCATGTCGCCGTCCTTGACCACATAGTCCTTGCCCTCGGACCGCAGCAGACCCTTTTCCTTGGCGGCGGCCACGCTGCCGCAGGCCATCATCTCGTCGAAGTTGATGGTCTCCGCCCGGATGAAGCCCCGCTCGATGTCGGAGTGAATCTTTCCGGCGGCCTGGGGGGCCTTGGTGCCCTTGCGGATGGTCCAGGCCCGGCACTCGTCCTTGCCGTAGGTCAGGAAGGAGATCAGGCCCAGCAGCTCATAGCTGCACTGGATCAGCCGGTCCAGGCCGGACTGCTCCACCCCCAGGTCCTCCAGGAACATGGCCCGCTCGTCGGGGTCGTCCAGCTGGGCGATGTCCTCCTCCAGCTTGGCGCAGATGGGCAGCACCTGGGCGCCCTCCTTTTGGGCCAGGTCCCGGACCATCCGGAAGTAGCGGTTGTTCTCGTGGTCGGCGAAGCCCGCCTCGTCCATGTTGGCGGCGTAGATGATGGGCTTCAGGCTCAGCAGGTCGGCGGTCTCCACAATGGCGCGGTCCTCGTCGCCGCAGTCGAAGGTGCGGGCGGACCTTCCGGCGTTGAGATGCTCCGCCAGGGCCCAGAATACCTCGGCCTCATGCAGGAACTTCTTGTCGCCCTTGGCGGCCTTGGCGGCCTTCTCCACCCGGCGGTTCACCATGTCCAGGTCCGCCATAATCAGCTCCAGGTCGATGGTCTCGATGTCGCCCAGGGGGTCCACCGGCACGTTGGTCCCGGCGTCGGCCACCACGTGCATGATGTTCTCGTCGTCGAAGCAGCGCACCACATGGACGATGGCGTCGGTGCGGCGGATGTTCTCCAGGAACTTGTTGCCCAGGCCTGCCCCCTGGCTGGCGCCCTTCACCAGGCCCGCAATGTCCACAAATTCGATGACGGCGGGGGTCTTTTTGTCGGGCTGATACATCTCCGCCAGCTTATCAAGCCTTGCATCCGGCACGGCCACCATGCCCACGTTGGGCTCGATGGTGCAGAAGGGGTAGTTGGCGCTTTCGGCTCCGGCGTTGGTGATGGCGTTGAACAGCGTTGATTTGCCCACGTTGGGCAGTCCCACGATACCTAATTTCATTTGTACTCATTCTCCTTCGATTTTCCTTGATTTTCAAGGGGTTTCAGCGTTTGGTGTCTTGGCTGTTACACCATTTTTACACCATTTCCGCATTTGGCTTTATTGGATTTCATCAGACTACACCATTTTGCTGAAATTGCTTGATGGCATAATCCAGCGATTCGGCAGTCACATGAACATACCGGTCCATCGTTGTCTTTATACTTGCGTGACCAAGCAGCTTTTGAAGAACCTTGGGCTGCACGCCGCATTCAATCGCTCTCGTGGCGTAGGTATGGCGTAAAGCGTGCATACAGAATTTTTCAATTCCCGCTTCGTCGCATAGCTTGTAAAGGTGGGTATCATAGGAACTGTTTTTCGCCGGTTCCCCGGTACGCCAGTTGATAAAGACAAGATCGCGCATGACCAGCCGAGAAGAAACGCCTGTACGTCTGTCTATGTACTCAAGCGCTTTGTCCAGCGTCGGTGACTCCTTTTGCTCCGGGCGGCTGTTCCAAATACCTTTGAGGATTTCATAAGCCCGATCCGTCAACGGTATTGTGCGGTAGCTGTGCTGCGTTTTCGGAGGACCCGCACGCCAATACTGTTCACCGTGTCGAAACTCCAATGTTTTGTTGACCGTGAGCGTGCGCTTTTCAAAGTCAATCGCATCCCACGTCAGTCCGATCATCTCGCCGGTACGCAAGCCGGTTTCAAGGATCAGCGCGTATTGATTATAGTTGCGGGAGCGTTTCGCTGTTTCAAGAAACACACGCTGCTCATCACGGGTGAGGAACTTAATATCGTCTGTCGTACGAACCGGCTTTGTAAACCGCACACCGTCCATTGGGTGCTTGGCAATCAGATCATTCATCTTCGCAGCCTTAAACATCGTACCCATTGTGATATAGGCTTGACGGATGGTGGAACCCGCATAGTCAGCATCCATCTGTATGAACACCTTTTTGCAGTGCATCGGCTTGACGTTGGCAATCATCATTTTGCCCATAACAGGCTGAATATTGTGAACATACCGCTCCCGATAATTGCGGAGCGTATTAGGGGCTAAATCGCCTACAATATTCTCAATCCAGAAATCAAACCATTGATCCACCGTCGTATCGGTGGCTACGAAAACATCCTCGTGCGCATCGGCGTATTTTGATTCTTCAATCCAGTTGCGAGCTTCGGGGAGCGTCGGAAGATACTTCTCATGCCGCTTTCCTGTCTTATCTATGAACCGTGCGTAATATAAACCGTCCTTTCTCTGGCAGATACCCTTACCACATTCTTTGCCTTTTAGATTCTTACCCATAGATTGTATCCTTTCCGCGCTTGCGAAAAAGGACGCACTACTACACATAAATTATAGCATATAACGTCCTTTTTCTCAAGCCGTTGCGTGAAAAAACTCTCCTCTTATTTACAAATCTTCCGAAGCCACTTATATCACCAGTTTTTCACTGATAAACTGTTCGAATTCCTTTCGCTTGACCAGTTTCTTTGTGCCGACGAAAAGCACGAACGGGCAGTTGGGCGTTCTCAGCATACTGTCGATCTTGTTGATACCGATATTGCTGTATTCTGCCGCCTCCTTGGTGGTCAGCGTCATTTTCAGATGAATCGGAACGGTGCCGATGCAATTCTCCATGTAAAAGCTCCTTTCTTGGGTTTATCAGCCGAGCAGACGAGCCGCTGTTTTCAGATTGTCGGCAGCGGTGCTTTTGCGGAAGCTGTCTCCATCGAACATGATCGGGACGCAGACCTCTAAGATGCGGTCAAAAATGCGGCGGTCATCCAGATCGGCAGCTTGCTTCATAACGGAAAGCGGAATATTGGTCGTGACGATCATGGGCTTGCCTGTCAGCAGCCGCTTGTCAACCACATCGAATACGCGCTCCTTGCCGAAACTGGTGTTACGCTCT
>OHTJ01000369.1_pt1 | contig 18189 bp, 16 predicted proteins | sample 1578921 | NCBI WGS metagenome assembly OHTJ01 (sample SAMEA3879582, study PRJEB24766) | human gut metagenome | biome: human-associated habitat; feature: feces | place: USA | collected 1985/1987
GGTGCGATCCCGTTCAGACGGTTTGACCCGTTTCTGCTGCTGATCGATGGCGATGCCGCGCGCGAACTATTTGGACAATACTTGAAGGAGGTCTGACGGATGCAGAACAAAAAATATCTGGAGTTGGACGCGCTTGCTGCGCCGAACGGCTATGTTGCACCTCCGACGAAAGAGGATCTGGCCTACGTTGTCCACTTCCGCAAGACCTGCCAGCGGTATCAGATCGACTTTGCAAAAGCCGATCCGGACGAACGTGGCTTCGTGATCCATATGGCAGAGAAAACATTTTTTCAGAAGCGTGCTTGATTTTGTAGTTGATCGGAGTCACTCCGACAAGATGTGTGTTCATCTATAGTGTAGTGAAAACACATCAAGCTGCACCCAAATAGATGCCGCTGCGAAAAGCCCAGAAGTTTCAACGGCTTCCGGGTTTTTTTGCGCCCAATTTTTGAAGTCGGAAAAAAAGATATCAAAAAGGGTTTTGGCAAAATCAGTGGACTTGAACCTTTACCCACGCGATTTTGGGCCGCTTTTCCGGGAATTTTTCGGGAAAGCGGCTCTTTTTTGCTCTCGGCAAAATGTAGAATTTCGACCGGCGTTTTTGTTGGTCTTGCCGAACACTCACTCCAAGCACAGATACCAGCGCGTTAGCCAGCTGTGCGACGTTTCAGACGTTAAGACCGCAGGCAAGCCTCCACCCGCTCCAGGACGAAATCACAGCGTATTGGCGATGCTGGGACGCGAGAAAGCAAAGCACCCGCTGCCAGTGCAGCGGGTGGTCGTTTATCTGCTGGCTCTCAGCAGAGCATCGGTTTTTAATGTCACACCCAGCATGTCTTTGTGGGCTTCGCGGGTATCGCGGCAGAGCGGCGAGAGAAACGTCAGCGCGTTCTGAATGCGGCTCAGATCAGATGCGGAGAGCGTATTCTCGTGCAGATGGCGCAGCACCCGGCGATAGGATTCGCGGAGCTTTGCGTCCACGGACGGCTGGAAGAAATAGTTTGAAATCAGGCCGCCGATCAATGCGGCTTCGTTATCGGTGTACTGCATGGTGATTGCCCTCCTCTGCGATGTTCACGCAACAAACGTGGCAATCATACCACAAGATGCAGTACCGGTCTATGCGCATTGTGCCGAAATATTGAATCACAAACCAATACACAAAATGAAGCGGCGTTTCGCTCTCTTATGAAAAGAGGGTTGAAACGCCGCTTTTTTCTTTTCTTAAATTTGAAACCTGAGACGAAGGAGGTCACAAAAATGTCTGTATTCCGTGTCGAGAAAAACAAAGGTTACACGGTCATGTCCAACCACCATCTCCGCAACCATACGCTGTCTCTCAAGGCAAAGGGTCTGCTCTCGCAGATGCTGTCGCTGCCGGAGGATTGGGATTACACGCTGCAGGGGCTTGCACAGATCAACAAAGAGAGCATCGACGCCATCCGCGAAGCTGTGCGCGAGCTGGAACGTGCCGGTTACATCAAGCGCAGCCGCGAACGCGATGAGCGCGGCTGCCTGCGCGGAACCGTCTACACGATCTACGAGCAGCCGCACGCGGAGCCAACGCCGGAAGAACCTACGCAGGAAAAGCCTGCGTTGGATAACCCAACATTGGAAAAGCCTATGTTGGATAAACCTACGTTGGAAAATCCAATGCAATTAAATACTAAGAGTACTAAGAAAAGAAAAAGACAAAGTAAAGACTTATCAATTACCGATTCGATTCCTTTCCCTTCCGGTTTTCCGGACGCTGCCGCGCAGAAGCGAACGGAAGCGAAGGAATCGTTTGAACGCTACCGGGACTTGATCTTGGAGAATATTGACTACGACGTTCTGGCAAGTGATCCTCACGTTGACCGGGAGCAGCTTGACGAGATCGTCGACCTGGTGCAGGAGACGGTTTGCAGCACCCGCAGCCGAATCCGCGTTGCAGGCAATGACTACCCAGCCGAGGTCGTGCGGTCGAAGCTGCTGAAGCTGAACAGCGAGCATATCCGTTTCGTCATGGACTGCCTGAAGCAGAACACAACACGGATTCGGAATATCCGGCAATATCTGCTGGCAATGCTGTTCAACGCGCCAAGCACGATGAGCAGCTATTACACGGCGTTGGTGGCGCATGATATGGCAGGCGCGGCATAGTCTGTAGTTCGTGCTGACCAAATGCTGTTCAATCGAGTGCCTTACAGACCACGGCTGTTATCATGCCCGGCTGCTTCGGTACAGCCTCGCGGCAGAATGCAGGCAGTGCGCCTGGATGCTGAAAGTCCGCGCATAAAAGTCCGCAAGCAGACAGACGGGCTATGTACCCTGCATAGTGTTTCAGAACGGCGTTGATCGCTTCCACGTCACCGCCAGCAGCCGCTTCAATGACGGTCAGCGGCAACAGACGGTTATTCTTCGATTGACTTGTCATCTGTTTTCTCCTCCCATCAGGTTTTTCAGCAGCTTTAGGGTGCTTGTCCTGCGATAGGCAACGGAACGGCGCACCATGTTCAGCACATTTGCAATTTCAGCGTCGGACATATCGAGGAAATAGGACAGCAGGATAATATCTCTGCGGTCAACAGGCAAAGCGGAGATCGCTTCCGCCAGCGTTTCATCGTCGATACAAACCGAATGGCCGATGACTTCAAATGTGCGGCTATCCGTGAAATAGGTGTCACGGACAGCGAACTGTTCCAGCACTTCGACGGGCAGTTCGGAAAAATAGACCTCTCGGTTTCTTTTCCGTGCCAGCGCGTCCTGATAGTCCCGCGCTTCGTTCCGCAGTACCTTTTTGCAGAAGCAATCAAAGGCACGGGCAACTCCTACATCGTGCGAATGAGGTTTCATGTATTCACCTCCCTTCGCGTCCGCAAAGGCGGGTGATACGGTTTTCTTCCCCTTTCGCCACTAAAACGGTCTGCATCATGCGTTTTGGCAAACGCGCAGAAAAATTTTTGAAAAAAATTCTTTAGGAAGAATCCATGCGCTGCACCTCCTATTTCATCGTTGCGTTGCAAGGGATAGATACAGGAGGTGATCGACAGCCGACACAAAACCCAAGAAAACGACAAAAAACGCCTGTCTGCAAAATGCAGACAGGCGTAGAAGAATTATAAAATCTATTCACATGATTTCTGTGTTCATATTCATACCCAGAATACCCCGACGGCGGGTACGAACTTTTTTTGACTGGTGCAGATCACAGGAGAAATAGAATAGTAAAGTAGACACGGCAAAATAACCTCCCATCGGTTGCCGTGTCCCTGCAAGTCGTCATTGGTTTGTGTTAACGCAAAGAAACGGCGGCCCTGAGTCCATCAAAACCGCCGACAGAATAATGAGCTAAATGTGCGCAGGAAATCATCTGCCCCGTCCAACGGTTTTTTTCTTTCCCCGGACGGGGCAGTATTTGATAGTAGTTTTGTTTCTCCTCAAATGGCAATTAAGCAGCCAATTAAACGTTTGTAATATTACTGTGCAAACTGACTCATATACAATGCTTCGTATTTTCCATGTTGTGCCATTAACTCTTCGTGGCTGCCATGCTCAAGAATATCACCATGTTCCATGTAAAGGATCATGTCAGCATCCCGAATCGTAGAAAGCCGATGGGCAATCACAAAAGAAGTACGTCCGTGCATCAATTTTGCAAGTGCTTTTTGGATAAGCTGCTCCGTATGCGTGTCCACGTTGCTGGTGGCCTCGTCCAAGATCATGATTTCCGGGTCAGACGCCATCGCTCGGGCGATGGTCAGCAGTTGGCGTTGACCTTGTGAGATATTTTCCGCCCCTGTGGAAAGTTCAAAATCATAACCGCCTGGCAGGGTCTTGATGAAGCTGTCCACGCTGGCGGATTGTGCGGCGGCGATGATTTTTTCCTCCGGCAGATTGTCCTGCGCGTAAGCTATGTTGTCCCGGATGCTGCCTTCAAAGAGCCAGGCATCCTGGAGCACCATGCCAAAGCGATCCCGTAGCTCGTGACGGGTCATTTCCTTGGTGTCTACCCCGTCCACTAAAATACTACCGCCGTCCACATCGTAGAACCGCATGAGCAGATTGATGAGGGTGGTTTTGCCAGCCCCGGTGGGGCCCACGATGGCCACTTTCTGACCGGACTTCACCGTGATGTTCACATCATGCATCAGCTGGTGCTCCGGGGAGTAACCGAAGGACACATGGCGAAATTCCACCGCGCCCGTGCTGACCTGAGGCATCAGTCCGGGAACAGGGTCTGGTGTCTCTTCCGAGGCATCCAGCAGAGCGAAAATGCGCCCTGCGGCAGCGGACGCTGCGCTGAAACTGCCCGCCATCCCCGCAATGCTGGTGAAGGGCTGGGAGAACTGCTTGGTATACTGGAGCATGGCTTGCACGTCGCCGATCCGCATCTCACCACGCAATACGGACAGACATCCCAGCAGGGCGCTGACAGCGTAGCCAAGGTTATTTACCAGGTCGGTGATTGGAGTGACCTTACCAGATGCAATCTCGGCACTCTGAGCGGTACGCTGGAGTTCCCCATTGATTCGATCAAACTCCTCTTTTGCTCGATCCGTGTAGTTGAACACCGACACCAGCTCCTGCCCTTGGTACACCTCCTCGATGTAGCCGTTGAGCTGTCCCAGGAGTTCCTGCTGCCGGGCGTAGTGTATGGCTCCCGTTTTCATAACGCCTAGAGAGGCCAGCAGAGACACCGGCACCATAGCCACTGCGATGGCCGTCAGTATAGGACTGGTTGTGAACATCATCACCAGGATACCCACAGCGGTGACCACCTGGGTGACGATTTGGGTCAGGTTCTGGCTCAGGGCGTTGTTCACCGTGTCCACATCGTTGGTGATGGTGCTGAGGATTTCCCCCTGGGTATGAGAGTCGTAATAGTCCAGCTTCAGGTGGTGCATCTTCCGGTCAATATCACCCCGCAGAGTCTCCATAACGCAGGCGGTCAGCTTAGTCATGCTGAAGCTTTGGAGAATGGCGAAAAGCTGGGCCACAAGATAAAGGGCTATCAGCGTCACGAGCAGCCAGACGATCGTTTCCCAGTCGAAGGAGCCGCTTGCCACGCCATCGTACAGTTCCGAGGTGATGCCGCCCGTCACCGCTGGGGTCAAAACGGTAAACAGGGTACTCAGGACAGCGGCGATCATCACTAGAATCAGGCGGAGCTTGTACCGTCCCAGATAGTGGAACAGCCGTTTAAACGCATTCCAGTTCATGTTTCACTTCCTCCTCTCCCAGCTGCAATTCAGCAATCTCCCGGTAGAGCGGACATGTATGTAGCAGTTCCCGGTGCTTGCCTCTCCCCACGATCTGTCCGTCCTCCATCACCAAGATACGGTCAGCATCCAGGATAGAACCCACCCGCTGAGCCACAATGAGCATGGTGGAATCCCCCATGCTCTCCCGCAGGCGCATGCGGAGTGTTTTATCTGTTTTCACATCCAAGGCGGAAAAGCTGTCATCAAACAGGTAGATTTCTGGTTTTTTTACGACAGCCCGAGCAATAGCCATGCGTTGGCGCTGGCCGCCGGACAAATTGGTGCCGCCTTGAGCGATTTCGGCGTGGTAGCCGTCCGGCTTCTGTTCGATGAACTCGTCGGCGCAGGCGATGTAGGCCGCTTGCCGCCACTGTTCCTCACTGCTGTCCTGATCTCCAAAGCGCAGGTTGGAGGCCACGTCTCCGGAAAAGAGTACATTCTTCTGGGGGATATAGCCGATCAGATCCCGCAGCTCGTTCAATTTATATTGTTTTACATTCATATCGTCCACATAGACATGGCCTACCGTGGCGTCGTAAAGCCGCGGGATCAACTTGAGGATGCTGGACTTGCCGCAACCGGTGCGCCCGATAATGGCGGTGACCTCCCCGGCCCGGCACTCGAAGCTAACATCCTTCAGCACTGGTTCGTCCGCCCCAGGATAGGTAAAGGTCACATGGTCAAAGGCCACACAGGCGCGGCCTTTGCGCAAGGCGGCACTGTATCTGCCGTCCTTGATGGAACTCTCGGTATTCAGCACTTCTGCGATGCGCTTAGCGCAGGCATAGGACACAGGAAAGAGCATAATGACCAATGCCAGCATCATGATAGCGGCAAGGATCATGCTGATATACTGGCTGTTGGCCACCAGGTCACCCACTGCCATCTCCCCGGCGGACACATACCAGGAACCCATGCCCATGACCGCTGCTGTAGTCACACCAAAGATCACCTGAATCACCGGCATCAGCAGTGCGGTCACCCGCCCAGAGAGAATGGTCATGGAGGCCAGTTCTCCATTGGCTTGGGAAAACCTTTCCATTTCTTTCCCTTGCCGATTGAAAGCCCGAATCACCCGTACCCCCTCCAGTGTTTCCAGAAAGATCTTGTTCAGTCGGTCAATCCGCTGCCGCAGGGTCACCGAGTAGCGGGAAACAAAAATCAGAATGACACCTACGCCAATGATGAGGGCGGGAATGGCCAAGCTCAGCACGGAACTGAGTTCGCCGCCGGTCAGAGAAGAGAGTACCAGCCCAGCCACCGCCATCAGCGGTGCAGTCACCCCCAGCCGCAACAGCAATGAGAGAAACATTTGGATGTTGGTCACATCGGAGGTACTGCGGGTCACTAGACTAGCGGTGCCAAACCGCTCCATTTCAGCGGCGGAAAAATCTTGCACCTGATGGAATATCTCACGCCGCAAATCAGCGGCAAATTTAGTGGACACCTTGGCGGACAGCACCGTGGCTGCCATGTTGAAAAGACAGCCCAGAATGGCCAGGGTTGCCATCACCGCCGCAATGATTAGGATGGTGTTTCGGTTTTCTCCGGCCACTCCGATGTCAATCATACTGGCCAGGGCAGTAGGCAGCAGCATGGCTGTCACAGCGGAGAGCAGCATCAGCGCCAAGAGGGCGGCCACATGCTTTCCGCTGAGTTTTACACGGGAAAAAATCGTACCCATAGTTTTCCTTTCTGCTCGTCGTACTCGCATTTTAGCTTGACAGGGCAAATAGCAAATGATAGTATAAATGAAACGATAGTATCATAGATGCTATGAATATCACAGAAGCAGGCGTTGTCAATAGTCCGAGCGAAAGTGGAACAAATGACAATCCTTGTTTCAATGATACGCAATTAAAGGAGACGTTTCTTATGCGAAGGACAACGGCTACAACAGACTATCTGAAAGAATGTATGGGTACAGCGTTGCTGGAACTAATGAAAGAAAAACCCATTGAAAAAATCAGTATTGAGGAGATGACTGCCAAGGCAGATGTAGGTCGCTCCACTTATTTCCGTTATTTCAAAAGTAAAGATGAAGTTCTGTCTTTCAAAATCACATGTCTGTGGAAGCGCTTTTCCGACGAACACGGTGCTACCAACTTCGCCACTGGTAGTTATGACGGCATCAGGCTGTTTTTTGAATTTTGCCTTTCCACTCGTCCTATTTGTGATCTGCTCTACTCAGCTGATCGCCAATATGTGATTCTAAACTTCTATTTACAAGAAGCGGCATCCATTGTCGCTAATGCCGATGCCAAAACGCACTACTTTATCCAATTTATTACATATGGATTGTTTGGGCTTATGAATGCGTGGGTATTACGAGGCTATAAAGAAACCCCACAGGAAATGGCACAAATAGTTTGCGATTGGGAAGCATCTTCGGAGGAGAAATAGCATAGAGGAGGGTAAACATATGGGGAAAATCATTCGACGCATTCTAACAATTATTCCAGCGGTGGCTTTACAATCGCTCTGGCTTTTGCTGTTGATGAAATGGCTGACCCCTTACGCACCGATTATTGTGTCACTGCTTTCCGTTGCAGCGTTTTTCTTGGTGGTATTTATTATTATAAAGAGAGATGAAACCGCTTATAAATTGCTTTGGCTGCTGGTTATTCTGTCACTACCTTTGGTAGGAGCGTTACTATATCTGCTCTTTGGAAATAAACGGACGGCCCGCCCTCTAAAAAGGCGCTTGCAGCAAGTTCAAAAGAGTTGCAATCCGCAGCCTCTTCCAATAAAAGAAGCGCCCTTTGACGGCGAAAAACGCATGGGGCAAACAGTGCGGTGGCTGGAAGAAAAAACGCAATATCCGATGTGTGCAGTTGAGCAGGTTCGTTACTATCCGTTGGGCGATAATATGTTCCCTGATATGCTTGCCGATTTGAAAAATGCAAGAAACTCGATTTACGTAGAATACTTCATTATTGAGCCGGGGCATATGTGGGACGCAATCGTGAACGAACTGGAAGTAAAAATGGAGCAGGGCGTTGATGTACGTGTGATATACGATGATCTTGGCAGTATTTCTTCGTTCAATTTCAGTAATGTCCGTGAACTGAAAAAGAAAGGCATTCCATGTATTCCTTTTAATCCTTTCCTTGCCTTAAAAGGAACTGCAAACTATCGCGATCATCGCAAAATGCTGATTATTGACAACGAAGTTGCTTATAGCGGAGGTATCAACTTATCAGATCGGTATATCAATTTGGAACATCCCTATGGACACTGGAAGGACACAGGCTTTCGGATTACTGGTGAGCCAGTAAAAAATTTTACCCATATGTTCTTGACCTTTTGGAACGCATTTTCGCTGGAAAAAGAAGCAGGACAGCTTGCAATGCCCACATATCCCAAAAGGTATCCTGCGCCGCCGCACACATTTGATGGTTATGTGCTTAGTTACTACGATTCGCCCCTTAACCATGAAGCTACCAGTAATCAGCTCTTTATTGACTTGCTTTCTCAAAGCACGGATTACGCATGGTTTTTTACACCGTATCTTATGCTTGGCGATGACTTGATGGATGCAATGATTTCCGCTGCTCAACGTGGTGTAGACGTGCGGATCATTATGCCCGGCATCCCTGATAAGAAGCTGATTTTCCGTATGTCTCGGAGCTTTTATCAGGTGTTGCTGACTGGCGGCATCAAGATTTATGAGTATACTCCCGGCTTCGTTCATGCAAAGAGCTTTGTATCAGACGACAAAGTTGCGACGATAGGAACTGTCAATCTGGACTACCGCAGTCTCTTTCTCCACTTTGAAAACAATTCGTTCTTTTATCGTTCCAGTATTATTGCAGCAATAAAGGACGATTTCATCGCTACACAGGCAAAATGTAAAGAGGTAAAGCCCTATGATATGAAACATTATTCGCGCCGCTGGGTCGTAGATGGTGTCCTTCGTATTTTCGCACCGCTATGTTGAGGTTTTTATGAAGCATTTTCTTATGTGTCTGCTATATATCGCGGCGTTAGGGGTTCTCTCCTTTGTAGTGGGGCGCTTGATCCCGAAGCATTGGTTTCACGCCGATCGTTTTCCTTGGGTCTGCCACCCGGCAGAGCAAAAACTATGGAAGCGGCTTCATGTTCGGAAATGGCAGGCAAAGATCCCCGATATGAGCCGCATATTCGTTAAAATCATGCCGGAAAAGAAACTGACAAAGGAAAACTATGAGAACTTGCCGCGCATGATAGAAGAAACTTGCGTGGCAGAGTGGACACATATTCTGTTGTCTATCGCCGGTCTTGGACTGCTGAAAATATGGTCCGGTGTTGGCGGGGTATGTATAACGATTATCTACATTGTGCTGGGTAATTTGCCGTTTATTGTTGTCCAGCGCTATAATCGCCCACGCCTGCAAAAGCTGTTTGCTATGCAGCAAAGGAAAAAATAGGAGATTCAAATGCAAACACTAATTCTAAGCTGCAACACTGGCGCAGGGCATAACTCCTGTGCGCAAGCAGTTCAGGAAGCCTACCACTCTCGCGGAGAAATCTGCAATATTACAGATTCTTTGCAGTTTATTTCAGAAAAAGCATCCACGTTTATTTCTAATTTGCATACCCGAATTTACCGCCATGCTCCAAGGCTTTTTGATGCTGGGTATCAGCGTGCGGAATCTCACGAAGATATTTTTTGTGAGGGAACGCCGATCTATAAGCTACTTTCCTCCGGCGCAGAGCGGATGTATCAATACATCCGCTCTGCAGGCTACGATAATATTATCTGTACTCATGTATTCCCAGCCTTGGCGTTGACAGAAATGCGCCGACAGCACCCATGCTTACAGCTTGTAACGAGCCACATTTCTACAGACTATACCTGCGCTCCCTGCACAGCGGATTCTGCGCTGGACTGGTATTTCATTCCGTCCACTTCGCTGTTAGGTGAGTTTGAACAATGTGGACTTCAACCTCAAAAGCTGATCGCCAGTGGAATCCCTGTGCGGCAGCAATTCTACCAGCGTGTGTCACAAGAAGCAGGAAAAGCCAACGCCGGAATCTCTCCTGCTCATCAGCATATTTTAATGATGTGCGGTAGCATGGGCTGCGGTCCAATGGAGGAGATTATATCGTATCTCTGCCCTTACCTCACAACAGAACAAGAACTTAGTGTTGTATGCGGCACAAATGATGATTTACGCAAAAAACTCCAAAAAAGAACAGAAAAGTATTCTCAAGTTCATGTTCTGGGAACCGTCAATAATGTGCCGCAGCTCATGCAAGCCTCAGACCTATTCCTGACAAAGCCCGGAGGTCTAAGTACATCTGAGGCAATGGCGGCAGAGTTACCAATGGTGCTTATCGATGCAGTGGCTGGCTGCGAGACACATAATCTGAATTTTTTTCTGCGTAATGGAATGGCCGTCACAGCCAATACGCCAAAAGCAATCGCAGACACCACAATAAAAACGCTAAATGCCCCAGTGCTTCTTTCTAAAATGCGCGCGGCAATGCGGTCGCAGACGGAATGTACGGCAGCCGATAAAATCTATGAATGGATATACAGTCATGCAAAGTAATCATATAAAGCCGGAAGTTAATTACCGTGAGTTCCGCATCCATAAACTTAATACACCTGAATTTTCTCACGTCAGGCTATTGCTTTACTGGCCAATTTTCGGCTTGCTGTTTTTGTTTCTTGAGCGGTTGCAACCGCAACGAAATTACTATCCCGTCTATTGTGGACTCGATGATATAATACCATTTTGTGAATGGGCGTTGATTCCGTATCTATTTTGGTTTGTCTTTCTAATCGGTACGTTGGTTTATACTTTTTTCGTCGATGTACCTGCATTTCGGCGTATGATGTATTTTGTGATAGTCACCTATACGATCACGGTTTTGATTTACCTGTTCTTTCCAACCTGCCAAAATTTGCGGCCAGAAGCATTTGTACGCAATAATCTACTTACACGCTTTATTGAATTATTCTATAGTTTCGATACCAATACAAATGTTTGCCCCTCACTTCATGTAATAGGCTCTGTTGCCGCGATGTTTGGGTTATGGGATTGCAAGGCGCTCCAAAGCGTCGGATGGAAAATCGCTGCTACATCAATCGCCGTGTGTATCAGTCTCTCCACCGTTTTTATGAAACAGCATTCTATCATGGATGTTCTCGCTGCATTGCCAGTCTGTTTCTTTGGTTGGTGGATTGCCTATAAGATACTCCCCAATAATAAAACAAACCGATTTCTTACGAGGATGTAATCATGGATAAATCCTACAAAAAACCGCTTCTACTAATCACGTTTGGGGTGATCTTATTTGCGGCATTCAACAATCTAAACTATGTTGCCAACTTTCTAAAATCGTGTATTGGCTTGCTCGCTCCGATTTTATCAGGCCTTTTGCTGGCCTTTGTTCTGAGTGTACCCGTGCGCGGACTGGCAAAGAGGCTTCGACGAAAGCTGACTAAAGCTACAGATCGGCAAATAGACATGATAAGCCTGTTACTGACGCTGATATGTGTTATTGCGATTATTGCTCTTCTGTGTGTAATTGCGATTCCACAGCTCACTGCATCTGTAAAAAGCATTGCTGCTCTTGTTCAAGAAAAATGGCCTGACTGGGTCGGCTTATTGCAAAGATACGGCATTGACACAGAGAAACTGTCGGCACATTTTGCTGCGCTCGATTGGAAATCTATTCTGCAAAGCATTTCGAGCGAAATGAACACAGTGATTTCCTCAGTTGCCAATGTTGCTGGCTCTACGGTATCTGCGATTGCTGATGTTGCAATTTCACTTGTGATCACATTCTATGTGCTAATTGGATGGCGTGAATTGAGCAGTCAAAGCAAACGGGCACTGTATGCCTACTGTAAGGAATCCGTTGCAGATAGAATTTGCCATATTTCGAAACTTGCACATGACACCTATGCGAAGTTTCTTTCTGGTCAGTGTGTCGAGGTTATGATTCTTGGAACATTGATCTTTCTTTCGCTTTCTGTTGCAGGGATTCCATATGCGGGGCTAACAGCCGTTTTAACTGCCGCCTTTGCATTCGTTCCTTATATTGGAGCATTTCTCTCCTGCGCTTTCGGCATTTTATTTACTTTATTGGCGGCTCCGAACAAGGCGCTCCTATGCTTGATCGTCTATCAGGCAACTCAGTTTGTTGAAAATCAGTTCATCTATCCGCACGTCGTGGGAAACAGTGTAGGGCTATCCCCGTTCTGGACGTTGTTGGCGGTTTTGCTGGGCGGTAAACTGTTCGGTGTCCTTGGCATGATCTTCTTTATTCCGTTAATGGCTCTTGTATCTCAGCTTCTACACGAATCAATCGAACGGCGGCTGCATACCCGCAAACCGGAGCTGTCCAATGTACAAAGCAACTCAGACGAGAATGATAGTCCTCATAAATAAGTCAATTTTGCAGATAAAATTAGCAACTCAGGAAAAAATGATTTGCTTGGAGAAATCGAATCAAACATGAAAAAAACCTTTCGCATAAAATGCTTCAAACTAGTTTTAGGTGTGTCATTATGCTTTTTGATATATCTACTTGTTTCTTTAATTATTCCTCCGCTGATTGGAACACATGAAAAGAGTGATACGCAGGCAGAAGTATCCATAACAACGTCTGAACGAGTTTGCTTGATTGACAATAACGAGGATGCACTTCTTTGGAGGCTGAGGCTCATTCGTTCGGCACAGGAAGAAATCATTCTCTCAACCTTTGACTTCCGCGCCGACAGCAGTGGAACAGATGTGATCGCGGCGCTTTGGGGCGCGGCAGAGCGCGGCGTACAAGTACGGCTCATTATTGACGGAATCAATGCGCAACTGCATTTAAGCGGCAGTGATGTGTTTCAGGCATTGGCAGCGCACGACAATGTGGAGGTCAAATTCTACAACCCTATTCGGCTGACGCAACTTTGGACGGTCAATTATCGCTGCCACGATAAATACTTGATTATCGACCGATCTACATATCTTATGGGTGGGCGGAACACCAGCGACTTATTCCTTGGGAGTGGGGGTACGTCACGTCAGAACATAGATCGTGATATAGTCGTATACAACGGCGGTTTCACAACAGCGTCCGCTAATACCTTGTTAGAATATTTTGATAGGATATGGTTACTTGATACCAACCGTGCATTCCACGCAGAGGCTGAGAATCACAGGGTTAAAAAAGCTACTGCCATTCTTGCAAGACGTTGGACTGAGATCAATGACGCAAAACAGTTAACAGCGATTAACTGGGAGACAGAAACGCTCCAGACAAATGAAGTCGCACTTTTAAGTGGTGATTGCACTGCGTGGAATAAGGAGCCGATGCTTCTGAATACCTTGACAACGCTGATGCAGAAGGGTGAACAAAATATTGTGTTGCAAACCCCATACATGATCTGCAACCAAGCTATGTATAATGCACTCAAAAAGGTCACCGACAATGTACAGGTACAGGTCATTACCAACGCGCCGCAGAGTGGAGCAAATCCGTGGGGCTGCGCTGATTATCTCAATCATAGGGATGATATTTTAGAAACGGGTGTTGATATATGTGAGTGGAACGGCAGCTTCTCCATGCACACTAAAACGATTCTGATTGATGATCGAATTAGCATCATCGGATCATTTAACTGGGATATGCGTAGTGCCTATCTGGATACGGAAATGATGCTGTTGATAGACTGTCCTGCACTAAATGCTATACTTCGGGATGAAGCACAGCAGATGATGTACGAGGGCAAAACCATATCACCAGACGGAGTGACAGTTACGGGAGAATTGTATATAACACCAAAAGTTTCAGCTACCAAACAAGTCCTTCAATCGCTGTTGCGTATTATTGTACGCCCGTTTCGATATGTTCTATAAAGTGCGCATTTCATGTATTCACATACGATACATGCTTCGTCAAAAAACGCCATCTCGTAATTTCACGAGATGGCGTTTTTGCATTATTCAGATATTTGCAAGAGGTCACGCCGCTTAGCGCTTCCTGTAATATGAATTATTTAAGCTACTACATTGATAATGTACAATAAGTTGCGCAAATTGAAAACCGCATAAAAGAAGACATAGCTTGCAGGCTCTGGTAGAATGAAGTTACCACACAAACATTCGAAAGGAGACGGCAAACTATGTCCGAGAAGATTGTACAATTCAATGAGGAAATTATCAAGGGGCAGCTCAAAGAATTAGTTCGAGGAAGTGTAGAGGAAACCCTGAACGAGCTACTGGAAAAGGAGGCGGAGTCCCTGACGCAGGCGGCCCGCTATGAGCGCAGCGAGGCCCGTCAGGGCTACCGCAGCGGTCACTATGACCGGAATCTCACCACGACCTCCGGCAACGTTACGCTCCACATGCCGCGGCTCAAGGGCGTGTCCTTCGAAACCGCCATCATCGAGAGGTATCGCCGCCGGGAGAGCAGCGTGGAGGAGGCCCTCATCGAGATGTACCTGGCAGGCGTCTCCGTGCGCCGGGTAGAGGACATCACCGAGGCACTGTGGGGCAGCAAGGTCTCGCCCGCTACCATCAGCGAACTGAACAAGAAAGCCTACGTCCACATCGAGGACTGGCGCAACCGCCCCTTGCAGGGCGGGCGCTATCCATACGTCTACGTGGACGGCATCTACCTGCGCCGCAACTGGGGCGGAGAGTACGAAAATGTTGCTGTTTTGGTGGCGATCGCCGTGAATGAGGACGGTTTTCGTGAGGTTTTGGGCGCTGCCGAGGGCATGAAAGAGGACAAGGCCAGCTGGGTCAGTTTCTTCCAGTGGCTCCGCGGGCGCGGCCTGGACGGCGTGAGACTCATCGTCGGCGACAAGTGCATGGGGATGCTGGAGGCCGTGGGCGAGGTGTTCCCGGACGCCAAATATCAGCGCTGCACGGTGCATTTCTACCGCAACGTTTTCTCTGTTGTACCCAAATCCAAGGTTAAAATTGTGGCAAAAATGCTCAAGGCGATCCACGCCCAGGAGAGCAAAAAAGCGTCCCGTGAGAAGGCGAAAGCCGTGGTCGCCGAGCTGCGCGCCATGAAACTGAAGGAAGCTGCCAAGAAGGTCGAGGACGGCATTGAGGAAACGCTGACCTACTGCGATTTTCCCAGCGAGCACTGGACGCGCATTCGCACCAACAACGTGATCGAGCGGCTGAACCGTGAGATCCGCCGACGGACGCGGGTGGTGGGGACATTCCCTGATGGAAATTCCGCCTTGATGCTGGTCTGCGCACGGCTGCGCCACGTGGCGGGCACCCAGTGGGGCAACAAGAAGTACATGAACATGAAGCACTTGGAGGCGGCTCTGGACGACATCTCCGTTGCCGGCTGACTTCACTCCGCCGGAGCCTGCAAACAATTTTGCGCATAAATCTTGACGGGACCTTTTATTCCCTCCGTTTCGTCATTTGTGAAGAACTCGCAAACGGCAGAAACGGTGGGGCACGGCAATGAAATTGGTATCCGCATAATGAAAAGCGGACAAAAAGCCAAGGATGGCCGCAAAGGGCCATCCTTGGCTTTTTGTCCGTTTTGTTGTGTTGTCTGGTCGCATGGTTAGGCGGACTCTCGAATATCTCCAGAGGCCAATGTGTTCCGGGAACTCCGCTTCCTATATCAGCGTTCTCTATATTCTGGTGCCTCCATTATCCTCCCATACCACTGCCGAGATCTTCTCCCAGATCGCAGGCATAGCACCACTCCACCACATCGCCGTTATTCAGTTGGTAGCGGGAGCAGCCGTAGTTAGGAAACCATCCGTTGACGGCATACATTCAGCCGGAGAGCTTCCCTACATCGAACTCGTACAGATTGTGAATACCCTCGATATAGGCACTGTTATACACCGGCGTAAAGCTGGACTCCATGTGTATCTTATTTGCCTTGCAGACACGCTGCAGTACATCGTAGACACTTTCGCCGTCGCTGAACGTTACCTCTGTGGCTGGAAGGATGATACCGTCCTCCGGCACAAGGGCTTTCTTGCTCTCAACGCACTTATCAATATTGTCCAAGATCGTCTCGCAAGAGATGGATATGATGCAGGTATACTTTGTGTCCGCATCCACATCGCTGTCCTGTGGCTCTACAGGAGCCGGTTTTCCCTCCGGCACAGGTCAGCAGGAGCAGTGCCAGAAGCAATGTGCACAGAGGTTTGGATCGCCGCATATCACTTCACCTCAATATCCGTCATGTCGAACAGGCGTGTCTGGCCCTGCCGGAAGCGGTCGCAGGCGGCCAGTGCGTAGAAGCCCTGCTCGGTAGCCATACCTCATCGCTGTGACGGAAGCCGCCGCCCTCGCAGGCAAAGGCGCACAGGCCGTCCAGCGGGGACGCACCGTTTTTTACGAAGCGGCTGTCCGCTGCGGGATCAATGCCCAGCGCCGTCAGAGCCACGATGACCTGTGCGCAGGACTCGCTGTTGGCCGCGCCCCAGCTCATGAAGCCGCCATCGGCCTGCTGGGCATCGGACAGATAGGTCAGCGCCGCGTCAACTGCCGCCTTGATGTCTGTCTCCTCCTGATAAGGGGCCAGAGATGTCAGGGCCATGGCGGTCATGTCCACATCGGATTCGTCGCCCATCAACGCCCAGCCGCCGTCGCTGCACTGATAGGAGAGAATCTCCGCCACCAGTCCCTCGCGGGTGGTCTGCTCCTCGCCATCGGCGCACTGGGGAATATCGTAGCCATGGCAGTCCAGCGCGATCAGCGCCCAGATGGGGCCGTTGGTACCCTGTGCCCGCAGATAGGCCATGTCGGTTAGGCCCGCCGTCAGATCAACGCCCGCCATGTTGGCGGCATTATATCCGGCAGCCGTCAGGCCCAAGATGGCGCGGGAGTTCTCAGTGGATTTCGCGTGGTGCAGCCGCACGGAACCTGCTTGCTTGACATAGTCCTCTACCGCCTGCTCATAGCTCTGCGCAGTCTCATCACTGAGAAGTCCGGCACGGCTCAGGCCGATCACCGCCCACTCGCCGCCAACAGAGCCTGCGGAAAGCGTATCTTGCTCTTGTAGATATTTACCCGTTTCACGGTAGGCGGTCTGCCATGGTGCCTCCTCTGTCTTTGCGCCGCAGCCGGTCAGCAGCACCAGCAGGAGCAGCAGCGCAATGGAACGTTTTTTCATCGGCGTCTTCTCCTTGCAGAAATGTTTTTTTGCCGTCAGTGCGGCTTACCCACCGTACAATGCGCACGGTGGGCAAGCTGGGGAGGTCATTTCATATCCGGGTTATTTCCGTGTACCACTATGATTTATTGTTCCACCGGGAACTTTGTAATGTTGCCCAGGTAATACTGGCAGACCATCATGGCGTCGGAGACATCCATGGTGCCGTCGCCGTTTACATCGGCGGCTTTTTTCTGCGTATCTGTCGGGGTAACATTGCCCAGATAGATTTGGCAGATCAGCATGGCATCGGAGACATCAATGATGCCATCTGCATTTACATCTCCATATTTGACTGCACTCTGATCTGCAATGGTCAGGGTCAGGGTGGTCATGGGCTTGTCACAATGGACACCGTATTCCATCTCCAGGGTGTCGCTGTTTTCTCGGTTTTGGTACATGGCGTAGGGGAAGGTGATCTGGAAGTCGGTATCACTGGCCTTCAGCGGCTTATCGGACCAGGTGACATACTTTGTCACATCGCGGGTCATGCCGTTGGCGTAGTAGGCCGTTACCTGCATACCGGTGGGGTCGAAGGTGTCTTTTACATTGTAGGTCGTCTTGTCCGGCAGCTTCGTGACCTCGATGCGTTCAATGGTGCTGCCCACGGCCATCAGGTAGGCGGAGTCGTTCTTGAAGTAGATGGTGCCGTACTCATCCATAATGGGGCTGCAAATGGCATACTGGGCCTGTGCGCCGCTGGGGGTGAAGATGTTGTAGGGCGTCGTATAGGTCTCCGTTTTTCCGCTGGCGGTATAGGTCTCCATGGTTTTCAGAGAAACCTCGGTCTGGCCGGGCTTATCCTCCAGCA
>OHTJ01000375.1_pt1 | contig 18012 bp, 17 predicted proteins | sample 1578921 | NCBI WGS metagenome assembly OHTJ01 (sample SAMEA3879582, study PRJEB24766) | human gut metagenome | biome: human-associated habitat; feature: feces | place: USA | collected 1985/1987
GCCCAGAACGTAACGGCATCATCGGAAACATCCGTATCGTTAACAATATAGAGTCTGCGTATTTTGTCCGAACCGGTCGGAATTATTTGCGTAACGTCCTTTGACTTGATTTTGCCGTTGAGCAGTGTTTCCGAATCGGCGGAAAGCCCCTCAAAAATCGTGAAGTAACCGTGCCCTTTATCAAAGAGGTACACAAGGGTAAAACGCCCGAATGTGGGGTAATAATCCATGTAATGCGGTTTATACTTCGGGTGGGTCGGGAAGGGAATCCTGTCAAAGCGTTCCAACAGATCGGACAGCTCCGCCTTGTTGCGGACGCCGCAGCAGCGGCGGATTCCACGCTCTTCAATGTAGCTTTCAACCTTGCTCTCATCCAGCTTCACGGATGCAAAAAATGCCTGCATTTCTTCAACACTGCGGAACTCAATGCTGTCGGGGGGAACTTGATGACCGGCTTGCCATTCGGTCGGTTGTGCGGTCGGCTGCGCGGTCGGTGTCGTTTCCGTTTTGTGAACGGAAGAACATGCAAGCGCCGAACAGATGCATACAGCAAGCATTGCTGCGATGAAAAGAAAATGTTTTTTCATAGTTATATTCCTTTCCGATTAATGATAGTGTGTGTCGTCGGCGGAGGTGTCATTTCAAACGGCTGCGCTCGGAGAAGAAGTTTCACGGGGACAATATGCCGAACATTGTTCCGTGACGTCCGAACCGGTGAAATGATTTCCGCTGTCGTTTGACTGCGGAAGCCTGCTTGGCGGAGAATGCATCGCCCCCCTCAAATGTGATGACTATATTATACCGTATTACCTATCGTTGTCAAGATAAAAAATCATTTATTCTTTACGTCGAAACACAAACAAAAACAGCCTCCGCAAGTGCATAAAATTTGCGGAAGCTGTTGATTTGTTGCGTTTTAGTTGAAAACGGAAACGCTTGCGGAACGAGTGCTCCGTGAAAACGCCGTGGGAATATATTTGCAGAAAACATACGCCTTATGCAAACATAAACCGTTCGGAGTTTTCGGTTTATTCGCCGAGGGCATCCTCCCAACGGGGAGTGCTCCAGCCGGTTGTGTCGAAGTATTGGCGAATCTTATCGCTCATGTATCGGAGCTTTGCGTAAAGGTGCGGATATTCCGAAAGCTCACTGCCGAAGAAACCCGTCATTGCATATTCCATGATTCGGGCGCGATCCTCGCGTTCATTGGTTTTTGCATAACCGTCGATGAAATAGCAGTCCTTGGGTTTTGTCGAGCCGAAATAAGTGTAATCACCCTCGTTCAGAATGCTTTCGGCAGGATCAAAGATGTATTGGAAGCCGTCGGGGTTCAGCTCGGCCCATTGAACAACATCGAATTCGCCGTAGTTGATGCTTGTGATATGATCCTCCGTTGCGTGCCAGATCTCGTGGCAATAGGTGCCGACAAGCCCTTCGGAGAAAATGTCTACATAGAGTTTTGCACGCTGTAGCCGATCATGTTGAAATTGCTTTCAAACCCGCCGACAAGCATTATGCGTATGCCGCCGTCACCGAATTCCGAACGAAACTGCGGGAAAAAGCCCTCCGGATAGAGCGAAAGAGCTTCTTCGAGAGAATCGAGTGCCGCGTTTATTGATGCGGCTTCGTCTGCAAGATCCATTTGATCGGTTGTGGTCGTCGGATACTCGGCAAAAGTACATGCGGGCAGACACTGGGAGGAGAGCAGGATGCGCACCCCGTATTTTTCGGAAATTTCATCCGCACGGCTGCGCACTCCCTGAAGATTTTCGGGGAGGCTGCTGCCGTTCACGGCGGACCAATAATCTTCGGCAATGTATTCGTTGACGGTGAGCATGGATTCAGCCGGTTCGGTGCCGTCGATAACGGAATAATCAAGCACGGACGGAGAAATCAGGTTAAATTCAAATTGTGATTCAACGTAACTCACCGCTATGATTCCGCCGATGTTCGGCATGAAGCACTGCGCAAGCAGCTCATGCTCGATGCCGTATTGAGTAAGGTCGCAGCACTCAAGCGCGCTGCCGAGCCTGAACAAAGCGGGGGAATTTCCGGATGTTACGATGCAGTCCGAATACGGAACGGGGTAAAGCTCGGTTTCGCCGCCGGGCAGCAGGGAGGCATCCGCAAAAACAAAGCTGCCGTCGGCGGAATATGTAACATCGTATCCGCCGGCATCGGTGTTGTATTTAAAGAAATAAACATCCGAATCCTCGGTGAAATGCGGAATGAACGAGTCGGAGGAAATCATTGAGAATGAATTTGAACCAAGGTCGAGCAGAGCCGTTCCGCAAAGCATTGTGTCCGGGGAAAGAAAAGCATCCAAGAACAGTTTGTCCTCGGTCGGGTGTATGTCAACAAGCGAATTGAACCGCAGGTTGAATGCGGCTTCCACGGGGGAGACTTTGCCCGTTTCGATATTCATGCTGCACAGCACGGAATCCTTAAGAAAATAGTATTCTGTCAAATCATGCGAAAACTGACCGTAAATCGTTTCAACATCGAAACGTTTCTTTTGATTCAAATCGGAATCGAAAAGGATCCACTCGTTTTCGTCGGCGTTGAATGCGGCAAAGGTGTCGTCCGGAAAGATTTCGTCCGAAACGGACCAGTTTCCGTCAATCGTTACGGACTTTATGACACTGTCCGAAACAATATCGACGGTTGTGAACGTTGTTTTTTTGCTTTCGTAATCACTTTGGCAGGCAAGTGCGCCGCTTTGTCCGAACGGATGCAGCACGGGAAGCAGGGATGTATCAAAGCTTGTGAGTTTGCGCACAGGTTCGGGTACGGGTGTTGCCGTCGGGACCTCTGTCGGGGCGGGTGTTGTCGATGCGGGTGCGGGTGTTTGTTGCGAGTCACTGCCGGAATTGCAGCCGAGGCAGAAAACACATGCCGCAAACAACAGCGCAAGCAGAGCGAACAGCGCGTGATTGCGATAGCTTGATAATGAAGTTTTTTTCATGGCGGTAAACGCCTCCTTAATTATTAATCTGCCGAAAGAGTGCGTATGCTCAATCGGCATGCTGCCGAATTTTAAAATATTCCGTTCAATTCGCAGTCAACACCGAACACGGCCTGCGGAAGTATTTGAATTCGCTGCCGCATGTGGAAACAACGACTTTGTTCTGCGTTGCGGAGCAATGCGCAATAAGCGGTTCACCGTTTTTCAAAAAGCCGACACAGATTCCGACATGGTTTCCGTCGCTTCCGGGGTATTTGTTGATGAACGCAAGATCGCCAATCCGAACATCGCTTTTTTTAATTTCAGCGGATTTATCCCACTGATTCCATGTGCCGACGCCGATTTTTTCAATCGTTTCGGTTTTGTCCGCGCCCAATTGAATATAACACCAAAGCACAAACCCGGAGCAGTCCAGTCCGTAAGGGATGGTTGTTCCGCTTGTGGAATGGCCGGGGCTTGTGACTTCGGCAGGTTTGCCCCAGCGGTCATCCCAACCGACGGTGTAACTCTTGCCGCCCCAAAAATAGTTGACCTTTCCGACAAGCATAAGCGCGGATTCCGCAAGGGTGCGCTGGGCTTCCGTTGAATACTCGCTGCGTGCCGACATTTGCTGAATCTCCGCATCGTCAAGTATGCGGTATTCTGTTCCGCGGCATGCAAAATAATATGTTGCTGCCGCAATAAGCATAATCAGCAGTGCAAAGCAGACAGCGCAAATGCGAATGCGACGCGAATTGTTTTTTTGCTGCACGGGCGGCCTCCTTAGCTGCGGCCGAAGCTTTCAGCCGGATTTTACCGCAATAATAACATAATGCGGTGGCCGTTGCAAGCACACCGAAAAATAGATAATATACTTACTGAACGGAATTTGTTTTGCGCTTTTCCCGAATTGTGTTCGGGTGATAAAAAACTAAAGCGAATAATTCTTAAAGTGTACAATAGTCAGCTAATTTTTGACAAGATTTCCGGAAACTGAATTAAACAAAATGCGGAGGTTTCGCATTTTCGGAAGAAAAACGCCGATACTTCCGCAATCAGAAGTAATATGCTATAATAGACACAAAGCGATATACACAGGAATGCTCTGAACAGACAGGTTTGCGGGGAAAGACTTTGGGTAAATGTTTTTTCGTGCAAAAAGCATTGAGCGGAGCTTCCGAAAAGGATTGGGGAAATTCGAAAATGATAAGTATTGCAATTTGCGACGATGAAGCTGTCTTTGCGGAGGCACTTCATGCTCTTGTCGACGCCGGAATGAAGGAAATTCTGTACGGCGAGAATTCGATGGACGAAAGAGAGCTTTCATATGAGATAACGGTATTTACGAACCCGTTGATGATGATTGACGCTTTAAAAACAAAGCGGTTCGATCTTGCTTTTTTGGATCTTCTCATGAATAAGGAAAGCGGGTTCGGTGTTGCGCAAGAGATCCGCAGAATGAGACTGAACACTGAAATTGCAATTGTTACTTCATACGGCGAAGCGAGGAACGATGCATTTCAATACAGGCCGATAGGCTATGTTGACAAACCGGCAACGATTGAAGAGGTAACAAGACTTCTGCGCCTCTATATCGATTTTTATTCCGATTGCAAGCGTTACATTTATGTCGGAAGAGCAAGCGAGGAACGCAGAATTGCGGTCAATGATGTTACTTATATCGAAGTCCGCGGACGCAGCATCAAAATCGAGATGCTAATCGAAGGCAGAAAAGACGAGATTAACACCACGGGCACGATTTCCGAATATGAAGAAAAACTTAAGAGCAGCGGATTTGTGCGCTGCTACAGGAGCATTCTCGTGAATCCGCACCATATAAAGGCATATAACGTAGTCAGCAAGGAGTTCAGTATGAGCACCGGAACGAGGCTGCCCGTATCCCGCAGCTATGCGGTGCAGGCCGTGACTGCATACAACAGGGCAAAGAACGGGGACGGAAGGCTATGAGTCCGACAGCGTTTTTTAAGCTATGCTGCGTTCCGGTGTCGGTGCTGAAGGCTTTCTTTGCGGACTACATGATGGCCTCGGTGCTTGAGCGCAGGTTTGTGAATAAAAAAAGGAATTGCTGCTTTACCCCCCAAGTGTTGGGTTATGCTGTCGTTTTATGTGCAAGGCTGCCGTTTGTTACGCATGAAAACACTGTATATGTATCGATTATCAAGCTGGCGGCATATCTTGTGGCAGTCATATTCATGTACAAGGGAAGGGTTACGCTGCGATTGCTGATGTATGCCATCCATATATTCACAATGTTTACCGGAGAGTTTCTGAGCATAAACATTTTGGGCGCGTTCGGATTACTGTATAACGGCTTTTTCGAAAACAACTTTTATCTGGGTATGCTCATGAGCGAATTGCTCTCTTCGTTCTGCGTTTTTGCTGTCGGCTTTGCTGTACGCAGGATCGGCAAGTTCCCGACCGAGGCTTCCAGCGAGACACAGTTCAGAGAAGTATCCGCGCTGCCGATTACCGTCTGCTTTGCGGTGTTTTTTTTCTGTTTGCTTCAGTACGGATTCATTTCGCCCGGTCCGGAAGTCGGCTGCATTTCGCTTACACTGATTTCTGCGCTGGCAGCAGGAATAATGCTGCAGTTAGATGTTTTTTCGAAAATGCTGAAAACGCAGCAGCATGCGGCTGATGCTGTGGCGGATGCGCAGCGAGCGCAGCTTGAACTTAAGAAGGTGAGGACAGCGGTAAGCCACGGTGAAGCCGTACAACGACTTGAGCACGATATGAAGAATCTGCTGCTGCTTGTCCATATGCTTAACGAGCGGGGCGACAGTGGACGTATAGATGCAGTGATCGACAGAATTGAAACAGAAATAAAGGCCGAAGCGGACGGCGGCATTCAAGAAAAGGAACATGGCGCATGCATTCCGATTGAAAAATTTCGGACTTGCATCGGTTCTGCGGATTCGTGTGCGGAGGATGTTCACAGCGGGAACGGAGAATTTGCTGCAAACAACGAAATGGAACTGCCCGTATCCCGCAAATATGCGGAGCAGGCCGTGATTGCAGACAACAGGGCGAAGAACGGGGGCGGAAATCTATGAGTTCGGTAACGTTTTATAAAATCTGCGAGCTTCTGCTGGTGGTCATATATGCATTCGGTGCGGATTATATGATGACATCCGTGCTTGGACGACGATTTGTCCCGAAAAGAAAGATTCCGTTCTTTAATTTTCAACGGCTGGCATACATACTGACTCTTGCGACAACATTCTTGTTTTTGTCGCACGAGAACACGGCATACACAACCGTGTATAAGCTTGTTATGCAGTTTGCGATTGTCATATTCATGTATAAAGGAAAGTTCGCTCTGCGCGTTCTGATGGGTGCTACTCATTTTTTCACGCTGTTCATAGGCGAGTTCCTGAGTCTGAATGCAATTTACGCACTCGGAATTCCGATTGAACGCTTATATGTCAAGTTCAGCTTTTGGGTTCTGATGTGTGATCTGCTTTCGTCGCTGCTTGTGTTTATCGTGGGCTTTGTTGCGCACAGAATAAGAGAATTCCCGACGAAAAGCCTTTCATCAAAACAGCTGCAAAAGCTTTCTGCGCTGCCGATAGCTGCCGGCGCGGCAGTGATCGTTTTCTGCATGCTTGAATACAGTTTAATTCCGCCGGGATTGCCGGTCGGCTGTGCTTCGCTTGTGCTCATTGCATCACTTGCGGTCGGAATCACGTTCCAATTGGATATTTTTTCGGAGATGCTGAAAACGCAGCAGCATTCAAGAGCAGCAGCGGCATCCGCGCAGGAAGCGCAGTTCGAACTTGAAAAAGTGCAGGAAACGGTACGTCACGGCGAAGACGTTCGTCGGCTTGAACACGACATGAAAAACCTGCTGATGATACATATACTGAACGAACAGGGCGACGGCGAGCGAATCGATGCGATGCTCAACGACATTGAGTCGAAGATTAAGGTCGAAACGGACAGCAGCATTGCGGAATACGGACGAACAGTATGCATTCCGATTGAAAGATTTTCGTCATATATCGGTTCCGACACCGGCAAAAAGTCCGAGAATGCCGGCAATAACACCGACAGCACCAAAACGGAGGAAAATGTATGAACCTTTCAACAGTGCTCAGGATTATCGTTTCCTGTCTTTTAAACGCAGTTGTTGCATGGACGGTTGACTATTACGCAACCTCTTTGCTGAGCCGCAGAGATGTTTTCAAAACGGGACGCAAGCCGAAAATCTTTACGGTTCAATGGCTTGCATTCACGCTGATGCTGTGCGGGTTTGCGCTGCTTCCGTCGGGTCCGAACGAAATCAAAAAGCTTTATGTAATATGCGGTAAAGCTGTCTGCTGTATTGTTCTGTTTGAACTGCTGTATGAAGGCAGCTTCCTTAAAAAGCTGCTCATGGCGGTCGGTCACACTGTTATCATGCTGGGCGGAGAGTTTATCATGTCCCGTGCATTTATTGCAGCGGGCTTGGATCCGTCGGAGTATCTCCATGCTCACGGTTTGGTTCGGCATGTTGTTTCCGTGTTCATTTCCATGCCGGTTGTTGCAGCGGGGCTTGCAATGCGCCGCGTTCCGAACATGTGGTTCGGAAGCATCACGGGTGTTCAGAAACTGAAGCTTTCTCTTCTGCCGATTTTGTCTGCGGTGCTGATGATACTGTTCCTGTTGATCGCATTCAAAATCGTTCCTCTCGTGAGCACGGTTTCGGCATTGCTGATACCGTTCGCGCTGCTTACGATACTGAGCATCGGTTTTCAGTTCCGCCTCCTTTCGAATATTTCCGTTGCACAAAAACAAATGGCGGACAATGAAGAAGAGGCAAGGAAGGCACAGTTTGAATTGCAGCTGGGTGTTCAGCAGGCCGGCCATGCGGAGGATGTTCACCGCATTGAGCAGGATATGCGTGCAAACATCCGCAGACTGCGGAAGCTGAATGCCGAAGGAAAACGGGAGGAAATTAAAGAATTTATAGAAAAAATCACACATATAATGAAACAGAATCGTGTTGAGATCCCGCTTTCCGGCGTTAGTGTTATTGACGAAATCATGTGGGCGAAAATCGATGCCATGAAGAAAGCGGGCATTGAGTCGGACTATGAAACCGAAAAGCTCAACGCGGATTCGATTGCAATATCCGATGCGGAGCTTTGCGCACTGCTTGCAAACGCACTCGACAACGCGATTGAGGGCACGCAAAGGCTTTTGGACGGGGAACCCAAAAAGATCTTCGTTCGGATTCGACAGACGGAGTGTGCGCTTGAAATTACCGTGCGCAACCGCTGCGAGGCGAAGCAGACTGTTGAAATGGCATTTATACAGAGCGCAAGGCGCGCTGTCGGAAGCCGTGGCTACGGAATGGGCAACATGAAGCGAATCTGCCGCGAAAACGGCGGGGAGTTCCTCCCGAATGTTCAGAACGGGGAGTTTGAGGTTTTCATTTCGCTGCCGTTCGGGAAATAATCCGTAGGGGAGCATATACAGAATGAGAACGTGGGAAAATGACAGTTTTGCCGCTGCTGCGGGAAGGAAAATATAAAAATCCGCTGTTTGGTTCCGAAAGAAACCCCGGCATAAAACCCATAACGAACCGCATGGGCGGCGCAAGTTCGGATATATCCGCAAAATGCGCCGCCTGTATGTTGCGCTTTTATCAAAAAGATAGTAAAATAAACCTGAAAAGCATTGCCGATGCAATTCGGCATGAACCAAACAAAAAAAACGGAGGCATAATATGACCGTTAAAACTTTTGATGAACTCGTTGCCAAGGTTAAATCCGGCAAAAAATCAACAGTTGCACTCGTTTGCGCAAACGATGCACACGCACTTGAAGCCGTTATTCACGCAAGCGATCTTGTGGACGCCGTACTCGTTGTTGAAGCGGACAAGCTTGACGAGCTGAAGGCTCTTCTCGTTTCTCTCGGCAAGAATCCCGATGATTTTGCAATCGAAGTGGTTCCCGAGGGTATGCACCCCAGCGTATGCGCCGCAAAGCTCATTCATGCAGGCAAGGCTGATTTCCTCATGAAGGGCAAAATAATGACAGGCAATCTGCTCAAGGGCGTCCTTTCGCCCGATGCGGATCTGCGCACCGGTTCACTCATGAGCCACGTCATGCTGTTTGAAGTTCCCGGTTACCACAAGCTCCTCGGCGTTACCGACGGAGGCATGTGCACCTATCCCGACCTTGAAAAGAAAGTCGGCATCGTTAAGAACGCCGTTCGGTTCTTCCATAAAATCGGCGTTGAGAAGCCCAATGTTGCTGCGCTTTGCGCAATCGAAACCATCAACCCCAAAATGCAGGAAACCGTTGACGGTGCAGAGCTTAAGCGCATGAGCCTTGCGGGCGAACTCGGCGAATGCTATGTTGAAGGTCCCATCAGCTACGACCTTGCAATGGTTCCCGAGCTTTCCGCCGTAAAGGGCTACACTGCCTGCCCCTGCTGCGGCGATTTCGACATTCTTCTCGTTCCCGAAATCGTTGTCGGCAACGTTCTCGGCAAGTGCCTGACCTATACCTGCGGCGGCAGAATGGCCGGCATCGTTATGGGCTGCAAGGTTCCCATCGTGCTCACCAGCCGCGGTTCCAGTGCGGAAGAGAAGTATTACTCCCTCGCAATGGGCGCGGGGTTTGTCGGCTGAGACTCGGTAATCGCTTACCTTACGGAAACATATATGGAGAACAAAAAAGCTGAAAGAATCCTCGTTATCAACCCCGGTTCGACTTCAACGAAAATCGCGGTTTTTGACGACGATAAACAGATCATGGCTCAGACGATACGCCACCCGCTGGATGAAGTCAAGGCGTTTTCGTGGGTCATGGATCAGTTTGATTACCGCATGGAGCACATCAATGCCGCTCTTGAGACTGCGGGAATCGACAAGTCCACCCTCACCTGCGTTATGGCGCGCGGCGGTCTGCTGCCTCCCGTACCTTCCGGTGCATTCAATGTCAACAAGGATATGATCGACTATTTCTATGCAGCGAAGGTAAACGTTCATATTTCAAACCTTGCCTGTGTGCTTGCGGATGCAATTGCACGTCCCCTCGGCATTCCCGCAATGGTCTATGACCCCGTTGCCGTGGATGAGCTTGAAGATGTTGCAAGAATCACCGGTATGCCCGAAATTTCAAAAGCAAGCCGCGGGCATGTGCTCAACAGCCGCGCAATGGCGAGAAAATGCGCCGAAGAGATTCTCGGCAAAAAACTCGAAGACTGCACGATAATTGTTGACCATATCGGCGGCGGCTGCTCCACATGGCTCGTTCATAACGGACGCTGCATCGATTGCTACAGCGATGACGATGCCGGGTTTGCACCCGAACGCTGCGGCAAAATTCAGGCGATGGAGCTTGCAATGCTTTGCTACAGCGGTAAATACACAAAGACTGAGATGAGCCGCTATATACGCGGAAAGTCCGGCCTGTCGGCTCTTCTCGGAACAAGCGATGCAATCGCGGTTGAGCGCATGATCGAATCGGGCGATGAACATGCACGCCTTGTTTACGATGCAATGGCACGCAGCCACGCGAAGGGCATTGCGGACCTTGCAAGCGTTGTTTGCGGCAAGGTTGACAGGATCGTTATCACCGGCGGGCTTGCAAACAGCAGGATGCTGATGGATATGATTCGCCCCCACGTTGAGTGGATCGCTCCGATGGAAGTCATGGCGGGCGAATTCGAAATGGAAGCGCTTGCGGCGGGCGGTCTGCGCGTGCTGCGCGGCGAAGAAAAAGCGCACGATTTCGTTTGGAATCGATAAATGCGCTGTCAATTGCTGCCGAAGTCCGCTGCCCATGATGTTGAATGCGGATGCCGTTTCTGTGCAGCGCACGGACGGCTGAAGTGAAAACAGCAGGTATTGATTTGTGCTGCCTGTTAAATTTGTTTACCGAATTGCAGCCAACCATGAATCAAGAGCCTGCAAACAGAGAACTTTATAAATCGAAAGGAGCTTTTTGCAATGGAACTTGAACTCACTCTTGATAACTTTGATGCCGAGATCGGCAAATCGACTCCGATACTCGTTGACTTCTGGGCTGCATGGTGCGGCCCGTGCAGGATGCTTTCGGGCGTTATTCAGCAGCTTGCGAACGAAAGCGATGGAAGCTATCGCGTCGGCAAGGTTAATGTTGACGAACAGCCGGAACTTGCAAAGCGTTTCGGCATTGCAAGCATTCCGACGGTGATCCTGTTCAGGAACGGCGAGGCGGTTCAGAGACAGATGGGAGTTGCACCCAAAGCAGCATTTCTGAACATGCTTCAGGAATCAAAGTAAATTCCGACTTTTATCGGAAAAGCAGGTTATCCGGAACGCTCCGGATGATCTGAAACGAATACATTCTGCCGGGTTGGTTTTTCGGCTCGGCAGAACGGGCAGAGCGGAGGCGCGGCGGAAGCCGTGTTTCCGCTCTTTTTTGACTTTGAAACGGGGGAACAGCTGCGAGCCGCTTGTTGATTGTTCGGCATCAACGGTTGGGTTTTCGTGTTCCGCCGACTGCCGAATATTCGGTACAGGGCTTTAAAATGCAGCCGAAGTTCAGCGTGAGATAAAACAGATGCAGAACATCAGCACGGCAATTATCAGTATCAACACCCATTGCGGGGCAAGCAGCAGCAGCACCACAACGGCGGTTATGCAGAGCAGTGAGAGCAGCAGCGACACGATAAAGCGCGGAACTCTGCGCTTTCTGTAATGTGCACGCCTGTTGCATGGTCTGAAGGTGAAAATCATTATGAGCATCCTTTCCAAGCTGTTTAGAACAGGGGGAAGACGAAATCGAAAGCAGGATTTGCACCCCTTGCAAAAGCATATTCGCCGAATTTGCAATACTTACCGATTATATCGAAAAATGTTTAAATTTTTTTAAAAAAAAGCCGCATTCACTATTGTATTGGAACGTTGATTAATGTTAAAATAATAGCATATGGGTATTTTTGCGCTCAAACTTCATTCGGCTGTTTTGCAATGATGTATGAGCACGGGAACTCCCTGAAGAGCTGTAACTACAATGAACTTCCCCCGACTTCGGGTTTTGTTAGGAGTTAAAAATAATGGGTATGTTTGAATTCAACGATGTCGGTATCGATCTCGGTACCTCCAGCGTATTGGTATATGTAAAAAACAAGGGTATCGTGCTGCGTGAACCCTCCGTTGTTGCGGTTGAAAAAATAACGGGCAAGATTTATGCTGTCGGCGAGGAAGCGCGCCGTATGCTCGGAAGGACTCCGGGCAATATCGTTGCGATACGTCCGCTTCGCGACGGCGTTATTTCCAATTTCGACATTACGGAAAGACTGCTGCGCCACTTCCTCAAAAAGGTTGTCGGCACACGCATTTTCTTTAAGCCCCGCGTGGTTGTGTGCGTTCCGTCCGGCGTTACGGAAGTCGAAAAGCGTTCTGTAATCGAGGCGACCGAGGAGGCGGGCGGTTCGGTTCTCAGCGAATCAATAAAAGTTGCGGGCGACAGGTTTGATGAATCCATCGTTCGATATATGCGCAAAAAGCACAACCTTCTTATCGGTGAGCGCACCGCAGAGGAGATGAAAATTCGCATCGGCTCGGCTTATCCGCGCAAGGAACAGGTATTTATCGACGTTAAAGGCCGCAACCTGATTTCCGGTCTGCCGCAGGCGATAACGATCGGCTCAAACGAAATGATCGATGCGCTTGAAGAGCCTCTTCAGAATATCCTTGAAACGGTTCGAAACCTTTTTGAAAAAACTCCGCCGGAACTTGCAAGCGACATTGCGGAAAACGGCATTTGCCTCACGGGCGGCGGCGCGCTGCTTTACGGCATGGATAAATTCGTTGCCGAACACACGAAGGTTCCCTGCTATGTTGCGGAGGATCCCATTTCCTGCGTTGCAATCGGCACGGGCAAGGTGCTTGACAATATCGACAAGGGCTTTGTGAATGCGCTGTATGATTACCGCAGGGGCGACTATTTCGAAGCCTGATAAGATTGATTTGATTTTTGGAATTTGCAAACGGGCGGTTTTGCGGCTGCCCTGTTTGTTGTACCGCAAGAAAACAGCCCGAATGAAATGTGAGGAATGGCATGACTGACTTTAAAAAACTTCAGAATGGAAGCGATATTCGCGGAGTTGCGATTGAAACCGAGGGCGGAAAGCCCGTGAATTTAACACAGAACAGCGTTGTGCGCATCGGCGCGGCATTTGCGCTTTTTGCTGCGGACAGGGCAAATAAGCCCGCTTCCGAACTGCGTATTGCAATAGGCAGGGATTCAAGACTGAGCGGTGAACAGCTTACTGTCTGGCTTGCGGACGGCATTGCTTCCGTCGGGGCAAATGCTTATGACGGCGGCCTTGCAAGCACTCCGGCAATGTTTATGTGCTGCGTGAACGAACTGCATTTTGATGCCGGAATAATGGTCACGGCAAGCCATTTGCCGATGGAACGCAACGGCATGAAATTTTTCACCGCAATTGCGGGCGGGCTTGAAAAGGCCGATATTACGGCAATTCTTGCGTCCGCCGAAGAAGCCGCATTTCCGATTGCCGCGCAGCGCGGCCAATGCGGAACGGTTGACGTTATGACGCCCTATGTAAACGGACTTAAAGAAAAAATCCTTTCCGCCCTCGGCTGTGCAAAAGATGAAAAACCTTTCAGCGGCCTTAAAATCGTTGTTGATGCCGGCAACGGTGCGGGGGGGTTCTTTGCCGAACGGCTGCTTGAACCGTTGGGTGCGGATATCACGGGCAGCAGGTTCCTTGAACCGGACGGAAGGTTCCTGAATCATCAGCCCAATCCCGAAAATGCCGATGCAATGCGCAGCATATGTGATGCCGTTACGGAAACGGGTGCGGATTTCGGCATTATTTTCGACACCGATGTTGACAGAGCGGGCGCGGTCCTCCCTTCCGATGGCGGCGTTATTGCGCTTGACAGGAACAGGCTGATTGCGCTTATGACGGCGATTCTCGTTCGTCAGTACGGCCCGATAACAGTTGTTACGGATTCGATTACATCAACCGGACTCACGGATTTCATCAACTCCCTCGGCTGCCGTCACCACAGGTTCAAGCGCGGCTATCGCAACGTTATAAACGAAGCGAAACGCCTGCTTGCCTTGGAAGAAGCGGCAAAAAATGCGAAGGAAGAAACTGATGCCGAATTTGCGAATGCGATACTCGCTGATGCCGAATTTGCGAATGCGATATTCGCGAATGCGATATTCGCTATGGAGACCAGCGGTCACGGTGCATTGCGCGAAAACTATTTTCTTGATGACGGTGCATACATAATTGTAAAGCTGCTTGTCGCGCTTGTTGAAGCGCGGCGCGAAGGCAAGACTTTGAACGAACTTATCGCAAACCTTAAAGAACCCTGCGAAAGCGCGGAAGCGCGGCTCAATGTGCTGCTTGACGACACGGCGGATTACACTGATGCTGTATTGGAAACTGTGAAAGAGCATTTTTCAAACCTTCCCGGATTTGAAATTGTTCAGCCGAATTACGAGGGAGTCCGCGTGAATGCGGACGAAACGCACGGAAACGGCTGGTTCCTTGTTCGCCGCAGCCTGCACGATCCGCTCATGCCCTGCAATATCGAAAGCAATTCCGTGGGAGGAATGCGTCTTATTGCGGCGGAGCTTTACAATGCGCTTAGAGCTTTCGACAAACTGGAACTTGAACCGCTGAAGAAACTGATGTAACGGAGGGATTTCCAATGCAGCAAAAAATTTATGACATTATAATTGCAGGCGCGGGACCTGCCGGGTTGACAGCCGCAGTTTATGCGCGTCGCGCAGGAAAATCCGTGCTTCTTATTGAAAAAGAAGCATTCGGCGGACAGATAACGCTCTCCCCGCATGTTGAAAACTACCCGTTCACGCGCCCGATGAGCGGCAATGAGCTTGTTGAAGTGCTTGTTGAACAGGTCATGAATCTCGGTGCGGATGTTGAAGTCGGTGCCGTTGTTGCTGTCAGCGAAAATGCGGACAAAACAGTGACGGTTCGAACCGATTATCAGGAATTTACGGGACGAACGCTTATAATTGCCACCGGACTTAAACACAGATTGCCCGGCGCGGAGGGCGAACAGAAATTTATCGGCAGCGGAATATCATTTTGCGCAGTTTGCGACGGTGCGTTTTTTAAGGATAAAGCCGTTGCGGTCATCGGCGGAGGAAACACAGCCGTTCAGGATGCGATATATCTTTCAAAGATTTGCAGCAAGGTTTATCTGATTCACCGCCGCAGCGAATTTCGTGCCGAAAAACATGTTGCGGACGGACTTGCTGCCTGCGCAAACATTGAGCCGGTTCTGAACAGCACCGTTGCGCGCTTCATCGGGGAAGGCAAGCTTTCCGGAATCGTTGTTAAAAATCGCGAAACGGGTGAGGAAAGGGAGCTTTCGGTCAGCGGCGCATTCATAGCCGTTGGGTTTGCGCCGAACAACGGTGTGTTTGCGGAGCTTGTGAAGCTTGATGAGAGCGGTTTTATCCGTTCGGGCGAGGACTGCAAGACTTCCAGACCGGAGATTTTTGCAGCGGGGGATTGCAGAACAAAATCCGTAAGACAGCTTGTGACAGCGGGCGCGGACGGCGGCGTTGCGGCGATTGCGGCCTGCGAATACATTGACAGTATGCAGAATGCAGAAAAAGCTGCGGAAAGCTGAAACGGAACGCATTGCAGAATATCGGATTCTATCAAGAAGGAGCTATTTTGAACATGGATGAAACAAAAAATGTGAATGATATGAGCACGAGCGGTTCGGAAACGGAGCAGCGAGAAAATTACGGTCAGCCGCATTTTGCATATTTTCAAAACAGCAGGTGCGAGTATTTCCCCTGCCACAAACTGCCTGAAAACGGTTTTTTCAATTGCCTTTTCTGCTATTGTCCGCTGTATGCATTGGGTGATAAATGCGGCGGGAATTTCAAATTCATTGCGGGTGGCGTGAAGGACTGCTCTGCGTGCGGTCTTCCGCACAGCGAAGCGGGCTATGCCTATATAACCCGAAAATATCCCGAAATCATGGAAATAGCAAAAAGAAACTCAAGTGCGCACAATGACTGACTTTCGCGCTTAAGCGGTTTGAAAACCGAAAAGTGTGAATTAATTGTAAAATAAAGCATTGACAAGCCCGCAGCATTTGCCGTGAATGCGGAAGTGCGGCGGGCATTTATTCATTTCATTATTCAATGCCGAAAAAGCTATTGGCAGTTTTATAAGTTGCGGAGCAGACTTCCTCTGCTGAAATGCCGCGAGCATCCGCAATTTTTTCTGCCGTAAGGTGCATAAACCCGGGGTGGTTGCGTTCGCCGCGATGCGGCACGGGGGTCATGTAGGGGCAGTCCGTTTCCAGCATGATGCTGTCGAGCGGCAGCTTTTGAACAACTTCAACGGGTTTTTTTGCGTTTTTAAAAGTTACGGCTCCGCCGAAACTGAATTTCAGTCCTAAGTCAAGGCATTCAAATGCCGTTTCAACGCTTCCGGAATAGCAATGCATAACTCCGCGCAGTCCGTCACGGTGTGCGTGAAGAATGTCCATGCAGTCCCCGAATGCTTCGCGAATATGGAGCACAACGGGATAACCGAGCTGCTTTGCAAGTTCAAGCTGTTCCGCAAACCATTTTCTCTGGCAATCGCGCGGGGAAAGGTCATAGTGATAATCCAACCCGATTTCACCGAGAGCAAGCATTTTTTTGTGCTGCAAAATATCTGAAATTCTGTCCATCATCGCATTATCCATTGCGGAAACATCGTGCGGATGCATTCCGACGGTTCCGTAAATGAAGGGATAGCGATCGATGAGTTCAATCGTTCGGTCAGCGGTGCGAACATCGCAGGCAACATCGATAATGCGTGTGACGCCGCTTTCGAAAAGCTTAGGAATCAGCGAATGCCTGTCCTCGTCAAAGGCTTCATCCGAAAGGTGGGCATGTGTGTCGAAAAGTTCCATAAAATAAACACTCCGTTGGACAATAAAGTAAAAACAGGCAGCAATATAGTAATACAATGCCGCACGGACCGAGTGACAAACACAAGCTGCATTTTTATGCGGCGGGTGAAGGCAATCACTCTGCCCGGCGGCAGATCGTACTTGTTATTTCATTACCGAAATTTGTGAGCAGGACACTCAGTTCGCCGTCTGTTCACAGCCCATGCTGCGCACAAAGCCGTTGATAGGTCCGACGCCGGACAGCTTTTCGGCGTTACCGGAGCCGTTTTCGCCGAAACTGACAACAACCAATGCGGGAACCTGCATCACGCCGTAGCGCAGAGCAAGCTCGGGCTCGTCTTCCGCATCAACAACATCATATTTGATTCCGGCTCGGTCAAGAATCGCCTTTGCCGCTTTGCAGTTCGGGCAGGTTTTTGTTGTGAAAAGCGTGTATGCAGCCGCGACATCGGGGGATGCGCTGCCGAAAACTTCGAAATTTTCGCGTTTCCCAGCAGCTTCGGCTTCGCGCTGCTTATGCTCGCGGTAGTCCAGCATGCTGTACACCTTCCTGTCCTTAAACTCCTGAACTTTGCCGTCGTTCCAATTCTGCACCGGGCGGTAGTAACCGGTGATTCGGCTGTAAACCTCGGTTTTGCTTCCGCAATGCGGGCATGTGTGCTGCTCGCCTGCAAGATAACCGTGCGTGCGGCAAACCGAGTAGGTGGGGGAGATGGTATAGTAAGGCAGCTTATAATTCTCCGCAATTTTGCGAACAAGGGTCGCCGCACTCTGCCAATCGGGCAGTTTTTCGCCGAGGAAGGTGTGGAACACCGTGCCGGAGGTATAGAGCGTCTGCAGTTCATCCTGTACATCGAGTGCGGAGAAGATATCCTCTGTGTACCCGACCGGCAGATGGCTGGAGTTCGTGTAATACGGCGTGCCGTTTTCATTCGCCGTGATGATATCAGGGTAGAGCATTTTGTCGTGCTTTGCAAGGCGGTAGGCTGTGGATTCTGCCGGAGTAGCCTCCAGATTGTAGAGATCTCCGTACTGCTCCTGATAGTCGCTCAACCGCTGCCGCATATGGTTCAGTACGTCTTTGGCAAACGCCTGCGTCTCCGGGTGGGTCAGATCTTTCCGGAGCCATTTCGCGTTC
>OHTJ01000385.1_pt1 | contig 17756 bp, 10 predicted proteins | sample 1578921 | NCBI WGS metagenome assembly OHTJ01 (sample SAMEA3879582, study PRJEB24766) | human gut metagenome | biome: human-associated habitat; feature: feces | place: USA | collected 1985/1987
TTACCCAAAATATTCCAGATTCCCCAAATGTTTTTGCCCAAAATGTTCCAGATTCCCCAAATGTTTTTACCCAAAATATTCCAGATTCCCCAAATGTTTAGTCAAAACAGAGGAAAAATATACAGATGAGCCTAATACATCACGTCCTTCTCTGGGAAGCCAAATTAAAGATTTTGGCACGAAAACGCACTTTTTCTCGAAAAAAAAGTGAGAAAAAGTGCGTTTTCGTGCCATTTTAAGGAGTTTTTTATTGCTTAACAAAAGAATAAGTTTTCTCCGTTCCATCCTCATAACGCGTCTTCACAATGTTCAAGCCATGCTGAGGTCTCGGTAACTTTACACCTAACGCATTATAAAACTGGCGAGAAACAATACGTTTAGTCTTCGACTCTACTTGCTCAATGGCAGTCAAATCGTTGAATTTATTTTCATCAACAGTCTCTTCTGTCGAGAACCAATCCACATCCACATAGCCTCCATTCTGCTGGGTTGCATAATTAAAGATGGCAAAGCGATTGCCTGTGAATATCTTGAGGGTATAGCGCATCTCGGTTTCGATGTCCTTGCCCAAATCATACCACTTCTGATTGTCCCAACTGATATAGAACTTCAATTTATTGGTTTTGAAATTGGCCACTGCTCGAAGATAAATCTTATCGTTGTGCGAAGCGGTAGATGTGCTAAACTTCCTATAATGTTCCTTATCATCTACTACACCCTGCCAATCAGCCTTTGGTTCCCACCAAGGAGCACGATAGTAAACCACTCTTTTCTTGCCGTCGATCATCTTTACTGCAACATAAGCATGGGGGTCTTGGAATACACAAAGCCCAGCCACATCACCTTCCTTCATATGGGATACATCTAAGCAAATCGTGCCATACGTATCGGTAGAAGTAGAGGCACCCTCCTTATCGTATCCAAACATGCGTTGGGTCAAGGTATTGCGCGCCTGTAAGAATTCGTTGAGCTTGGTGTCGGTGCCTTCCTTCACAATGCCCGACGTGTATAAGCGCAAGAATCCAGGTCGTTCGGTCAAAGACCATGCCGAATTGTCAGGATTGTGGTTCCATTCCCACTGCATCCCAAGCTTGTCGGTGTTGAAACCATCATTGGTTGGCAAGTATGTTTTTGGATATTCCTTACCTACATTAGGCTTCTTGTACGACTTGCCACCCTTGCTCACATCAATGCCATTGTTACCGAGAATAGGCCATCCATCTTTCCATACCACAGGTTCGAGATACGGAATACGCCCGATAGTACCTGCATCCTTGAAGAGAATCGTCCACCATTCGCCTGTCTGCGTCTGTACCAATCCCCCTTGATGGATGTCCTGCTTTTCGAAAAGCAATCCATCGTGCTCCTCGTATGGTCCGAACGGATTCTTGGAACGGAAGATGGTTTGGCTATGGTCATAACCTCTACCGTATGTGGCATAGATATAATAGTAATCACCGATATGATACATGTGACTGCCCTCCAATCCGGAGTTTGGCTTATTGATAATCCGCTTAGAGGAACCGATGGCATTGAAGTTTTCATCCAACTCGGTCACACTGATTTCATTGTATCCTGCTACCACAAAGCGGCGTCCCGTTGCCTCATCAAAGAAAAGACCTGAATCATAATAGAAGCCATTCAGTTTTTGCACCTTCCACTCACCCTCAGGGTCTGTAGCCGTTAAGAGGAAGTCACCACCATCGGCAAACTTTTCATGGTTGAAGGCGATGAAGTGAAGGTAAAACTTGCCTTGGTAGTATTTCAGACTAGGAGCCCATTGCCCTTTGGAATACTGATTATATCCATTCTGAAGATTAAAAGGCTCCGACTCCGCTATTTTTTGGAGAGGATTGGCACAATATTCCCAGTTCACCAAGTCGTGCGACTTCAAGATTGTCGCACCAGGGAAATAGAACATTGTGGTAGATACATAATAATAGGTATCCCCCACGCGGATAATGTCAGGGTCAGGAAAGTCTGAGTTGATGATTGGATTGGTATAAGTACCATCACCATTGTCAGCACACCACTGCTTGGCATAATTTTGCGCATTCACCTGCAAAGACACCAATAAACCTGCTAAAATTATCAGTTTCTTCATCATTCAATTTATTGAGTTTAGTTTTTCAAAGATATGCCTTTTACACTCAACGCCTTTGCGTGGTGTAAAAAAGAGAATTCAAAAAGGTCAGTCGAGCCTCATGGCTCAACTGACCTATCACGACTAACATATATTTCGGTTAATCATTATATGATAAAACCTAAAAACTAATGTTCTATTTCAATGTTCATATTTCATGTTGCTAACCCAAGCATTAATCTATAGGATGCCCAGTTGGTCCGAAAAAATTCTTATGATATACGAATTTAAAAGTCCTAACTATTTCAGGGTATCCTGTTGACTCATTTATTATACATACCTTAAAATCAAACTCCTCAGTTTTTCCATTTTGGCTTATATAAGCGATGCGAGTTTCAGGCATGACTTGGATTTGCACACCCTCGGCTCCATACATTGGTAGCCATTGGTAATGATAACCTTCAGGTAGGACGTTCAAACAGACTCCAACAACATCAGACTTCATCGGAAAATCATTCGAATCCAACAACAGGTAATTACCAGGATACGCACTGGTATTATACGTTCCTTCAATATTAAAGAAGCCATTAACAGATTCACTTCGCATATTGTTTGCAGCCATAGCAACACAAGATACAACGACAGCCACTAATGTCAATAAAAACTTTTTCATACTTATTTTCTTTAATACTCATATTAACAGTTATTCAGCTAAGTTCTCCCAATACTTAGGAGCACCAAGACCTACAGCGAAACCTGCATAGGTATGCTTGCGAAGATAGTTGAGATCCCAGAGACCAGTAGCCAAACCAGGACGCCAACCTGAATCCTTAGGAGAATCTGTAGCACACCACTGAGTGATGCCATACTGCTTATCTATAGGGATAATCTCGAAGTACTTCTGGAGAACGAAGGTGTAGAGGTCACGCATTTCCTTGTGTTGTTCCTCAGTCATCTGATCATAAGTTACGTCTTTGCCAGCGGCATCAACATAACCCATATCAAGTTCAGAAATCTTGCAAAGCTTTTTACTTTCCTTCATCAACTCCAACATCTTGACGATATGATTTTTCACACTTTCCTGTTTGACAGGATCAGCATAGCAAGAGATATGCATCTGAGATGCGATACCATCAATCTTGGTCACGCCATCAGCTTCCCAATCCTTGATCCACTGAATCAAACTCCTCAACTTGCCATTGTCGTCCCAATCGCTCTCCAAGTTATAATCATTGATGAAGAGTTTCAATTTCTCAGGGTCACCATTATGGGCGGCAAAACTCTTGCGAGCTGCAGCTACAGCAGTGCGAACATAATCAATGTCACCCAGGTAATCCTGCCAGTAGAAATTGTTCTTTGCATCGTCAGCTGAAACGTTGCCTCGTTTAGCAGACTGCAAGTCAAACTTGCCATCACCATCTTTATCGGCACCAGAAAGGGCCTCGTTCACAACATCCCAAGATGTAACATAACCATCAGTAGCCTCCATCATACCATCAATCCAAGTTCCCATGGCAGTGGTAAGAACATTTTTCTTCTCTTCATCGGTGAGAGGAATGGAGTTGAGATTCTTGACCTGATAAACCTTAACAGAATGTACATCCAAAGTAGCATCTGCTGTCTGTGGTTTCAAGATAATATCATAATTACCTCCAGCAATATTAGGCATCGGAAGTTTTACGGTATGACGACCAGCAGAAACAGGTACTTTTACAGTAATTTGCTGGTTACTATTTGCATCCCAACCATTCTGCATAGTCAATTCTACTCCACTAGCATCCTTTGAAGCAGACAAGTCAAGATAAACCACATAATTACCCTCAGAAAGCGTATTGTTGCTACTTGGCATAACAAAGAACTGAGACCAATCTCCTGTTGGAACAAAATGGATAGCCCCATTCACAACAGGTGGTTCGCAACCCATAGCATAGAATGGGAAAGGTCCATCAGTATAGGTTTGCTCATGAACTAGTTGTTCTACCTCGACAGCTGCGGCTGCAGAAGCCACCTTGATGGTACAGCCAGTCGGATTCCAACCACGAGCCGACTCTTTTGCAAAGTCTCCATTTTCAATAAGATTCTCATCAGAACCAGCTTTCGTCAACTTAAAGTCATCGCAAGAAATGGTTCCTCCTACGTTACCGAACACAAACTGGAGCTTATCAATAGGGAAATTGGCAGTAAACTCCCAAGTCAAAGTAGAATAATCGTTAGTGATGTCATAATCAGCCAAATACTGAACATCATTACTACCACCCCATTCGTTTTTATTATCACTTGCTTCCCAAATAGGCCAAGCAGCAAAAGTTCCACCATCCGAAGCCTTTACCTTAACGGTCATCACGTAACTTTGTCCCTTAACCAATGCCTTAGGCAACACATAACTAATCTGTTTATCCCATTTATTGGCACCAGCTTCGCCACAAGCAATCTCCAAGTACTTGTTTCCACCATTTGGATCAGGTGGCAACTCCTTATCCTTGATAAGATTTTTGAGGTACTTATTGGCTGCCTGAGAATGCCAAGCCAGCGTATGACCATAAATCGTCATATCTGCATCTTTCGCATTCTTGACGAACTCCTTGACTAACGAAAAATCCATACTGCCATCATCTTTCACACAAGAAGCCATTTTCATGGCATTACCAGCAGTCATTTCATTAAAATTGCTACCAGCAAGGCAATATACAAGTGCCTGCTTGTTGAATTCGGCTGCTTCAAGCGCAATGCCCAACTTAAAGTCGGGATTGCACTTGCCGGAAGCTTTCATATCTTCCACGTATTTCTTCAAAGGCTCGTAGTTATTCAGATACTGATATTCCTTCAAATTCTTGGTCATATCAGTTCTGTACTCCGAGAACTTGTCATCAGCACAAGAAGACAAAGCCAAGAGAGCCATCAAGCCTAAACCTAAATTAATATTTTTCAATTTCATAATAATCAAATTATTAGAATGACACTTATCTATCAAGAATATTACTTCCTGATATACTGAGGACTGAATTGAACAATACCATTGGTGTTACCACGAGTCTGGGCAACAAACTGATCGGATGTTTCCAAAACAATGCCTGAACCGAAATCAACCTTGTAATTGAGAGTCAGGATGTCACGATCCTTGTTACCCCAAGCCAACTTTGCTCCCTTTTCTACAAACTTACCTGTACCAGAAGCAGTCATGCCCTCTGTATCAGAAGTAACGGTACAATTACCATTATCATCGAACGTAAGTTTCAAGTTGCAAGTGACCTTTGAGCCGTCAGCTTTATTTACAGAGGCTACGAAATTACATTCCTTCAAACTCTTGGTTGTAATTCGACTCACTTCATCCTTTTCAATAGTTGCACCTTCACGCTTTACCTCATGAGTTTGTCCATTCTCTGTAATCTTGTCAGTTCCTCTACGGAAATAAAAGCCATCCCATGGATTCATAAACTTAACGCAATAAAGGATATAATCCTTAGGAGCAATTAACCAAGCTGAAGCATCAGTACGAACAGGAGTTGTACCTGCAACGGCAGGAGAACCCGAAAGAATAGAATCGGCTCCCACCATTTCCTTGATGCGAACTGGGATTACATATGTATTCTTTGCACAATCAGGGTCAGCAAAAAAAGCATCCTCCAACTTAACCTGAAGACGTCCCTGCAATTTTCCATTATACGCAACCGTCTTGGTAGGAATTGTATAATAATTGCTAGGCATTGGCTTTACAGGAGTGACTCCATCCTCAAAATACAGATTGTCACACAATGAATTATCAACATCTACATTCAATGTGATGTTTTTTCCATTATATGCTCCACCCATTGTAGATACGATATACAATACATGATTGTTATCATCCGTATTATCGCGATTCTCATCATTGCCTAAAACTACAGAACGTTCGATATACTGATAAGGATAATATACAGTAGTACCGCCCTCATAATCAGGAAATTCTTGGTTGCCATTCTCACAAGAGTTAAAGCCTAAAGCCAAGATTCCCAATGCAGCCATGGACAAATATTTGCTTATCTTCATTGTTTTCATCATTTTAAATATTAGTCGTTATTTTTTACTTCCCAGCCCTTATTCTGCTGCAAGTTGCTCCACTTCAACATTTCGCTCTGTGGTATAGGACCGTAATACATGTAATCTTTATAGTTGCGATCCTCAACCTTCATGACTTTGTATAATGGGGCACCAGCCTCTAAAGTGATTTCTATACCACGCACAGCCTCATTTAGAGGAGCTTTCCAACGGCGAAGGTCGCTAAAGCGCTTATTTTCAAAACAAAGTTCCAAACGACGCTCGTTGCGAATCAACTCACGCATTTTAATTTTGTCACCAGCGCACTCATCCAAGTATGGATCCTCGCCAAACTCGCCAATTCCGGCACGCTCACGGATTGCCTTGATTACATCGTAAGCTGAGTAGTTGTGAGATCCCCTACCCTTTGGTCCCCAAGCCTCGTTGGCAGCCTCAGCGTAATCGAGGAATATCTCAGTATAGCGAATATACACAGGATAATGATACTGAGGATTCTTTGCATTAGGGTCAGGATTACAATCCTCACGCAACAGCTTTTTCATGTAATAGCCTGTACGAGTAGAATTGGAAATCTTATTCAAACCATCATTGTTATTAGCCGTCGTAATGTCTGTATGAATGGTCTTTCCCTTATAAGTACTACCATCATGAATGATATAAAGGTCAAGACGAGGATCTCGATTGCTGTAAGGATTCAACTTATCATACTCAGAACGATCATCGGTGATAGGATAACCATTTACAGCAGGGAATGCATCGACCAGATTCTGAGTTGGGTTGATTCTACCCTTACCATAAAGAGACGGAGGGAAATTATCAGACTCTTGGTTCAGACCAAGATCCCAGTCATCAGCACCATTGGTACGACTGCCACGCCAAAGAATTTCAGCAGGACAAGCACCTGATCCAAGCGCATCGATTTCCCTGGTTTGCATAAACCAATTATTACCTGTAGCAGACAATCCATTCACACCATTGATACGGTCAAGAACGGTAGCTGCATCGTCAGCAGCCTTAGCATAATCCACGTTTGTACCTTCAGAGAAAGCAGGACTAGCTGCAAGCAAAGATACCTGTGAGCGAATAGCCTCAGCGATACGACCGCTGATACGACCACGCATAATGGAACCAAACACACGGTTGTAGTCTCCTGCGGTCCTTACTCCGATTTCCTTATACTTGGCAGGAACATCGTTATCATTAGTCAAATCATTGTAATCAAGAGGGAGAAGCTTGGCAGCCTCGTCCAAATCGCTATAGATTTGATCCAAGCACTCTTGGAATGTATTACGTGGCTTGTTGAAATTATCAGTAGAAGTCTCTGGTTCTGTCAAATTAGGAACGCCAAGCAATTTGCCATCGGCTGTCCATCCACCATGATTCATCAAAAGATAATACAAGTTGAGAGCTCTCAAAGCATAAGCTTCACCTTTACGGCTATCACAATACATCTTACGGGCATTCTCGTCCTTTGCCCAGTTTACCTTATCTACCTCCTGAAGGAAGATATTGAGATATTGGATACAAGCACGACCATTTGTCCATCTAGACATAGGATCGCTATTAGCAGTCCAAGAACCTGTAGCCATCTTGAGAAAGCTATTTGTCAAGTCATTGCTTACAGCGTCATCTGTAGCAACATCAGTAACACTCTTGGTATTGTAAGGAAGCATCGCATAACCATATCCCAATAGTCCCTGAGCGTATGTTGGCTCATTGTAAATTTCATTCAAGCCACGGTTGTTTTCATCTGCAGGCTCGAAGAGATCTGAGCAAGAAGCCAAAGTAAGCGACATTGCTGCTAATATAAATATATTTTTTACTTTCATTTCTTTCTACATTTTAAAATGATTAGAATGTTGCCTTTACACCTATATTATAATAGCGTGTCTGAGGCGCAGACCCAACGTTCATCTCTAAGACTTCGCGCTCTCCTGAAATGGTAAGCAAGTTAGCTCCGCTTACGTATGCCGACAACGCCTTAAGCCATGTCTTTTGGAACAAAGTACTAGGCAAGTCGTAAGTTATCTGGACCTTAGCCAAGCGGAAAGCATCCGTCTTGTACATCCAGAAGTCTGATGTCTGGAAGTTGTTGTTACCATCAAGAGATGTCAAACGAGGATAGGTTGCAGTCTCTTTGGTTTCCTCTGTCCATCGGTTACGAACTACAGCAGAATATTTGCTATCGCCCTTTACCCACCAATAAGAATTATTCTTGACTCCCCAAGCACCGAAGTTACCGGTACCAAGAGCGAAGAAGGTAAAGTTCTTCCACTTAGCTGTAAGATTGACACCAAGCGTGAATGGTGCTCCGTACCAACCACCCTTACCCAAGAAGACTTGGTCGTATTGGTCAATTTTATTATCACCATTTACATCCACATACTTGATGTCACCAGGTTTAACTGTTCCACCAAAATAGCTTTGGTCTGGAGAAGTTTTGATTTCCTCCTCGCTTTGGAAGAGACCTGCGCTCTTGTAACCCCAAATGCCATCAAGTGCCTTTCCTTGTCTGTTCTGATACTGCTCTACGTTGTTCTCATCTCGTTTGGTAGCCTTGGTTGTATAGTAAGTACCAGTCACACCAAGTGAGAGATCCACATCACCTACCTTCTTATTGAAGTTGGCTGCGAAATCAAATCCTACTCTACGATTATTGTTGTAATTCAGTACAGGCATAAACGAAGCCGCTGGATAACCAGTATTCAAATGAGATGGATAGAATGTTGGCGAAGAGATGAGATAACCCTCCATCGAATTGATGAAGAAACTTGCATCCAATGTCACCAATTTCTGCCACAGGGATGTCTTGAAATTCAGAGACAACTCTTTGCGCTTGATAAAATCAAGGTCTTTGTTCTCACCTCTTTTTGAATAGGTGTATTTATCGCTAGATCCATCATACCATCCATAGCCGTAATCAGAAGTCCAAATACTCTGATAGAGATAGTAGCGATTGTCACCATTTGCTATATCAATATCCTCATTGATAATACTACCTGATACACTAATCATCATGTCATCTACCACCTTGGAATTCTTCAAGAAAGACTCATTCTTGAGTCTCCAACCCAAAGAAAGTGATGGTGAGAGAGCCTCACGATGACCTGGAGCCAACTGGGCAGAGTGAATGGCAGCTAATCCAAAATCTGCGTAATACTTCTGGGCATAATTGTAAGAAGCATCGAATGCAAGATTGGCACTAGAGTTCTTATGATACTGTCCAGACTTCGACTGCTGGAAGCCAGAAGCTATCAACATTGCCGACAGATTGTGAACCTTGTTGAAAGTATTGTTGTAGTTGAACTGACCAGAGAAAAACATGGTCTGGTTATCTGTACTTCCGCTGATGTTCTGGTTGCCAGACTTTTTATCCTCACCTTCCTTCTTCAATGCGACAATCATATCCTTGCCATCAATGTTAGCCCATGTTGGGATATAAACAGCATAGCTATTATCGAAAGAAGTATTATAAGAGGTAGCATAGTCGACTGCGAAATGAGTCTCGAAAGACAAGCCCTTCAACACCTTGTGCAAGTTGATATTGATACCCGTATCAAACTGGAATTGACGACTAGTAAATTTACTACTTCCTGCAGAATAGATATCAGCAAAAACATTGGAGGAGTTTGCCTGAGTACCAGCAAGGAAGTATTTGCCATCTACCAACTTCGCAACGCTCATCAAGTCCCAAGCAGCCTTCGCATTAGGGGCTATCATATCTGTGGAGATAAGAGGAGCTGCATTCTGTGGAAAATTAGGACGCCAAGTAGCAGCAGCTTCCCAGTAATTACCCTTTGCAGAATGAGAATCATAGAAGGTTGCACTGGAGTTGACCCAAGCCTTAATATCATCAGTAATGTCTATATCCACATTACCACGAACGCTGAAGCGCTGGGTATTATTATTCTTAGCCTCACCAAACTTGAAATAATCGCCCTGGCGATAATAGTTGATATTGCTATAGAAATGAGCTCGCTTACCACCACCGCTGATTTCTGCAGTAGCCTCATAACGGCTGTTCATCTTTCTGAGATAATCAGAAGAATAGAAATCGAGATTAGGATAACGATAAGGGTTCAAACCTGCTCCATGATTATAGATGTCCTCAGCAGAATAAAGCTCAGACAGACCATCATTACGACGAGCCTCGTTATAGAGAGTCATATACTCTGCACTGCTAAGATACTCAGGATAAGACTTTGCTACATTCAAACCTGCATTAGCCTGCACCTCGACCTTCAAGCCGTCATTATGACCACGCTTGGTAGTTATGACTACAGCACCCTTGGCAGCCTTGCTACCATAGAGCACCACAGCCTGCGCACCCTTGAGGAAAGAAATCTGTGCAATCTCACTTGGTTGAACGTTGTTAGCTTCACGAGGCACACCATCTACCAAGACGAGATAACCAGCGTTGTCGGCATCCATACCCCAGAGAGAATTGCCATTCCAACCACCTACATAACCTTGCATATTGTCGAGGCTATAAGTATGGTAATTCTTCTTCATCAAGTTCTCTACATCGACTACAGACACACCGCCCAAGATGTCATCCTTGGCTACCTTTCGGTAAGCCACCTGAACCATCTCCTTGTCGGCACTGGCTGTATCGGATTCGCTTGTCTGTGCAGTCTTGGCATTGGCACCAAGAGGAGCCAAAGCCACGAGACTTGCTACAAAAAGCTTATAATTATATGATTTGAATCTTGAATTCATACTATCATTATTCATTTAGTATTACTAATTTATAATTTTAAACCTTACCAGCCTGGATTTTGTTTAAACTCTGAACTGATCTGAGTCTCCTTGATTGGCAATGGGAACCAATAGTGCTTGGTACCAAAATTACGAGTCAATATCAACTTTCTACGATAATTGGCAACCCGAGCGTCCTTAGGATCATTCTTCGTATAGAAGTCTGCACTTTCCACACGGTCAAACTCCTGTGAGAATTTTTGATTATATGGTGCCTCTGTCAGAAGCAACCAACGCTGCAAGTCACAAAAGCGGAATCCTTCGAAAGAAAGTTCTACCTCACGCTCACGACGGACCTCATCCATGAACTTATGGTTGTCTGCAACAAATTCTGGAGCAACATGACCTGCACCACAACGGGCGCGAAGTGTATTAATTGCATCTTCTGCGGTCTTGCCAAAGTTTGAAGACTTGCCAGAAGCACCACCGAATGCAGCACAAGCCTCTGCATACATCAAGTATATGTCTGCAAGACGCATATATGGCAAATAGCAGTGTAAAGCTGAACCCCAATCGTAATCTTTATCCACTTCATTACAAGTATGAGGCACCAACTTCTGAATGAAATAACCCGTACGGCTTGCATTTGCTATTGGGCGCATATTACCACCCGTATATAATTGGCAATACTGTAAATCTGCATACTGACCAGGTGTTCCGTTCAAATACTTAAAACCATCGAAGACGATATCGTGGTAGAAACGGGGATCACGATTTTTGAAAGGATGCTCAGGGTCGAAACCAGACTTTGGATTGAGTACATACTTACCATTCTCAACCAAATAGATTGGTTCTCCGTTAGCCATTCCATAAGCCTCTACAAGGTTGGCCGTAGGTTGGTGAATGACATTATCATGAGCAACTACTTTCTGTACCTTAGGGCCAAAGACCTTAGAGGTATTCCAGTTAGAGCCATTAAAATCAGGAGATGGACCACGGAAGATAGCTTCAACCGTTCCAGGCATTTTCCAGTTCTGCTTCTTGGTATAGAATATATCAGAAAAACAGCTATTGGCATCAGCAGATTTCTCATGATTGTAGATGTCTGAGTACTTAAACTCTGCCAATGCATATTGTGTCTGACCAGCTTCCACAAGAGAGAGCAGTTCACCAAAAGCCTCAGCTGCCTTCTTAGCATATTCCTGATCATAATCATAAGTCTTGCCATTCTTGCTGGCACCAATCTGCGCACCATTCTTCATCAAAGGACTAGCAGCCCAAAGATAGGTTTTACCAAGATAACCAAGAGCCATGATCTTATTGATGCGAAGATCATTCTTACCTTGTGTGGCAGCACCTGCAGAAGTCTTATCCCAATTAATAGGCAACAAATCGGCAGCCTTGCGGAAATCAGCTGCCGCTCTATCAGCGCATTCCTGATAAGAAAGACGTGGCAATCTCTGCTCGGCATTGGCATCGAGATAAGTATCCACATAAGGCATACCACCAAAATACTCCATCATTTCCTCATGCCACCATGCACGGAAGAAATAGAGCTGACCCTCTATCAGTTTTTTCTCTTCAGCACTTCCAGTCACAAACTTGTCGATATTCTGTAAACCGAGATTACATTTTCTGATGCAATACCACGCATGGTTCCAAATACCGTGTGCGAACTTATCTGTGGAAGTAGAAGCACCATCACGCTTTAACCAGTTACCAGTAGATTCCCATGCACGGAAGTTACCTAAATCAACCTGATGGGTCATTCTATTATCAGCCTCAGGATTGAAGATTTCATCATCACCCCAGTTCCATGAAGGACAATAGTTACATTTCTCTTTATCAGGGATACAGTTGTATATTTCCTCAACGAAACCTTGGAAATTACGGAAATTGGCAAAGGCATCGTCTGCAGAAACTGTTGAGTCTGGCTCCTTGTCCAAGTAGTCTTGACAAGAACTCAGCGAAGTACCGAGAGCCAGCGAGACGCATCCCGTCAACAATAATGTCTTTATCTTATTTTTCATCTGAATATTTTTTTTAATAATTACAATGAGAATTTAACACCTAAGTTGAAGCGGCGAACCGTAGGGTATGCTCCCAACCAGCCACCACCACCGAGGTTTGCCTCACGGTCATCAGGCATACGAGTCCAGAGCCAGAGGTTATTACCATTCAAGTAAATCTTGAGGTAGTTTACGCCTAATGCCTTAATCCAACCCTTGGTCCAGGTATAAGCAATCTCGACATTCTTCAAACGAATGTAAGAACCATCATACATAAACTGTGTACCATAGGTGTAACTTGAAGCAGTGGCACCCCAACGAGGAAGGATACATTCTGCATTGCTTTGATTCTTATTCCACCAAGTACCAGTATCATAAACATTATCAAGCATATTACCAAAGCTTGTCAATGATACGTCACGGGTCACATTAGTTACTCCATAGAACTGAGCGAAAGCTGAGAACCCTTTCCATTCGAAACCAATAGTAGCATTATAGGTGTTCTGCGGACTACTGCTATAACCTACAGGAGCCGAGTCCCTGCTATCAACAACACCATCACCATTGAAATCAACAATGTAATAGTCACCAACCAAACGGTGATTGTCATTGGAGTCGTGCGCCGGAGAACCTATCAAATCATCAATATTATTGATAAAGCCCTTATCTATATAAGAGTGATACTGATTCATGGCAAATCCTGCCTCCTTTTGATAATTTGGAGTAAGGATGGCATCATCCTTCAAAATTACCTTATTCTTGGCATGGGTCATATTGAAATTACCCCAGAGTCGCAAGCCATTAGCAAACACCTTATTAAGTTTCAATTCCCACTCGTAACCACTAGTACGAACCTTACCTTTATTAATAGTAGGTGCTGTCGTTCCGAAATAAGAAGGAACGGAACGGTTGGAGCCGAAAATCAAGATGTCATTACGACGATCACAGAAGAAATCCAAAGAACCAGTAATCAAGCCTCCCAAGAAACCATAATCAATACCGAAGTTGGTTTTCTTAACTGTTTCCCATTTCACATTATCATTTCCAAGAGTGTTCTGTCGATACCATGTATAGATGCTCTCTGTATGGTCGAGATCCATCGTAGTCTTGCCGCCATACGCCCACTGACTCATATACAACCAGCGACGAGTAGAATCAAATGGGTCACCAATGTTGTCATCACCAATCTCACCATAGGAAGCACGGAACTTCAACATATCGATGATGTGCTTGTCACGAAGAGACTTCATGAAGTTTTCCTCAGTAATGGTCCATCCGATAGCACCTGAATTGAAGAAGGCAAAACGATTGTCCTTGCTGAACTTTTCTGATCCGTTATAGGCGCCATTATACTCGATGTTATAACGACCTGCATAGCTATAGGTAGCACGGAATGCCCAGTCCTCACGGTAAGTTGGCATCACACTACCACGTGCATTCTCCTGACGTGAGAACAAGCCCATGGCAGACACATCATGCTGTCCAAACTTGCGAGCCCAGTTGAGCTGCAACTGATAGTAGAGGTTGCGAACAGTCTGGTTATTATCTACAGAACCACCTTCCGTTGACCAGTTCACACCTTGCTGCCAATCAAACTTATTCTGTCCCTCAAATTCTTTACCATAAGTAACCTGACCTGTTTCAGGATCAATATACTTAGTCTGGGCTTCATTATTCAAGTCATTGATACCTCGTCCTGTCTCAACAAAAACATTATCCCAAGAGATAGTACCACGGAAATTCAAGCCTTTGGTTATGAAATCCAATTTCTGCTCAAGGGTAAAGTCTGTATTGATACGAGTGGTTGTAGCCTGTGCTGTACCACCGATAGCAAGATTCTGTGCAGAGTTACTTACATTGGAAGCAGATGGATAGAATCCCCATGTGCCGTCAGAATATTGTGGCAAGAACACATCTGGGGCGATGCTATAAGCACCAGCCCACTGCTGACCAATCTGCCACTCACTATTGCTCATGTTACTCCAAGGAGCTTTTCTTACGCCATTGCTACCAGCCACATTTACCTTCAAAGTAGTGCTACTTGTGATGGCAAAGTCCAAGTTACTACGAACATTGATACGATTGTATCCATAGCCAGAGTTGTAGTTACGACCATTGTCATACTCACGGAAGAGGTCACCCTCATGCACGAAATCAGCAGAAGCGAAGTACTTAACGAATTTTGTACCACCACTCACGTTCACGTTCGCATTATAGGACATAGCAGACTTTTTGAAAAGTGCATCCTGCCAATCCACATTGGCATAACGTTCACGCTGCTCCTGCGTAGTCTGGTTTCGATAGTTGTCTATAAAAGACTGAGGACGAAGATATGAAACACCTTCAGGATAAATGCCCAGTTCACGTTCTACCACTTGGTTGCGAAGCATCAACGCATCATAAGAGTCGTACTTATTAGGCAACTTAGAAGGAGCTTTCAACGTAGCATTGAAACCAATGTCAATCTTAGCCTTGCCTTCCTGACCACGCTTGGTGGTAACCAAGATGACACCATTGGCTCCCTTCACACCATAGACTGCAGTAGCAGAAGCATCCTTCAGTACAGAGATGCTCTCCACAGAAGAGATGTCCACGCTGCTCAGAGGACGTTCAATACCATCAACGAGAACGAGAGGGTCGGAATTGTTCCATGAACTAGAACCACGGATGATAATCTGAGGTTCCTCCTCACCAGGCATACCATTGCCTTGGATTGTAACAACTCCTGGGAGGTTACCTGTCAAGGCTGAACCAACGTCGCTGACACCAGCTGCACGCTCCAAAACCTCACCAGTAGTCTGGGTGATGGAACCTACGACAGAAGCCTTCTTCTGCTGACCATAACCAACGACTACAACTTCGCCGATGGCGTTGTCGTCTTCAAGAGTAAGTTTGAACTCTCTCTTCTTACCAATCTTTACTTCCTTGGTCTTCATACCTACGTATGTAAATACGAGGATAGAATTCTCAGAAGGAACACTGATGCTGAAATTACCATCTAAGTCGGTGACCGCACCGACGCTGGCATTACCTTTCACTTTTACAGTGGCACCTATCAGAGGCTCACCTGTACCGTCAACAAGATTACCCTTGACCTGGATATTCTGTGCCTGAGCATTCAGGCTGCAGAAAGCTCCCACCAAGCATAAGGCTGCTGTCCGTTTCATTGTTAACACTTGTTCAATCATGTTCTATTCATTTTTGATTTATGCTTTAAAAATTTAGGCGTGCGCTAAAACTGTTTATTCACGGCGGCAAAGGTATGGATTTCTTTCGAAACATACTTTGCGTGGTGTAACAGAAAGTTTATCATTTTAGAAAAACCTTGCGAGAACGTATTTTCCCATTACTTAACAGTTGTTTTATTATATAAACACCTGCAGTTGGCTTTTCAACTTCTTTGCCTTCTATATTATAATATAAGGTGGAAACCACGTCTGCCTGGGTTTCTAATTGTTTAATTCCTGTTGTATTTTGTTTCAAATACCACTCTTTATACCAGTTCATACAGGCATAGCCGCAACACTCTTCGAACAATCCGTGTTTCTTGGCATTCTGGAAACCTGGAATCACCTTGCCCGTTTTAAGATATACATCAATATCGTAATATTCCTGTGGATGGGTAATCGTCATTCCGATATTGCCAAAGTGGTCGTGAACTGCCTTCCATGCCAATCCCCATTTCGAGGTAGATGCTGTTGCCCAGCTTCCCAGGTTAGGTTGTATCCACTGTCCCCACTCATTGTAGTGACCTTCGCTCGCCTTGTCCGGATCTTCCGGACTCCAGTCTATCTCCGTTACCATGATAGGCTTCGTCTCTACCATCGGCACCTGACTTTTGAAGTTGCGGATGAAAGTATCGTGATCGTAATTCTTATCGGTCATATTTCCATACCACCCGGAATAAACATGTACTGCATAAGAGAAGTTGTTCTCGCTATCGGTGATAGGATTCTTGACGTAATCCTGATACTGGCTCTGATAACCTGCGCCCGGAACCCAGATGATTCCCTTGAACCCCTGCTCGCGAATCTCATCAACCACCGGCTGGAAGTAATCATGCAGTGCTTTATCCGAATTAGAGCCATCACCCATATGAACCCTCACCGGCTCGTTGGCTAGTTCGATAGAGATAATACCCGAATTCTGCCGGATATACTCATCGGCAGCAAAAGTTTTCCAGATACCCTTCAGATAGTGGTTGTACTTATCGCCCACGCTAATGTCCTGAGGACAGACTCCCGGTGGACGAACGATGACATAAAGCCCATGTGCTATAGCATCCTTGATGAGAGGAATGTAGAGTTTCTGGAGATAGAGACGATAGCGCGCCATGTTGAATGCCGAGATATCAGCCTCGTTTTCTACTTTCTTTGCCGGATCGTTGGTCCAGCATGGATCCATGTGCAATCGGAACACGGTACAATAAGCACCCTGCTTCTTGTCGGTGATGGCAGAAAACTGCTTAGAGAAATATTCCAAGCAAGGTTTGATGTCGGCTTCAGAATAATCAGGCTTCCACTGTTGCCATCTCCAACCGTTGAAGTAGCGGTTTGGCGTATCCATTACGCCATGCAAGACAACAATCTTACCATTGGCATCCACCAGGTTCCTACCCTCCACACGGAGTGCCGGCAGATTATCTGCAGCCAGTCCCGCCATTGACAGCATAGCCATAGCGAGTGATATTAACAATTTCTTTCTGTTCATTGTTACAATTATTTTTAGATTTATAATTTATTGTCAGTCACCTTATTATATTATGAAGAATTGCCAGGTTCTAGTTTACAGAAAAGGATGCTGGTCTTTTAAAATAGAATGGCGCGTAATCACTACGCACCAATCCCGAAAACCAATTAATCATGATTCTATATAAAAACCATAATATCAAAATCTCTTAGAAATTCTAAACCTATTCTACAAACTATTAT
>OHTJ01000434.1_pt1 | contig 16842 bp, 16 predicted proteins | sample 1578921 | NCBI WGS metagenome assembly OHTJ01 (sample SAMEA3879582, study PRJEB24766) | human gut metagenome | biome: human-associated habitat; feature: feces | place: USA | collected 1985/1987
TCAGGCTCTTGAGCTTCTCGACGCAAACGGGCGTGATCTCGGGGTCAAAGTAGGAAAAGCTCGTGTCGAAGCTGTAGACGGAGCGGTAGACGTCGGCGGAGTAGTTGGAGTCGGCGAAGAGGGAATAGATCTCCTCGGGATTCTCGGCGGCGAATCTGCACGCCTCGGGCGCCCAAGCGCAGGGAGCCATTATCGTCGATGAGGTCAGGGCGCTCTTGTCATTCTTGAGCAGCTCCATGACGGCAAGGTTTGCGCCGCGGCACATACCGAAATCGTCGGCGTTGATTATAAGATATCTATCCATTTCATTTTCCTTTCCAAAAATTTTGTTTTCTTTATTCTACCATCTTATGCCGCCGTTGTCAAACAAGGGCGGAGTAGGGAATTATATTGCCGTCAAAGCTGTCGGCGTCTATCTCCCTGCCGCAGAGGAAGGCTCGCTTCACCTGCTTCCTGCCCTTGACGAATTCGGGCTTGCCGGGATAGAAGCCCAGCACGCTGAAAACATACCAAAGCGCCATGGTGCCGTTGTCCTCGTCGCCGGGGAAGCCGTCGTCGGCATAGGAGAATGCCTCCTTGCAGAGCTTCTCGACCCAATAGGCCGTCCTGTCGACCTCGCCGAGAGCGGAATAAATATAAGGAATATGGAAGCTCGGCTGATTTGAAATCGCACACTGACCGAAGTCTGCCGCCGCCATCTCGGTCATCTCATGTATCTCTCCGCCGTAGCCGCCCACCTCGTAATGGGGCTTCTCGGCAAAAAGCTCGTCTATCTTCCTCATAAGCTGTTCTCTGCCGCCGTAAAGCTCGGCGAGACCCTCGATGTCATGCGGCACTGCAAAGGAATTCTGCCATGCGCTGCCCTCGGTGTAGTCCCTGCCCCAGCTCACGGGCGAGAAATCGGGCCTGAATTCGCCCTTGCTGTCCTTTGCGCGCATGAAGCCGGTTTCGGGGTCGAAAATATTCCTGTAATTCTTTGCCCGCCTGTCGTATTCGGCGGCGATATCGCCCTTGCCGAGAATTTCGGCGACCCTTGCGATGCACCAATCGCCGTAGGCGGCGTCCTGGGTGAGATTCACGCTCTCGCCGTATTTATCATAGGGTACCCAGCCGAGCTTGCAATAGTCGCCCGCGCCCGTCCTGCCGAAATTACGGTTCGGTGCGTCGGTAACGGAGTGCTTTATCATGCCCTCAAACGCAATCTCAAGTGTGGGTCTGTCAATGAAGCCCTTGACGGCGGCGTCGCAGATGACCGCGTCCACAAGGGTGCTCGGCATACAGCCGCATTCGCCTATCGAAAGCCAGCGGGGCAGCCAGCCGCTCTCGGTGTATTCATTTATAAATGCGGTCAGCATCTCCTTCAGCTCATCCTTAGCAGCAAGAGAGAAGAACGGGTAGACCGTCCTGTAGGTATCCCAAAAACCGTTATCGGTGTAGCGCACACCGTCGTGAATCTCGCCGTCATGCGGGCAATAGTGGATCGCTCTGCCGTCGGCGGCGTATTCGTGGCACTTGTGCGGGTAGAGGAATGCCCTGTAGAGGCACGACGTGAAAGTGCGGAGCTGTTTTTCGTCCTCCGCTTCGATCGTAAGGCGCGAAAGATAGCTCTCCCAGACAGCCTCCGCCTCGGCTCTGACGGCTTCAAAATCCTTATCCGCTATCTCACGCTCGAGATTGAGCTGCGCCTGCTCAAAGCCTATGTATGAAGCCGCCAGCTTAATTTCAAAGCTGTTTTTGGCGAGATGCAGGTGGATGGCGGTGTAATCGCCGGATATCTCAAACCCGGGCGTGAAATCCTCTTCATCCTGGCCGTCGCTGACAAGCGCGCTGTCAACGACTCCCTCGGGGAAGCGGACGACAAGGTAGTTTTTGAAGTTGACCGCTTCGCCGCTCATGTGCATATCGGTGGTCGCAAAGAGAGTGCGGCTCGCCTCGTCATAGCGGTATTCGCAGCAGCCCTCGACGGGCAGAACGGAGAAATAATTGCTGTCCGATTCGCCGTAATTCAGTCGTATCGCTGCCCCTCGCTCGGTCGGCGCAAGCTCAAAGTCGCACTCCGAGCGCAGGAAACGCAGCTTCATCGAATACGGGGTGAGCACGGCCTCCTCGGGTCTGTAGCCCGTCCAGCGGTCGCCAGAGGCCGCGCCTATCGGGCTGCACTGCGGCATGAACACAAACGCGCCGTAATCCGCTATCCACGGCGAGGGCTGATGGGTCAGCCGCACCCCCTCAAGGCTGCGGCTCGCGGGGTGATAATACCACCGCTTGTCGGGGTTCGTCTGCGGCGCGAACGCAGTCATTCCGAACGGGAGCTGCACGAGCGGCAGCGAATTGCCGTTTGAGAATCTGTTGACCGAGGCGCTGCCCTGCTTGGTGTTGACAAGATCGCAGTATTTCATTTTGCTTTCTCCTGTAATTCAAGAATATTTATCAGATTGGTCAGGCTGTAGCGCCTGCTGCGTGAGGCAAGGGCGCAGAGCCTGTCAAGGTTTATTTCCGAATGCTCAACTTCCTTTGAGAATTTTTGCAGCACGGCGGTGCGCTCGCTTTTGGCCGCACAGTCAAGCCCTGTCTGTATGCGGACGGCTATAAATTCGGCGGCAAAGAGCTTGGCTTTTATCAGAATTTTACCGTCGAACGCCGCAGTCATAAAGTAGCGAAAAACGAGATATATCAACAGTTTTTCGTATTCGCATTCCGCCTCGGGCGCGATTTTGAATGTACCCGCTTTGCCTGCCGAGAGCGAGCGCTCCCACTCGGGGTCAAGGCGTTCGAGCGAACGCAGATCGGCGAAATATTTCAAGGCGCTCTCCCTTGCGGAGCGCGATTTATTCTTCGGCTCCTCCGCCCGTTCGGGGCTGTCGCCGCTTATCTCGGCCTGCGTGTCGGCGCACAGCAGCAGGAATTTTTTCACCCTTTGAGCTACGGAAATTTTCCTGTCCGAGAGGATATCTATCGCCGTTTTTTGCGCTTTTGAGAGGATAAAATATACCGTCGGGTCTATCGAATTCGGCTCGGCGGGCTCGTCTGTCTCCTCGGTCACGAATTCGGTCGGCTCCTCCGTCTCGAATATGAGTCTCGCCGCCTCGGGGCACGAGAGCGAAAGCCCCGCCTCACGCCTTGAACCGAGAATGCATTCAAACCTCGGGAACCGCTCGCAGGTGCGGCATAGCGCCCGCTCGCCCAGCTCGCAATACAGCTCGCAAAGCCCGCTGCCGAGCAGAAACGGGCATCTGCCGCCCTCGGAGCGAAAGACAGTGTCGCCGTCCTCGTCGACGGTCAGCACATCTCTGAGCTTATCGCCTATCGACGCGCTCTCCGCACGGTAGCGGCGCTCGCTCGGCGGGTCGACGACCACCTCCCACCCGGCGCAGCAGGTGTCGGGGCATTTGTCCGCAACGCAGCGGAATTTTTTATAGTAAGACGGATAAATATTTTTCATCGGGTCATCCTCAAATTGTTATATCTAAACTATACCTAAAACCCGCTGTAAAGTCAATAACAAACGGGGATTGATTTTTTCAATCGTCGGCGCAGTTTCGTCCCCTCAAACGCCGAAATCTCGCACTTTAAAGGCTCCCTTGTGTAAAGGATGGCAAGAGCAAGTGTAATTTTTCGGCGCATATCGTAGTGGACGGCATCCTCGACGTCACGCAAACCAATTGCAAATGTGGAATTATCATGGTAGGGGCGAACTGTGTTCGCCCGCTTAGAGCGCACAATACTGCAACAATTCTCAAATCTGAAATGTACTATCTCAGAAAGTTTACTTCGCATGACGATCTGATTTCGGCAATCGAGCGTTATCTCTATTTTTACAACAATAAGCGTTACCGGCAGAGACTCAAATGCATGACGCCGATGGAATTCCTGATAAAATGTTTTTGTTTTTTCACTGTCTACTTGACAGGGGGCACATCATTTTTGTGTGAAAGTCGTTTTTCACCTTGCTTTTTCATCTGAAATCAAATATAATGGTGTTCGGATTCATCATCTTCGGCAATATCGGCACCAACGTCCTCTTCCCCTGGCTCCATAAGCACTTCCACCATTGGTTCAATCCCAATAAATAATCCCATTTGGCAATTACCCACGGGGCTGTCACCTATCCGACAGCCCCGTTTTTTTGCTCAATGCGGCTTTCAAAGTTATTTATTCTGTCTAAATATCAACCTACTGCTGCGGGGCATTGACTATCGGGGCGGGGTGTGGTATACTTTCGTGTAGTAAAACCTCTTCGCCGTTCTATATATAATGTATAAAGCGTTTTAGTGGAATTGCCCTTATTTGCGTGGTCGATCGGCCGATTTATTGCATAAATGTATGAAAATACATAAAACGGGTTGACAAATGCGAGCTCGTGTGCTACTATAACACCAACTTATTTGGTAGGTATTTCGCATGAAAGGAGAATGTCACCGTGAGAAAGGCAATTGCGACTATGTGCATTATGGGCATGTGCGGCGAGTTTCGCATGTGCATGATGACTATTGCCAAAAATCCGGCACGTTCTTCATTAAAAGCAGCTCGATAAGCTCGAGCGCCAATTGATTTGCTTTTAACCGGGAACCTCGTCGGAGGCTCCCGGTTATTTTTATTCTTGCGGAGGTTTTCACCATGATAAGCTGCCTTGAAGAGCTTGTAAGAGCTAATTTCAGATTCGGGCGAATGTGCCGCTGTCTTGTGGTATGATCGTTAAACTGAATAAATATTAATTTTGAAAGGTCGAATTAAAATGAAAAAGATAGTTTCCGTATTACTCGTCGCTGTCCTCGCACTTGCAATATTCGCAGGCTGCTCAAATAAGCAGAGCGAATCGCTCACCATCGCAGTCCCCAATGACGCCACCAACGAAGCCAGAGCGCTGCTCCTGCTCCAGGCAAAGGGCTACATCAAGCTCAAGGACGGCGCAGGCATCACCGCCACCGTCAACGATATCGCCGAGAACCCCAAGAACATTAAGTTCAACGAGGTCGAGGCAGCTCAGCTCCCCAACGTCCTGAAGGATGTTGACTACGCAGTCATCAATTCAAACTATGCTATACCCGCAAACCTCAACCCCGTTAAGGATTCTCTCCTTATCGAAGACTCCGCTTCCTCCTACGGCAACATCCTTGCTGTTAAGGAAGGCAACGAGAATACACCCAAGATAAAGGCGCTCAAGGCCGCTCTCGAGAGCAAGAAGGTCGCCGACTTTATCAACAGCAAGTATGAAGGCGCAGTCATCAGCGTGGTTGAGAATCCCGGCGACGGCTTCGACGCCACCGTTGACTACGACGCACTCAAGGGTCAGGAGATAAGCGTTGCCGCTTCCCCCACACCGCACGCTGAGATCCTTGCAGTTGCCAAGGAGATCCTTGCCGAAAAAGGCATCACTCTTAAGATCCTCGAATTCACCGACTATGTCCAGCCCAACAACGTGGTTGACAGCGGCGAGGTCGACGCCAACTACTTCCAGCACATTCCGTACCTTGACGACTTCAATGCTCAGAACGGCACTCACATCGTCTCCGTGCTGACCGTTCACGTTGAGCCGATGGGTCTCTACGGCGGCAAGCAGACCACACTTGACGCTCTTAACAAATAAGATACCTTATAAAATCTACGGGAATAATGCCGGCTGTTATCGGGCGGCATTATTCCCTTGCGGGAGTTATGGATAATGATTGAAATTCAGCACTTAACTAAGACGTTCCCCACCGCCGATGGCAATTTCGACGCCCTGCACGATGTCTCGCTCAAGATAGAGGACGGCGAGATATACGGCATCATCGGCATGAGCGGCGCAGGCAAGAGCACTCTTGTGCGCTGCATCAATATGCTCGAGCGCCCGACCGAGGGCAAGGTCATAATCGACGGGCGCGACATGAGCACGCTCACCGAGTATCAGCTCAGGGAGCAGCGCAGGAATATCACGATGATATTCCAGGGCTTCAACCTGCTCATGCAGAGGAACTGTCTCAGAAACGTCTGCTTCCCGCTGGAGCTTGCGGGGGTCAAAAAGTCCGAGGCAGTCAAGAGAGCGACCGAGCTGCTCGAGATCGTCGGTCTCGGCGACAAGCTCAAGAGCTACCCGGCGCAGCTCTCGGGCGGCCAGCAGCAGCGAGTGGCTATTGCCCGCGCGCTGGCAACCCACCCGAAGATATTGCTCTGCGACGAGGCAACGAGCGCGCTTGACCCGCAGACAACGCAGTCCATTCTCTCGCTTATCCGCGATATCCACGACAGGCTCGGCATCACCGTGATAGTCATCACCCACCAGATGAGCGTCGTTGAGCAGATATGCACCAAAGTCGCTATCCTCGATAACGGCACAGTCGCCGAGGAGGGAGCGGTCAGCGATGTGTTCTCCGCCCCGAAATCCAAGGCAGCAAAGGCTCTTGTCTACCCCGACGGCTATGACCAGGACGCCGTAGTCGCCGACAACGAGACCGTCGTGCGTATAGTATTCAACGGCTCAAACGCCACCAAGACCCCGCTGATAGCTCAGATGGCTATCGACGAAAACATAGCGGCGAGCATCCTCTCGGCGTCGACCCGCTCGATAGGCGAAAAAGCCTACGGCAATATGCTGCTCGGCATCCCCGGCGGCAGAGCGGAGCTTGAGAGGGCGATCGCTTACCTTACCAGAATTCCCGATATCTATGTTGAGGAGGTGACAAGCGATGATAAGTGAGTATTTGGCTTCGGAGCCGGTGCAGGAGGCGCTCAAAGTCTTGCGTGAGCAGTTCCCGCTCGCAATATGGGAGACCGTCTATGTCACCGTGCTTTCGACCTTCTTTGCGACCATCATCGGTCTGCCCCTCGGAGTGCTGCTCGTCGCAGGCGAAAACAACAAGATAATCAGAGTCCCCAAGGGCCTGCTCCATGCGCTGAATGTGATAATCAACCTGCTGCGCTCGGTGCCGTTCCTCATATTGATGATAATGGTGTTCCCGCTCACAAGGCTGATAGTCGGCACGGTCGTCGGCACTCCCGCGTCGGTGGTGCCGCTCGTCATTGCGGCGTTCCCGTTCATCGCAAGGCTCGTTGAGGGCAGCCTCAGAGAGATCAACCCCAACATAATCGAGGCGGCGCAGAGCATGGGCGCTTCGCCGTTCCAGATAATCGTCAAGGTCATGATACCCGAGAGCGTCCCCTCGCTCATCTCGAATGCGACGATAGCGATAACCACCGTGCTCGGTTACTCCGCAATGAGTGGTATAATCGGTGGCGGCGGACTCGGCAAGATAGCCATCAACTACGGCTACTACAGATATAAATATCTGATAATGATCTTCGCCGTCATCTTCCTGATCATCCTCGTTCAGGTGTTCCAGAGCGTCGGCACCCGCCTCGCAGTTAAGAGCGATAAGCGGCTCAGAAACAGAAAATAAGCTAAAGTTAAAGCTCCGTCATTGACGGAGCTTTTTGCTTTCTTTATTTCCTTTTGCAATCGTCTTTTGAGCAGTTACCGTTCATCGTGCAGCCGCTGCATCCGGAGCAGCCGCACCCGCACCCGCCCCTTTTCCTTTGACGCACGAGCGAACGCACCGCAAAGAAAACGGAGGCGGCGATAACGGCAAGAATTATATAATCGCCGACGGTCATATTATCATGCTCCCTATCCTGAACACCAAGAAGGCGCATATCCACGCCACGCCGCACTGGAGTATCACAACGCCGGCGGTCTGTATCTTTGAGCCGAGCTCACGGCGGATAGAAGCGATCGCCGCAACGCACGGGGTATAGAGCAGGGTGAATACAAGGAAGCTGACCGCCGAGAGCGGGGTGAACATCGCCGAGAGTGTGCCGCCGAGATTTGCAAGATTTGTTTCAAGCAGCACCGCCATGGTGGAGATAACAGCCTCCTTCGCCGTGAAGCCGGAGATGAGCGAGGTAGCCGCTCTCCAGTCGCCGAATCCAAGAGGCTCGAATATCGGGGCAACGACCCTGCCTATCATGGCGAGCAGGCTGTCCGCGCTGTTCTCGACCACATTCAGGCGGGTGTCGAAATTCTGAAGGAACCAAATAACTATCGTTGCGACAAAGATTATGCCGAATGCACGCTGCAGGAAGTCCTTCGCCTTATCCCAGAGCAGCAGAGCCACGCTCTTCGGCGAGGGGAGGCGGTAGTTCGGCAGCTCCATGACAAACGGCACGGGGTTGCCCTTGAAGGCGGTGTTCTTGAGTATCAGCGCCATGATTATCGAGAGCAGGATGCCGAATACATACAGGGCGATCATCACGAGCGCCTTGTGCTTCGGGAAGAAGGCCGCCGCAAACACGGCGTAGATGGGTATCTTTGCCGAGCAGCTCATGTAGGGCGTCAGGAGTATCGTCATTTTACGGTCGCGGTCGGAGGAGACGGTGCGCGTCGCCATTATGGCGGGCACCGAGCAGCCGAAGCCTATCAGCATCGGCACGAACGAACGCCCCGAGAGACCGATCTTACGCAATACCCTGTCCATGACGAAAGCGACTCTCGCCATGTAGCCGGTATCCTCGAGTATCGAGAGGAAGAAGAAAAGCACCACGATGAGCGGCAGGAAGGTCAGCACGCTGCCGACGCCCGCAAAAACGCCATCTATCAGCAGGCTGTGGACGACCGGGTTGATGCCGTAGGCGGTCAGCGCGCGGTCGGCGAGATTTGTGAATGCGTCAATGCCGCTTGCCAGCAGGTCGGAGAGAGTCGAGCCGATAACTCCGAAGGTGAGCCAAAATACAAGGAACATCACGCCGAAAAACACGGGAAACGCCGTGTATTTGCCGGTCAATATCTTGTCTATTGCCATGCTGCGCTTGTGCTCCTTGCTCTCGTGAGCCTTTACCACCGAGGCGGCGACGACCCCCTCGATGAAGTCATAGCGCATATCGGCGAGGGCGGCGTTGCGGTCAAGCCCGCATTCGGTCTCCATCTCGACTATGCAGTGCTCGAGCAGCTCGCGCTCGTTCTCGACAAGCTCCAGCTCGTCCGCCATGCCGGGGTCGCCCTCGATTAGCTTCGTCGCGCAGAAGCGGGACGGCAGACCCGCGCGCTTGGCGTGGTCGTCTATCAGGTGCACAACTGCGTGGATGCAGCGGTGCACTGCGGATTCCGAGGTGCAGAAGTCCCACACTCTCGGCAGTTGTTTATTCTTTGCGACGGCAACGGCCTGATCTATCAGCTCCGACACGCCCTCGCCCTTTGAGGCGCTTATCGGCACCACGGGGATGCCGAGCAGCTCGCTCATCTTGGCGATATCGACGGTGCCGCCGTTGGCTCGCACCTCGTCCATCATGTTGAGCGCCAGCACCATGGGCACCCGCAGCTCGAGCAGCTGCAAGGTGAGATAGAGGTTGCGCTCTATGTTCGTTGCGTCAACTATGTTGATTATGCCGTCGGGCTTCTGATTGATAATAAAGTCGCGGGTGACTATCTCCTCCTGCGTGTAGGGGCGCAGGGAGTAGATGCCGGGCAGGTCGACCACCTTGCAGTTCTTCTGCCCTCTCACGTCGCCGAAGCGCTGATCCACCGTCACGCCGGGGAAGTTGCCCACATGCTGATTCGAGCCGGTCAGGGCGTTGAAAAGAGTGGTTTTGCCGCAGTTTTGATTGCCCGCAAGAGCGAATATCATGCCTCCGCCCCCCTCTCGCTTTCGGGCTCGCCGACAGTTATATTTTTTGCGTCCTCAAGGCGCAATGTCAGCTCGTAGCCCCTTATGCGTATCTCGATAGGGTCGCCCATGGGCGCCGCCTTTTGCAGCGTGACCCTTGTCCTCGGGATAAGCCCCATGTCAAGCAGGCGACAGCGCAGAGCGCCCTCACCGCCGACAGCCGTAATTACCGCAGATTGGCCGATTTTTAATTTGTCAAGCGTCATATATCCTCCGATAAAAATGTTAGTACAGACTAATTTCGATAATATGTTAGCACGCGCTAATTATTTTGTCAAGAATTTTCGACCGCTTCCTTTATAAAAAATACGACCGACGGTCCGAATGACCGCCGAGCCGTATTGCAGTGATCGAAAGTCTGAATTTTTATGCAAATATCGCCATGACGACGGTACCGGCGAGCATGAGGGCAAGGCCGATGGCGGCCTTTTTGCTCAGCTTCTCCTTAAAGACGAAGTAGGAGAATATGACCGTGGGCAGCAGGCTCATTTTATCTATCGGCACCACAACGCTCACGACGCCGTTCTGAATAGCGTAGTAGTAGCAGAGCCACGAGCCGCCCGTCGCAAGGCCAGAGAGGGCGATGAAGCCCAGCTCTTTTTTATCAAGCGTTTTGAGCTGCGGGAGCTTGCCCTTGATGATGACTATCAGCCACGCCATGACCAGCACCACCGCCGTGCGGATAGCGGTCGCAAGGTTTGACTCAACGCCCGAGATGCCGACCTTGGCGAGGATAGAGGTCGCGGCAGCGAATACCGCCGAGCCGACGGCATAGAGCAGGTAGCCCTTGCCGCTTGCGGAATTTTCGGTCTGTTTTTTCTCCACCATGAGCAGCGTGCCGACCCCGAGCAGAGCCGTGCCGATGAGCTTCACCGCAAGGTGCTCCGTTTCGCCGAAGCAGATTATCGCGAGCAGCACGGTGAGCACGGTGCTCGACTTATCTATCGGCACGACCTTGTTGACGTCGCCGAGCGAAAGCGCCTTGAAATAGCATATCCATGACGCGCCCGTCGCAATGCCCGAGAGGGTCAGGAATATCAGCGATTTTGCGCTGATCTGCGATATCGAGCCTGCCGAGCCGGAGATGAACACCATTATCCATGAGAATACGAGCACTACCGCCGTGCGGATGGCCGTCGCCACGTCGGAATCCGTCTTGCGGATGCCGCACTTAGCGAGGATAGCCGTCAGAGCGGCAAAGACCGCCGAGAACACAGCCGCTGTAAGCCACATAAATAAGACCTCTTTTTATGAATTTTCACACCCCGCCGAGATAGTCCCGTCGGTCTTTGGCGTCTACGCCGCCCTTGCCGCTGAATTTTTGCTCGTTCATTTTTCTTATTCCTCCGCTGCCGAATACCGTGTGCGGAATGTTGATTATCATCGTGCCGAAGCAGGTGAAGAGCCCTATTTGCTCAAGCGTTTCGACGAGCTTGTTTTGGTATTTGTTTTCAAAGCCGTCCTTGCATTTGGCGGCGAAAATGATATTCGGCATGACGATGATAAAGATCAGGCCGTAGAGATTGAAGCATTTTATTTGTTTTGAGTCCTCCATTCCTCGCCGTCGAGCCAGTGATAAACCTCGCTCAGGTGCTCGTCGGTGAACACCTCGAGCATCTCGGCGAAGCCGTCGCTGAATTCAGCGGGGTCAAGCTCGCTGAGCTTGACTCTGAATATTTCGCCCTCGTCGGAGGAGCGCAGCTCGCCCGAGAAGGTGTTTGTTTTATAGAGAAAAATTATGTAGCGGTGGTCGTTATCGGGCGGCACCCAGTGGCAAACTCCGCAAAGGCGCACGTCGGCTATATCGAGCCCCGTCTCCTCCTTGACCTCGCGCACGACAGAGTCAACGAAGCTCTCGCAAGGCTCCACATGGCCTCCGGGGAAGCAGATGCCGGGCCAGCCCGGGGCGTTCCTGCGCTGGACTATCACATAGTCCCCGTCGCAGATCATACACATATTCGTCAGTATGCAGTTATCCATTCACTTTTCCTCCTGAATTCGACTATGTGTTATATTATACACCCTGCCCCGCAGGATTTCAATACGCCGAAGGGCGGCGAAAGATAAACTCTGCGAATATTCCGCAAAAACCGTCGAAACAAATAACTCTTAGCTATTGACAAGCCGCACGATAATGCGTATAATTAGTAACGAAGTGTTATTAAATGTGAGAGGGGTAACAGCCTAATGCAGGAGAAGTCGGATATTTCCTCGGTGCGCCGTTCAAATTTCCTCGCGGTCAGCGGGTATTTGCGCCGCCGCGAGTCTGCCACGATTCCGCAACTCGCCGAAGAAACAGGCTTAAGCCTGCCCACCGTCACCCGTGCGATAAACAGCGGCATCACCCTGAGAATATTTACTTCATGCGGCATTTGCGACTCCGACCGCGGGCGCAAGGCGGTCTCCTATGCCATCAATCCCGATTTTATGCATTGCGCCATCATCTATTTTTTCTCGGACACGCTTCATTTTGATGTGTTTGATTTTTGCTTCAAGCGCTTGTTTGAATACAAATGCGAGATAAACGACGATAACGCTCTCGAAACTCTCGATTTTGCGGTCAAAAAATCCTTGACCGCCGACCCGCTCATCGGCTTTTATGCTTTCGGAGTGCCGGGTCATGTGCTTGATAATATGATAGTCCGCTCGTGGCGCTTCCCGAGCCTTGAGGGCATTGATCTTAAGGATCGCTTCGCCGAGATGACGGGTAAGCCGGTTTTAATTGAAAACAATATGCGTGCCGCCGTCACGGGCGCCAAGATGTATTTGCCCGATTTTGACTGCGAGACAGTCGCCGCATATACATACGGCACCAAGAAATACGGGCTCGGCGTATCGGTCAACGGCGATATTCTCAGGGGCGCAAGGGGCAAGGCGGGCGATATCGGCAAAATATTCACCCCTATGGCCGACCGTCAAAATCTTGAGTTTTACTCATATCAGCTTCGGGCGATAATATCCGTGCTCGACCCCGACCGCATCGTTCTCTACCCCACCGATGACGGCTGTACCTTTGATATGCTGGTCGATAAAGCCGCCGAGTGCTTCGGCGAGGAGATACGCAGCAGGTTTGTGAGGAACTGCGACCTTTATACGGACTGCCTTTCGGGGCTGCAGTGGCTCTTTAACGACGAGCTGAAAACGACATTTGAATAAAAGGCCGTTTTTACAAGGGCGATCATTAACGTCTCATTGTTAATTGCTCTTTATGAATTATATCGGCGTCTATAGACACAGCAACCAACCGCATTCAAAACGACCCCTGCACAGCGGTCGTTTTTATAAAAAGAAATTAATAACGAATGATTATTAATCTATCTTTAGAAATTCGGAGAGAGGAGGCGCGCCACGTTAGCTCGGCACCCTTTAATCAATATAAAACATTAAACTAAAGAGAACGAAAATTAAAAACTTCAAAAAATCGTTGAGCATTTTCATGGCGCTGTGCATGATGCTGGTCTCTGTTCAGTGCATCAGCGCATTCGCCACAGCAGATTCACTTGCAAAGCTCGAAGAGGATGTGACCGCATTCGACGGCAAGCTCTCGGTCGCAGAGCCCGACGACACAAGGGAGCAGGCGAAGCTGCGCCGCAAGGCAATGAAAGAGGCGAGCAAGCAGCGCAATATCTACGGCAACGTCGCCGCGCCTTATCTCTCCGCCGTGCGTACCATCGAGCTTTATGAGGGCTACAACGACCTTGACGAGATAATCAGCAACTATGGCGATGTCGTCAACGAGCGCAACGCCCGCCACGAAAGAGAAAGAAAAGAAAAAGAAGCGACCATGGCTGCCCGTGCCCTCGACAGAGAGCAGAGACAGCAGCAAAAGAAGCTCAGAAAAGCGAAATAACAGCAAAAAAGAAAGCAGGCTTGGCAGATTTAACTGCCGAGCCTGTTTCGTTATATTATATTCAGTTTACCCGTGCTTTTTATTCACCGCAAGGCTGACGGCGCAAATGACCGCGGCAACGGCGCAAACGCCGAGCATGAGCAGGAATACCGGGCTCCAGCCGCGAGATTGCGACAGCGCGCCGAGCGAGTATGAGGCGGTCGTGCTGCCGACATAGCAGAATGTATTCAGCAGCCCCGCCGCAAAGCCCGCGTTCATCAGTCGGTGGATATCGAGCGGGAATACGCTGGTGATGACGTTGTTGATCATCGCCATAGTGCAGGATACGCCGATGAAGCAGACCATTATCATCACGATGCTGTGCAGCTTCAGCGAGAGCAAAATACCGCCGCAGAGCAGTGCGGACGCAATGAAAAACAGCATATTCATCATCGAATGCGAGATGATGACGGAGTGTATCTTCTTAACGAGCATCGCGCCGAAGGTCGCAACAAGCGGCAGCAGCAGGGTGAGCATTATCGAGAAGGACTGCGAAACGCCGAATTCCTCATACAGCACGGAGGTGACCCAAGTGTTCACACCGTCCTTGACGAAGCCGTTGACTATGCCGCAAAGGCAGGTTATCGCTATCGTCATCGCCATCACGGCGCCGAGCTTGCCACGGCGACCGCTCTCGGCAGTCTCGACCTGCGTCGGCTTATGCGACGGGCCGAAGAGAGCAAGCCAAATCCCCGCAGTGACGAGCAATACAACGGTCGCGAACGCAAACATCCCGCGCCAATTGCCGAGTTTCACAAACAGCGCCGAGAAGCCGTAGGCAAAGAACGTCCCCGCAACGCTCGTGGTGCTCATAACGAGGATAGCCCTCGGCATCATTTCCTCCGAGACAAGTTCGGATATGGTCTTGATGAGCGTGCTCCACAGCACGGACTGCACCATGCCGTTCGCAAGCCAGATATATTTCATTATCGCAATGTCGGAGCAGAACGCCATCGCCAGGTTGAGCATCGACGATATGCCGAGCGAGAGCGCTATCATCAGCTTTGAGTTATAATGCTTTGAGAGAACGCCGTTGACGAGCTGACCCGCGCCGTAGGCGAAGAAGAAGCAGGAGCTGACAAGCCCCGCCTGAGCCTTCGTGACCCCGAGATCCGAGATTATCGCAACTATCGAGGCGCTGAAATTCAGCCTACCGACATAGGCCATGGCGTACGCCAGCCAGCAGATAAAAATTATCCTTTTGTCCCGCCGCAAAACCGCTTCACGGGTGAGCGTCTGTTCCATTCGATCGCTTCCCTATATTAATATAAAGTGATTGATATAGTTTAGCACTTCGGCGCCGTAAGGTCAAGGCAGTCGACGGATTTTAAGCATTTTTCTCCCGCAATTTTTTAAGCGCCTTGCGGAATCGGCTCGCAAAGAGTATCCCCGTGCAGGAGACGGCGATGATGTCGGCGCACGGCTCCGCCGTATAGACCGCCATGGTCTGATCGGCGATAACGTGCGGCAGGATATAGATCAGCGGCAGCAGGAGCACGAATTTACGCAGCACCGCGACCGAAATCGAGCAAACGGCGTTGCCGATGGATACAAACGTCATCTGGCAGGCGATCTGAATTCCGAAGATAAAGAGCACGGCGCAGTAGATACGCAGCGCCTTCGCCGTGAAGGCTACAAGCTCGGCGTCGGACGTGAATATCTTGGCAAAGACGGCGGGGAAGAGCATTATGCAGCCCCACAGCAGGAATGAATACGACAGGCAGACCGTCAGCAGCAGGCGGAAGGTCTTGCTCACCCTGTCGGCGTTGCCCGCGCCGTAATTGTAGCTCGTTATCGGCTGCGCCCCCTGAGCGATGCCCTGGAGCGGCAGCATGGCGAACTGCATTATGCTCGTGAGGATAGTCATTGCGCCGACCGCGATATCCCCGCCGTATTTGAGCAGCGACGAATTGAAGCAGACCGAGATAACGCTCTCGCTCGCCTGCATTATGAATGTTGACAGCCCCAACGCAACGCAGGGAAGTATCAGCTTCGGCGCGGCGATGAGATTCTCTTTTTTGAGGCGGAGGATAGTCTTTTTGCCCGTGAGGAAGCATATGACCCACACGCAGGAGATGCCCTGTGAGATGACCGTTGCGAGCGCCGCTCCTCGTACGCCCATTTTAAACCCGAAAATCGCGCCGATTATGACCGTCCACATGCTGATATTTGCGAAGCCCTGCGCCGTGATAAAGGCGTTCATGCCGAGCGTGAGCTGCACAAACAGCGTGCCCGCGGCATAGATACTCATGTAGTCCGTCGCGTAGCCTATCGTGTTGCCGCTTGCGCCGAATGCTGCGAGCAGATCGCCGCTCCACAGCAGCATCACGGCGGTCAGGATTATCGAAATTATTATTTGCAGCGAAAAGCAGCCGCCGAGTATCTTTTCGGCAGTGGCGTGATCGCCCTTGCCCATCGCTATTGAGGCTCTCGGCGCGCCGCCGGAGCTTATCAGCGCCGCGAACGCCGAAATTATCATTATCAGCGGCAGGCAGACGCCGACGCCCGTGAGCGCAAGGCTGCCGTCGCCGGGCATATGGCCGATGTAGATGCGGTCAACAATGTTGTAGAGCATATTCACGAGCTGCGCCACCACCGTCGGCACCGCCAGCTTCAGCAGCAGCCTGCCTATCGGCTCCGTGCCCAAAAAAGTCTTATCTTGCTTCATTTTTATCATCTCCGTTAGTTATCCTGTCCATGTTGCGGGCGAATGCGTCAAGGCATATCCGCAGATCGCTTAGCTGAGCCTCCGTCAGCCCGCGGGTCAGTTCCCGCATAAAGTTCTCCTGAAATTCCCGACCCTTTGCAATGATCGGAGCGGCCTTTTCGGTGCAGCTTAGGCGGCATTTGCGCCTGTCGCCGGGCACGGCGGAGCGCTCGAGATAGCCGTCGTTCACCAGCTCGTCGACCCTGCAAGAGACTATGCCGGGCTTCAAACGGCGGTATTTGCATATGTCGCCCGCCGTGTTCAACTCAGGATTGTTCGCAAGGAACATCAGCACGTCGACAGCGCTCTGAGCCGCACCCAGCTCGTCGCACAGCGGCCGCATCGCCGCCGTGTATGCCTCCTCAAACCTCTTGGTGTAGGCGTATACCTGCGCCGCAGTCATCATTTTTCCTCTCCCCTTCCCAAATACTTCAATTTTGAACATTTCAATTATACACCGTTTTTGCAGAATGTCAAGATTGGAATCAAATAGTGAATTAATGAAATATTATTGTTGAAATTGTTGAAATATATGTTATAATATAAACATATGGTATGTGGAGGTAGCAAAATGAAAAGCACTAAGCGAATAATCAGCATAATACTTGCGT
>OHTJ01000440.1_pt1 | contig 16738 bp, 10 predicted proteins | sample 1578921 | NCBI WGS metagenome assembly OHTJ01 (sample SAMEA3879582, study PRJEB24766) | human gut metagenome | biome: human-associated habitat; feature: feces | place: USA | collected 1985/1987
AAAATACCGATATACTCATATGCCAAGCCTTGTAGCTTATACTCTTCCGTTTTCTCCAATTTAGCCAAAGCATTCAAATAGGCTTGCATAGCCAGCGTATCATTCCCCTGCAAATCCATCACTTTGCCATAATAAAACAATGCCTTCCCCGCTTTCACGTTATCACCCCCATTCTTATAATAATCTACCGCCAACTTTATCAACGAATCCGACTGCATGCTATCCAGATAGTTCTTATCACGGGCTTGTGTCAACAGCAGCACATAGTCTGCCCGCTGCTTTCCACGAAGCTTCTCCGGATGAGGAATTTGCTCCAACAGCAGCAATGCACTGTCAGAATATACATCCATATACCTCTCTACCTTATCAAAAACATTGGATACGTTCTTCTCTACGCAAGAACCTAACAGTACGCAAACGGACAAAAGTCCAAGATATAGCAGTTTTTTCATATGAACATGTTCTTTACCAGATTATCATTACGTATAACTCCTATGCCCACAGAATCCTTTTGGAGATAAATATTCACACCAGCCAACGGCAATCCTTTTTCTCCATCAGTCACAATGCCATTTGCCTGTGCATTAAAAATAACTGTACAGCAGAATGTTATGAACAGTACTATACATCGCTTCATAATCCATGTATATATAATTAAACTTTGGATGAGAATAAGCTTTTTTACGGCCTCTCCCTTCAAAGATACAAAAAACCGCTTCAACAATGTACAAAAACAAGATAAATGTGGCAAACAAAACAAATAGCTCAGAGCTTGTTTCCCCTTACATAGGCTTCCTTTCCATTTTCTGTACGGAGTTATCAGCGCCTATCGGCCGTGATGCGCTCTGCCAACGGCCGTCAACCACTCGACTAACGACCGTCAACAAGGTGCTTCATAACCGTTGAACACCTATTATACTCATAGTTTCCCCATACTGTGCACCTATCTTATTCCTATTATGAGCCCAGCTGCAGTCTATCGGTAAACGGTCTTTTACGAAGTTAATACCGTGTTTACACGAAACGCTTATCGTGTAAACAAGATATTTGCAAAATGCTGCACATTCTATTAATACACTAACAAACAAGATATTAACTTACCTTCCGGCGTATTTCCGCTGTGGAAGCAAAAGTTGCTTCCACCTTTTTGAGTTGCTTCCACAGCACTTGTAATGCCGATGAATAAAGGGATGCAGGAAGTAGGTGGAAGTGTGGAAGCAGAAATGATAAAACTAAGCAGAGATAATTTTCCCTTAAAAGCAATAAAACTCCAGAATCTGCTGGAGCAAAGCATCCTGCTTTCCCGGACCTTTTTCCAACTCCACACTTTTCAGGTTATAGAGTTGTGCCAGCAAAGCTGACGACTGCTTCTCGCAAAGACGGGAATCATGTACCTGCTCCATCCAGCAGACGGTCTCTCCCCAAACATCTACCGAAAGATGTGACAAGACTTCTGTCGGGGCTCCCCCCTTCTCCACCTTACGGAAGATTTCGACCAAAGCACACAACAAGCTGGACATTATCTGTTTACAACGGGAATGGGAACGGGATTCCCGGTTTCTGAAACGTAGCAGGAAATAGTACCCCAGCCATAAATAAACGGTGGTGACTTCTGCATGGATTTTCTCTATCCTCTTCCAATGCGCAACCAAGGCAGCATCAATTTCTTCCAGAATCGCATCCGTATCATCTTCTATGTAGTATTTCTGCGCAAGACACTCTATCACGCACCCCCATTTCGCCATATCCACACACTCTTGCGTACGCCCCATCCATACATGGGCTTCCTCCAATATCCGGAATGCCTTTTCTCCACATTCTGGAGCATCATAAAACCGATACTGACGAAACAACAGAAGAGACTGACATAATAACTCATCCAAAGAGTACTCCGCACTTTCCATATTTAAAATTCAAGTATCCATTCAGGTAACAAAATCGAGCAAAAGTAATCATTTCCTAAGAAAATCACGCTGTTTCAGCACAAAAACCGGCAGGAAAAAGAAGATACCGATGACGGACATCACCAGTCCGCCAATGGTACCCGCCGCCAATGGAAACCAGAAAGCTTCCTTGTCCTCACCTATCATGAAAGGGATAAATCCCAGAATGGTAGAAACTACCGTGAGGAAAATAGGAACGACCTTCGCATTCCACGCCTTGACGTAGGCACGAAGAGCGGAAAGACGGGGGAAACGACGTCGGATGCTGTTGTACTCGTTCAGGATATAGATGCTGGCATTCACCGTGATGCCGCACAGCAGGACGAACGAGGCAAAACCGCCCTGGTCGAAGTTCAGCCGGAACCAATAGAAAGTAAGAAATACCCCGATATAAGAAACCGGAATCACAAAGATGATAGCAAGCGGCTGCTTCAGGGAGTTGAACAGAACGCTGGTCGTAAAGAAGATGATGGCTATCACCACCAGCAGAAGCAGGTATTGGCGGTTGTCCTTCTCGCCCCATGACCAACTGTTGCTGTCCGACTCGGCTGTATAACCCATCGGCAACAGTTTGTTGAACTCCTCCAGGACACGTTTCTGTATCTTGTTGCCCATCTCATTGGAGCCGATATATTCGTATTGCAGGCAGAGGCGGTACTGCTGGTTTTCTTTGGCAATCTCCTGCGGCATCTGTCCCTTTTCCACAGTAGTCAGTTCGGAAAGCTTGTAATGCTTGCCGTTTCCTACTCCATAGGGAAAGAACTGCATCGCCCAGATGTCATATTCGGCAGACTGGCGGGAAGAGAGCTTGATTTTCTCCGTTCCCTGCTCGGCCGCTACCGAGCCAATCTCCAGATTCTTGCCGAAGATGGGGCGCACCGCAGAGAAAAGCACTTGCGCGTCGATGCCCTCTTGCGCCATGCGCTCCTTGTTCAGGTTGAAGTAGAATTCCCGATAGTCATCCTTCCACCAGGAGAACTCCGAATTGATGAGCACTTCCTTGATACGCCGGTGCGTCAGCAGCTTGGCCTTCAGCTTCTCCGCCCACTCATAGAGTTCGTCGTAGTTGTAGCCGTACATCCTGATGCGGTAGGAGCCGGCACTCTCGCGGACGTCATTACTGAACCCCTGGTCCTGCAATCCGTAGATGCCCCAGCTGCCGCCTCCCAGTTCCAGTGCCTTGCTTATCATATTGGCTTTCAGTGTATAGGGAAAACCGCTGTTCCGGGCTTCCTTCTTGAAATAAATCTGCATACTGGCACGCCGGGGGCTGTAGATGGAAGTATGAAACTGCCTGATTTCCTTGAACCGGCTGAGGTAGGTCTCCATACGTTTCATCAAAGTGTTCATCTGCTCGAGGGTGCTGCCATTGGGAAGGTTGGCGTTGGCATAGAGCACCACCTCCTCATTACGGGTGAAGTAACTGCCTTCGTACACCTTCTGTATGAAAAGCCGCAAGCTGCCGCCCAGCGCCTTGTCCACAACGGGTTTCACCGACTCCTTATAGGTATCCGAACCGAATACCTTATTGTAAGCAGCTTCCCATTTTCCCCCTCCTTCCAGTTTGTCGGGCAACAGAAAAACGGGCAGACCGAAACCCAACAGTAACAGCAGGCATACAGCCCAGCGCCAACGGCACAGAAAACGGATGAGAGCAGAGTAGCAGCAGGAGAAATAAACGGGGAAACGTCTGAAAATCCGTCCCAACCTTGTTTTGAATGTTTGCGTCAGCCCCGGCAAGACAAGACGCCTCTTCTTCCCCGTAATCCGCCTCACCAGTCCTATCTTCTCAATCATCGACGGAACAAAGAACAACGCCACCATCAAGGAAACAGCCAGATTGATGATCACTACCGCTGCAAAGTCCTGCAGGTTGAGCCGTATCTTCTCGTCAAGGAAGAAAATGATAACAAGCGCACCCATCGTAGTGAGGGTTGCCGCCAACACCGACAGGAAGGCCTTGAGATTACGCCGGTGCAGAATGTGGTCGGTCATGACAATGGTACTGTCTATCACCAGATTCAGCGAGACAGTGATACCCGCCAGCGAATAAAGCTGCATCTCAAGTCCGAAGAGGTAGTAGAAGATAAGTGCCACCGCTATATTTACAGCCAGGCTGGTAACTATCAGAAAAAGATATTTCAACTTACGAGTAATGAGCCATACGAATACAAGCAGGATGAGTACCGTCAAGCCGGTACGGAAGTAAATCTTGTCCAGTTCTTCCCGTATGTACTCGGTCGCATCATAGCTGGTATGCACTTCATATCCGACAGGAAGTACCTGCCGAACAGCTTCCATCTCGTCCATCACGGCACGGTTCAGTTGCAACTGGTTGGCAGTTTCTTCCGCAGTAATGGATAGATAGACGGAATTCAGCCCATTGATGCGGTAATAGCTTTGCGGCTCCTCCTCCATACGGACAGCCGACACCAGTTCGTCCAAGCGGAGCAGTTTCCCGTCGGTAGCCGTCACGGTGATGGCAGCAGGATTAAAACCAAGGGAGTTGCTCTCCGGCACCAGTGCCAGGCGTATCCATTCCCGGCTACCGTTACCTGTATCCACATTGTGCGTACCCAAAAATTCCTTCCGGTAATGCCGCTGTACTGCCTCGCTGATGTCCGATAGGGTCACACCCAGCAAGCGCAACTGTTCACTGTCATATTCCAGTCTCCACTCCATGGGCGTGGCACCGCTGAGTTCCACCTTATAGATACCCGGAATATTTGCCAGCCGCGGCTTGATATGCTCCTCGGCATACTGCTGAATCAATATCGGAGTGGAAGGGGCATTCAGTGTGAAGGACATGAAAGGGCGTGAGGCGTTCTCGTCGGGCACTTTCATGTGAATGGTGGGATAGCTGACACCTTCGGGCAATTGGGGCCACGTCTGCCGGATGATGGTGGAAGCTTCGAAGCGGACTGCCTCGACATCGGCATGCTTGTCCAGCTCCACAGTAATGTTGCCGTAGCCGTTGCCCGAAGTGGAGTTCAGCCGCTTCACTCCGCGGATACGCGCCAGCATGGATTCCAGCTTGCTGGTCACTTCCATCTCCACCACCCGCGACGAAGTGCCAGGCATGCTGAAACCCACCGTGAAGCCGGGCAGGCTGCGTGACGGATTCAGCTTGACGGGAAGCAGCGGTATCAACGCCACCCCTACCAAAGCAAGGCAGACAAACGCCACTATGACGGTGAAGGAAGAAACTCGTTTCATCAGTTATTATAATCAAATTTTTCCGACAGCGAAAATCCGCTGGCAAAGTCGTGCAACGTCAGTTTCCGTATCTTGTAATAATTCAGCCAGTAGTCCTGCAAGGCGGAGATGTAATTGCGTTGCGCTTCCTGCTGGCGGTTCAGCGAGAGGGTCAGGCTGTTGATGTCTGCCTTGCCGATAATGAAGCGCTGGCGGGTTTCGTTATACGCCAGGATGGCAAGGTCGAGGGCCTCTTCGGCACTGGCGACGAGGGCTTGCTGGACGTTGAAGTCACTGACGGTCATGATAACCTCCTCCTCAATGCTGATTTCACTCTGCCGGGCAGAAGTCTTCACCACGTTCAGATTGTTCCTCGCCATGTTGTATTTGCCTTTCCTCACGCCCCAATCCACCAGTGGAATGGAGACACTGACCGACACCATCTCCTGCTGCATGGGATGCCTGTATGCTTCACCGAATTTCTCTGCCACCTGGTTGAAGCCGACGCTGGCGTTGATGCTGGCGTTGAAGCGCGATTCCTTCTTCGTCTTGTCTACTGTCTGCTCGGCTTCCAGCACTTCCTGACGAAGCCCCAGAAATTCCGGATTGTTGGCTTGAGCGGCCAGCAAAGCCTCATCAACCGGTATGGTCAGCGCCCTCGGACGTCCCGGAAGCGACACCCTGATATCCGTGTTCTTCTCCATATTCAGGAAAGATGCCAACGAAAACATGGCGCGCTTCAAGGCACTGGCGGCATTCTGCAAAGTATTGCGGGCGTTCACCACGTCGAGTTTCAGCGTCAGCAGGTCGGCACGGCTGATGGCGGCTATTTTCAAGCGCTGCATGCCGATGCGGTAGAGGGTATCGGTGGAGACGGCATTGTCCTTGGCCAAGTCATATTCCGCCTGTGCCATGGCAAGCGCAAAGAAATAGGTAGTGGCCTGCTCGGATACTCGCTCTGCATTGTAAATATACTCCTTCTTCACCTTTTCGTACTTCAGCGGCTCAATCCTGCGTTCCCAACGGAAAGGATTGTAACCGACCAGACTCTGCGAGTAGCCCAAACGAACCGGAACACTGGTGAACTGGGTATACTTGTTTCCACCGAAGCTCCGCATATAGCCCAGCTCCGTATCCAGATAGAACGTACCGCCCGTCAAGTCGAAATTCTGTCTGACGGCAAGATTGCCGTATGCATAGAAGGATTGCTGGCTGCGATAGATGTCAAGGTCCTGTTCGGAGTCGTAACGCTTGGTGATATCGCGGTTGTACTGTGCCGGAGTCATGTTCAGCGTCAGGCTGGGAAGGCGGTTTGCCTTATAGGTGCGGTATTCCCAATAACCGGCCAGATACATGTTCTTGGTGCGGAAGGCTTCCAGCGAACTGTCATTCGCCAGGGCAATGGTCTGCTGCAAATCGAGCGTTATCCGCTGTTGGGCAAAAGCGGAAAGGGCTCCCAGACTGAACAAAAGTATAAGACTTAATTTCTTCATGCTCTTTCTTTTCTATAAATAAACCAATATATCAACGGGATGATGAACAGACTGACCAGTGTCCCCACGAACATCGCCCCAATCATCGCTATGGAAAGCGGCTTCTGCAGCTCCGAGCCCATGTCGAACGAGAACAGCAGCGGAACCATAGCGAAAATGGTGGTGAGCGATGTCATGATGATGGGCCGGAGCCTTCTGCGCCCCGCCTCGTGGATGGCCTCGAGCAACGGCATACCAGCCCTCCGTAATTCATTAATGGCATCCAGCTTTAGGATGGAGTCGTTGATGATGATACCGCACGTCACTATCAGTCCGATGGCAGACATCAGGTTCAAGGTATGCCCGCATATCCACAACAGAAGCAGGGCAAACGCCACATCTATCGGAATTTCCAGCAGCACGATGAGCGGCTGCACGAAGCTTTCGAACTGGGCGGCAAGAATGAAATACATCAGCAGGATAGAGATGAAAAGAATCACCACCAACTCGTCCAGCATCTGGCGGTTGGAGAAGAAACTGCCGGAGAAGGCCGTATCCCAGTCACCCGTGGCATCTGCCTCCCGCTTCACCTTTTCCATCAACTCCGGAGCATCGTCCACTTCATAGAAACGGAACGGTATATATTCACCGTTGCGTCCTGCCGTAATCGTTTTCAAATCCTCGGCCGGACGCACCTTTACCAGCTCCCGAAGCGGAATATACTCCACTTCGCCCTTACTGTCCGGACGGGTCTGTATCAATGTCTGCTGCAGCACCTCATTCACTGTCCGATCCTCGCCCACAATGCTGATAGGCAGGTATTGCTGGTAGGAATGGAGCATAGCTACGCTGTTCTCCTTGAACGCTGTCCGCAACGTACGGTAAAGCTCGTCATACGAAACGTCATAGAGCAACAGCTTTTCCTGCAGGATGCTTATGTCAAGCTGGTTCTCGAAAGCGATACCTACGGGCGCTGTCCCCGTAAGCTCCGCAAACTGTTGTTCCAGTCCGCGCAATTCTTCCGCCGCCGGCGCCTTCTCCTTATTGCGGGCATAAAGTCCCGCCACCACATCGGCCTCCCCGGTCACGAAAAGCTTCTCGAACACGGTTTCGGGTGGAGAAAAGGAGACTGTCGCCAACGGATATTCCCGTGTCAGCCACTCGCCCGCCTGCTTCTGCAAGGGAGCAATCCCGTCAGGCGAGGAAGTCTTGAAATACAATTCTGCCTCCGAAGAAGAGAGAGCCTGCTCACGGTTCAGCAGATAGTCCTGCTGGCCTATGGCAGCCGTCTGTTCCACAGTCTTGTCCAACAACTGTCCGAACAGCACATTCACACGATGCCGGTTCTCGTCCACATGTATGTTTTCGTTCCATTCCACGTGGACTATCAGTTCATTCTGGTCTATCTGCGGCATACGCTCCTTGCCGACGGAATAGAACAGAAAGACACAAAGAGGTATAGAAACCACACAGAATACGCTACTTACCGTCTTGTGGGAGAATACCCAGTCGATGCCCGCATCATAAAAACGGTCCAGCGTATGTTCCTTCAACGGATTGTTGATGCGGATGCGGGAGAACCACGACCTGCCGCGCAACCCTGTCCGGTAGACCAGCATATAGAGGACCGGCAGCAGCATGATACCCGTGAAGTAGGAAACCAGCAACCCTACCGTAACAGAGAATGCCTGGTCATAGAACAACGCCCCTGCAATGCCGCTCATAAATATCAGCGGCACAAATACGGCAATAGTGGTCAGCGACGAACTCAGCATGGGCGTAATCACCTCACTCGTTCCCGTCACGCAAGCCCGCCGCAACGAATAGCCCCGTTCGCGATACTGCGAAATGTTCTCCGTCACAATGATGCTGCTGTCAATCATCATACCCAACGCCAGGATTAATCCCGACAAAGAAATGATATTGAGTGACATCTTGAACAAGTAGAAGAACAGGAAGCAGATGACAATAGATACCACCATACTCAACCCGATGATGAACGGTGATTTGATGTCACCCAAGAAGAGTACCGCCACAATGCAGATGAACAGGAAACCCAACGACAAATTTTGCTGAAGATTGGAGATGGTATAGTCCAGCAACTCCGTCTGGTTACGGCTGATGCTAAAATCAATGTCGGGATATACTTTCTTGAAGTAGTCCATCGTGCTGTTGATGGCAAGCTTCATGTCTTCCATATTCTCGTCCGCCTGCTTGATGACGGCAAGGGTAACGGCACGCTTGCCATTGCTCATGGAGACACCTTTCTCCTTGGCAGGAACAATCTCTACCCGGCAGAAGTCTCCCAAGCGGATGATACGTCCTTCCTTTCGCAGCAGGATGCCCTTCACGTCCTCCTCTGTCCGCAGCAGGGTGGAGAACTTAATGTTGTATTCGTAGTAGCCGTCGCGCACGGTCATGCTGCCCGGCTCCACGTTGTTTTGCGCCAGCACGTTTTCTATGTCTTCAATGGAGAGCCCCAACACAGCAAGCTTATCCGGGTCGGGCACAATCTGTAACTGGCGTTCGACCAAACCCGTGACATCCACCATTGCCACTTCCGCCAACTGCTCGATGCGACGCTTTATGACATTTTCGGCAAACTCGCACAAATCAAGAAACGCGCGTTCGTCCACCTTGCCGTATGCACTGTCATTTTTTAGAGTCAGATTGAGGTAGAAGACAGGAATGTCCGTCGCACTTGCCTTTATCACCTTCGGGCGTTCGGCATCCTTGGGCAGATAGTTCATGGCGGCGTCAATCTTCTCGTTCACTTCTATGAAGGCAAGGTCGGTATTCGTACCGAAGTCGAAGCCCAGGCGGATGATGCCTGCACCATCGCGCGTCTCGCTGTCCATGTCCTTCAGTTTCGCCACCTGGATGAGCTGCTGCCGCAGAGGTTTCACCACCGTATTCTCTAATTCACGCGCCGAGGTATTCTGCGCCGACACCTGCACTGTAATTTCCGGGATGGCAATATCGGGCAGCAAGGATACCGGCAAGGTGAAGTAAGTCACCAGCCCGACAATGAAGCATGCTGTAAATGCCATCAGTACGGCAATAGGCCGCTGTATCAAAAACTTTATCAATTGAACTATGAATTTTGAATTACCACTTATCACTCATTATCTATCAACCACCTTCACCGATGCTTCATGTGCCAGATTCACATTTCCCGTCACAATGACCGTATCGCCTTCTTTCAGGGCATCGTCGGCCATGCTGTAGCTTTCCGCATTCTCCAGTCCGGTCTGCACATAGTTCCACTGCGCCTTTCCGTCTTTCAGGGTAAACACCACCTGCTTGCCCGAACGCAACACCACGGCACTCTTCGGGATTACAAGCTGTCCGCCCAGAGAGCGGTGCACGTTCACCCTCACGTTCATCCCACTGAACAGCCGTCCCTTGCCATTGACGGCAGCCTTCACCTTAACCATCCCCTTGTCATCCACCAGAGGATTGATTTGGGTGATGCGGCCCTCTTGTTTGGAACCGGCATCCGAATAAGGGGTAACAATCACCTTGTCGCCACTCTTTATCAACGGCAGTTCGCTTTCCAGCACCGTGAAGTCCACCTCCATACCTTGAGTGCCGATAATGGAGCAGAAGGCTTCCGAGGTACTTGCCTCGTTGAACGGTTTGGAGAACAGGTTCGCCACTACCCCGTCAAAAGGCGCAACCAGCGTGGCGTGTTCCTCTTCATACGCGGCAAGCTCATACTGGGCGAGGCTCTGGTCGTAACCGCTCCTCACGCGGGCCAGCTTCATGATGTCAGCAGGTACTTTGGAGGCATCCCCCACCGGATAGCCTTGCCCTATCAATACATCCTGCAGCTCAAGTTCCGCTTTTTCCAAGGCATCCTTGGCCTGCGCGGTCTTGTTCTTCAGGCGGAACTTATCCAGTTCGGCAAGTTTCTGCCCTTTGCGCACCGGGTCACCGTTCTTCACGTAGATGTGTGCCACTACACCGGTGGTCTCAAAACGCAAATCCGCCATGGCACCGGCGGTTACTTTTCCGTTGCTCACCAGTTCATGCTCAAAGGTCGCCCGCTTCAGGACTTTCACGGTCACTTCATTGCTTTCACTTGGCAGGACGGTTGCCACCCCTTCCTCGGACTCTTTTCCCTTTCCGGCATCGGAGCAGGCGGCAAGTAGGGCAACGGCCATGCATAGCAGGTATCGATAGTTCTGTGTCTTCATATTCATACTCAATTATAAATTGATAAAATTAATCGTTTCAAAAAAACGAACCGATATTTGCATGTGGACACTTTTTTCATAGCACTTTAGCAATTAGTTCGCTCATTATTAACACTTTCCGTTTTTATTCATCTTTTTTGATATGGACAAAAATAAGCTGAATCTTTTTTATTTCCTCCCTCATCTGTCGTATTGCCGTAGAATGCACTTTCGGCTCTTTCGTCAATACCATCCACTTCATTTTTTCAAACTTGTCCGGTTGTCTGAATCCTGGTTCCGCATAAAGCTTCGCAAGCAGATAATAGGGATAAATACGTCCCGGCAAACGATGGGTGGAACGGATAAACCAGTCTTCCGCTGACAAGCAATCACCCATCTGCTGATAGTTCTTGCCTATCACATTCAGTATCATGGGGTCACAACTACGCAGTAAAGCTTCTTTCAAAATACGGTTGGATTTACTGAACTGCTGCTGCTTGTGCAATCCATGCCCATATTCGAACAAGAAAGATGCCCGGTCCCTCAACAGAGGATAAAGGCGCCCGTACTCTTTCTCTGCCGATTGATACGCACCTGCATTATACAGCACCCGCGCATTCATCCACTCCCGACAGGCCTGCTCCACTTGCAAGTCATTCTTCAGGCGAAAACCGCCAATGATGCCTACTGATACAGCCAGCCCCAACCATTGCCAACGGTCGGCACCGGACAAGCACGCCACAAGCAATCCTCCAAATGTAACGATAAATACCGGAAGTTGTAGCGGATAGGAGGAAAAAGAGAATATCATCAAAGAAAGAATAGCCCCACAGATACCATAACGTCCTTTACGGACTCCCCTATACAAACACAGCACGACCACAACCAATAGACATACCGCCAAAGGAATGCCCAGTTCGACCGCAGCCTGCAGATATTCATTGAATGCATATTCCGGACTTCCCGCCACACGTTCCTCCCACGGTTCATAATCACCTGCTGCAAAATAAGTTTCCTGCGCATTTCCATAGGCTGCTGCGAAATTATGAATCCCATATCCGGTCAACGGCTTTTCTGCAATGGCACGACAAGTTATCTTCCACATGAAAAGACGGCCACGTGCAGAATCGGGTTTCAAGACAAACAGTAAATAGCCCGCCAATAGCAAGACACAGAATCCACCGACCACTACCATCACCACACGCTGCCTTTGCTGCTGCCATAATAATCTGAACTTATCCGTCCAATCCATATGCCAAGCATATACACACAGACAGGAAACTCCTGCCGCCAACCATGCCGAACGGCTCATTCCTGCCGGAAGCACACAAAGGATAAGCAGCATCACACCACCAGTGACCATAGTTCCAGCCTTATCCATCACCTTTTCCCATCTTCTTCCATCATTCCGGTCAGAGCAGAGAATCTCCCCCCTCTTGGTCAGCCATTGATACAGACAGACCGGAAGTATCATGGCCAAATAGCCGGAATAAGGCCCCGGATTGAAGAAAGAACCTGTCAATACATACAAGGAATGGTTGGACACAGCATAACCATAAAGCTGCCTCAATCCCCAAACAGCCTCAATGCCCCCCAGCATTACCAATACCCACGAAACCGGTATAAAAAGAAAATACCTTTTTTCCATCATCAATCCAGCCATCAACAGACATCCTGCAACTACCAATGCACTTTTATCGAAATAGAGCCATTGCCCTATAACATCAGCTACAGGAAGTCCGGAAGAAACGTTACATGCCAAAGACAATAAAACTATACAAGCAATGTAGACCAAACTTCCAGTCAATAGATTACGTACATTATTCATTCTATCTATCAAATATTCAATAGTATTCTATAATTCACCAAAAGATTTGTTTCCCGTCTTTATATTCAAAAATCCGTTCATCTTTACCGGCTGTGTGATTCTTCAGATAAAATAAAGCACCTTGAAACCCTGAATAGACAATAGAATCTGACACAGCCATTTGCCGCCCGACAGAATTCCATTTTCCTCCACCCCAATAAAACAATTCATACAAATTACCTTTATAAATAAAATTCACCTCATTACGAGGAGTATACACCACCTTCTCCACACGATGGGGACTTCCAAAGTCCATCCCGGTCCATCCTCCATCCGGATGTATATAATCAAATGAAGTATCCGGATTACCGTCAAATGCGTTCAAATATTCATGTGTATTGTCTTCAAAACTTCCCGGAGTACCTATGATTTCCCCATATAGAGGTATGGTATCTTCCGTATTCTCATAAAAAGCCAGTTCCGAGATATTACAGAAACATCCGTCAGCACCCTTATAGCGCATATACCGATACGGTTTATCAGACTTCAACCGGGCCACAGTATATAGCCGATACGGAGCCTCCTTTATCAAAAGTAGAGTATCCTTCCACCCAAAGTCTGCCCGGTCGCTTCCTTCCACTACTCCCCCAATCATCCGGTCATTGAAAAGAACACTCAAAGTAAGATGGCACTTCCTATACAAGACCAATTCCTGCTTTTCAGCTTCCGGAACAATGAACCGTATCTTTCCGGTTTCACGCTCCAGAAGAAAAGGAGAAGATACTGCAGCGTATTCCTTTCCGTTCCAGGCAGCCAGCGTAAAGACCGCCCCGCCTCCCACATCCTCAAAACGAGCCTCCCGCTTCTTAAAGAAAGTATATCCTATAGGTTGCCATTGTAGTCTGTTGGCAAGGCACAAATACACCATATCCCCCTCACGAAACTGTCCGGAAAGCAAAGAATCCGGAAGAGCTACAGTCCAATTCCTGTTACCGGTATAAAGTGCAGTGACATCGCGGAAGAACGGACGTCGGAATGCCGGGTAAACATCGGAATATTTCCCCAGTTTCCGTACCGCCTCCTTATCAATACTATAGGTTGCCCGGTACATTTTTCCCCTCGAAATGCTATATTCTTCCGCTTTGCTCCATACTTCTTCATAAGGAAGATTTGCAATGTATGTCTTTCCTTCCTTATCCAAAACAAAATTCCAGAAATGAGAGGCATTGTTGTCTCCCAATACCATCACCCTATCTACTCCGCACGGAATACCCAATGCCCGCAACACATATATCATGGCATCCGTAAACTCTCGGCAACTGCCCGTATGCCATTTCAGTACATCCGGTCCCAAATGAGGTCCCACCGGAAAAAGAGCCGTATTCCGGTAGTTCGCTTTCCGCAACGTATCCATCAACAACTGGGCGGCAACCTTAGGATTATCAGCCTCATCTGTCTTCCTGAATTCATCCAAAATCGGGCTATAACACTCATAAATTTCTTTTTCAGAGAGTCATGAATGTGATTGAGGCAAGAGAAGAAATGGTAAAGAAGCAGTTCGACGATGCAAAGAAAAGCGAAGAAGATGCCAGAAAATTAAAGGCAGATTATGAAGAACGCTTATCGGATGCAAGAACGGAGGCAGACCAGATTATTATTGATGCCAGAGCAAGAGCAGAAGAAGAACATGCACGCTCGGTAGAGAAGACCCGGGAAGAGACTGAGCATATGTTAGAAAAAGCCAAGGAAGATATTGCAAACGAGCAGGAAAAGGCACAGCAGGCAGCTCAGGCTGAGATTGCCAAACTGGCAGTCATCGCTGCACGGAAAATTATGAAAACAGGTGATGCTCATGACACAGGAAGCAGTAAATAACGCAAAGGTATTGTATCGGCTGGGTGCCACAAGACAGGAGGCAGATGAACTCCGGGAGCTTTATGAGCTTACACCGGAACTGCTTAAGGTTCTCACAAGTCCGGTGATTTCCATACATAAGAAGGATGCCGTGATAGAGAAAATTTATCAGGATGCCGGATTATCCAAGGTGCTTGTGAACTATACCAAGATGATGTGCAGACTGGGTTATATCGGAGAAATAGAGGATATCCTGGATGCATTTTATCTCTATTGGGACAGACAGAATCATATCCTGCGTGCAGAACTGACCTGTGCAGGCACACCACAGCCGGAAGAAGAAGCAGAGGCAAGAAAGATTCTTGCAGAGAAATATCCCGACTGTGAGATTGTTCTGACAGAAAAGGAAGATGAGAATCTCTTAGGCGGATACATCATTAAGGTTCATCATAAAGAATATGACAGAAGCTATGAAGGCCGCTTACGTCAGTTGGAAAGAAAATTAACAGGGAGGTGAAGCCTGTGGGCGCAATTAGTGCTGCAGACATAATCTCGATTATCCAGAGCGAGATAGAAGAATTTGACTGGGATGAATCCAGTCGTGAGACCGGTTCCGTAATCTGGGTTGGTGATGGAATTGCAACCATTTACGGAATTGACCATGCAATGTATGGTGAAATTGTTGTATTTGATAACGGTGTCAAAGGAATGGTACAGGACATCAGACAGAATGAAATCGGTGTTATTTTATTCGGCCGTGATACCGGAATCAAAGAAGGAACCAAAGTGGTTCGTACCAGGAAAAAAGCCGGAATCCCGGTAGGGGAAGGCTTTGTTGGAAGAATTATCAATGCATTAGGTGAGCCGATTGATGGAAAGGGCGAGATTAAGGAAGATGATTATCGTCCAATCGAAGAGGAAGCACCGGGCATTGTAGAACGTAAATCAGTAAATACACCAATGGAAACAGGAATCTTGTCCATTGACTCCATGTTCCCAATTGGTAGAGGACAGCGAGAGTTAATTATCGGAGACCGTCAGACCGGAAAGACCTCCATTGCAACAGATACCATCATTAACCAGAAAGGCAAAGGAGTAATCTGTATCTATGTTGCCATCGGACAGAAGGCGTCCAGTGTAGCAAAAATCGTATCTACACTGACCAAGCATGATGCAATGGATTATTCCATTGTGGTTTCCTCAACTGCAAGTGATCCTGCATCCATGCAGTACATCGCACCATATGCAGGAACTGCAATGGCAGAGTACTTTATGCATCAGGGAAAAGATGTGTTAATCGTATACGATGATTTATCCAAACATGCGGTAGCATATCGTGCAATCTCTCTGCTGTTAGAGCGTTCTCCGGGACGTGAAGCTTATCCTGGTGACGTATTCTACTTACATTCCAGATTGTTAGAGCGTTCCAGCCGTTTAAGTGATGAATTGGGCGGAGGTTCCATTACCGCACTGCCAATCATTGAGACACAGGCAGGAGACGTATCCGCATATATTCCGACCAATGTCATTTCCATTACAGACGGACAGATTTTCTTAGAGAGTAACCTTTTCTTCTCAGGTATGCGTCCGGCAGTCAACGTTGGTTTGTCCGTATCCCGTGTCGGTGGTGCTGCACAGACCAAGGCAATGAAGAAGGCATCCGGAAGTATCCGTATCGACCTGGCACAGTATCGTGAGATGGAAGTATTTACCCAGTTTGCATCGGACCTTGATGATATGACCAAGGCACAGTTACAGCATGGAAAAGCATTGATGGAGCTTTTAAAACAGCCACTCTGCCATCCGCTTTCCCTGCATGAGCAGGTAGAGACACTGTGTATGGCAAACCATGGTGTATTTGATAAAGTAGAAACAAAGAATGTAAAACAGTATCAGAATGAGATTCTTGAATATATGGATTTGAAGCATCCGGAAATCGGCAGGGAAATAGAAGAAACCAAAGTGCTTTCCGATGAACTGACCGATAAGATTATTGCGGCTGCAAAAGAATTCGAAGACAGTAGAAATCAATAGGAATGAGCAGGTGTTGTTATGGCAAATGCAAAGGAAATTCAGGATCGGATGAAGAGTATCAATGATACGCTTAAAATCACAAATGCCATGTATATGATTTCTTCTTCGAAGCTGAAGAAATCAAAGAAAATGCTTTCTGACACAGAACCTTATTTCTTTACCCTGCAGTCGGAAATGAGCAGAATCTTAAGACATCTTCCGGACATGAACAGTATTTATTTTAAGACAAATGCAGAGATTCCGGAAAGAAAAAGA
>OHTJ01000453.1_pt1 | contig 16523 bp, 18 predicted proteins | sample 1578921 | NCBI WGS metagenome assembly OHTJ01 (sample SAMEA3879582, study PRJEB24766) | human gut metagenome | biome: human-associated habitat; feature: feces | place: USA | collected 1985/1987
AGTATGAGCGGGAGGAAGAAGAACGGCTGGATCGAGAGGCAAAAGCAAAGGAGCTTGCAGAGAACACGCATCCCGATGCCTTGCTCCCGTTTACCGAGTACATGGAAAAGTGGCTTCAATCGACCCGCAGCTCACTTGCAACGGCGACCTACCAAAGCTACTCTAACATGATCAAAGCAAGAATCCGGCCATACTTCGCGCCGCTGGGACTCCAGTTGCGGGAAGTGACCCCACAGCACATTGAGGACTTCTACCAGAGTATTCTGGCAGACGGCTGTACGACAAATACGGTCATTCATTATCACGCAATCATCCGAAAGGCACTTCAGACAGCGGTTAAGAAGGATATCCTGCTCAAGAATCCTGCCGACAAGGTAGACCGTCCCAAGAAGAATGTGTTCCACGGTAGCTTCTACAGCGAGGAAGAGATGCTTACCCTGTTCGACGCAGTGTCTGGTGACCCGCTGGAATTGTGCGTAAAAATTGCTGCCTACTATGGCTTGCGGCGGAGCGAAGTTCTCGGACTGCGGTGGAGCGCCATCGACATGGAACACAAGACGATCTCCATCAGTCACAAGGTCATCGAAGCAGAGGTGGATGGAAAGTTCGTCCCGATGGGCGAGGATGTCCTGAAAACCAAATCCAGCTTCCGAACACTACCTCTGATTCCAGCAGTAGGAATCATCCTGCTGGAGGAGAAAGAGAAGCAGGAGATGTACCGGAGACTCTTCAAAAAAAGTTACTGCCGGGACTACCTCGACTACATCTGCGTTGACCAGTGCGGAAAACTTCTACGCCCGAACTATGTAACGGAGCATTTCTCGTGGCTCATCGAGAAGTACGGGCTTCGCAAGGTCCGCTTCCATGATCTTCGTCACACCTGCGCCAGCCTGCTTCTCAGCAACGGTATCTCCATGAAGCAGATCCAAATCTGGCTGGGTCACAGTACTTTCTCCACCACGGCAGACATCTATGCACATCTCGACTACTCGGCACAGGAGGCTTCGGCAAACGCCATGAACGGTATGTTCAACCGCCCTGAAAAAGAGGAACAGCTGGCATAAATAAAAACCTGCAGTGGAATCACCACTGCAGGCTCTGGCAAGTGGCTTCAATTCGGATATTTTGTTTCAGCCGTTTCCGCCATCAATCGGTCGAAGTCACTCTGATAATTTTTGTCCTGAATGATATTGATAGGTTTTTCCATTGTCAGCAACTTGTGTAAATTTTGCACGAGTTTCTTTTTCTGCCAGCTCCCCATCCTGAAAGATGTTCTTGAGATGCTTGGTCACTACGCATCGGTCTACATCAAAAAGCTGTGCGATCCCATCCTGAGTCAGCCAGACCTCGCCATCCTGCACACGGACTTCAATACTGTCGTCACCGGCATCCTTAGTGAAAACGAGGAAATCGACTGTACTGTTACGAATGGCTTTTCTGTTTTTTTCGTGTTCATTCCCTCGTATGATGATGGCCGGTTATTTCACGCAGCAACCCCTGACACCCCGCCAACACATCCTGCCAGGTTGCCTCGAAATCGCCGGTGTACCACGGGTCGGCAACATCGCGGGACTGCTTGGTGTAGTCCATCAGGAGGTGCAGCTTGCCAGAGAAATCGCCACCGCAGATGCGGTGCATATTCCGCAGGTTTGCGCTGTCCATGCCAATCAGCAGATCGTACTTGTTGTAGTCCTGATTGGTGAGCTGCCGCGCTGCGTGGCCGTCGCAGGAGATCCCGTGCTCCGCCAGCTTGCGCCGCGCCGGAGGATAAACCGGATTGCCAATCTCCTCCCGACTGGTCGCCGCCGACTCGATATGGAACTGTGAGGCAAGTCCTGCCTTCTTCGCCAAGTCCTTCATCACGAACTCCGCCATCGGGCTGCGGCAGATATTTCCATGGCATACAAAGAGTATTTTCTTCATCGCACTCGCTCTCCTGAGAGATTTCTTTTTCCTCAGTATAGCAGGAAAGCGCCTGTTCGTCGAGAGAAGAATACAGCCACGCCTGAGATTCTATGGCGGCCAGCAGTTTTGCTTTCTTCCAGCCGAAGTGCAGCACGGCTCGGATGTACCACGCCCGTTCCTCGCTGCTGCCGCATCCCTCTAAAATCGCCACATTCCGTGTCCAGCCGAGGTTCATCGCCAGCCGCATGATTTCAGGGGATTCCTCGTAGGCTGCGTAAAACGCCCGCATACGGCGCAGATTGCGGGGAGAGAAGCCCTCGGCTGTGGGATAGGCCGCTTGCAGATATTCCGACGCCGCGACAGCCGCGCCTTTTTCGCACCTGCCGCTGACCACCCGACCAATTTCGCGGTACAATTCCATCTGCGGGAGCTGCGCCGTGACAGCGGCATCCAGCGCGGCGAACATGGCGGTGTAATCTGTTGGCTTGCGAATGTTCATGGGCTTTCTCCTTTCCGGCGCAGTGCGCCTGATCAACGCTCAAAGCAGAGAAAAGCACGGCGGCTTCACCGTGTTCTTCTCTGCTTTGACCTGCTTCAGATGACTCGCACGATCTGCTCCCAGAGCAGGATGTGCTTTTCATCAATGGCTTTGTTGTCGTGGTAGTGGCCGAACAGCCAGTAGTGATATTTTGCTCTCTTTTGTACATCTTGTAGGAAGTCCGTGAGTCGGTCCGCCTCGTTGTGGCGGCTCCCCATGAGGGCGATGCTGGTGGGAGCGCAGTGGGTGATGATGTAGTCCACCGCCCAGCCGACCGCGTCGAGGTTTCGCCGTGCCTCGGCATATTCCTCATCGGAGGGCAGCTCCTGGACCCACCACGAGATATGGTTGATGCGGTATCTCGCTCTTGGCTTGCGCTGGAGCATCATGAGCCTTCGCTCAAAATCCGGGGCGTCCGGCTCTAAGATTCCATCCTCAATGTCATGGCTTTTGGCACCGCCCATGGTGAAGAAGCGGTGGCCCTCCAGCTCGAAGATCTGACCGCGCATCAGGTGCAGAACATGGGGACGAATACGGTGTACCTTGCCGCAGTGCCAATCGTCCACGGGGTATCGTTCCAGCGCGTCATAGTTTTCATGGTTGCCGCAGACGAAGGCAAGCGTGAAGGGCAGGCGTTCCAGCCAGTCCAGCGTTTCATCGTCGCGGCTGTCGCCAAACCACACGCCGCCGCAGTCTCCGGTGATGATGACCGTGTCATCCTTCGTCATGTTCGCTTGTTCCGGGAAATAATCCGATTGGAAACGCCGGAAGTTTCCGTGGCAATCGCCAGTCACATAAATCATATGAATTTCCTCCTCTTAGGTTGGTCTACGGTCTGTTCGATTTCTACGCCGTTGCGGAAAGTGACCTTGATGCGGTTACCCGTCAGGACGGTGACCTTTTCCAGTAGCTGATAGACCACGCCATCATCCCACTCTGTGATTCCCACAGTCGCCGCGGTCATTGCCGAGGCTGCCGCATGGATACGACGGCTGATCTGTTCCTGTTCCTGCCGGATACCGAGGATTGCCGCCTTGCGGCGCTTCAGTTCCTCCATCGTGGTGGAGATGGTACGAAAGCGCTCGGCGTATTCGTCCGCGTCACCATTTGCCGCTTCTGCCAGAAGCGTATCGAATTGTTTGCCCAACTCTGTGACCGCTCGGTCGATATCTCCAAGGCTCATGTTCTCACCGGGAACCGGAGCCAATTCCTGCTCCATCGCATCTACAAGCTGATCTGCCAGAACCTTGCACCCTGACATGGATGCATTGATGGCTGCCAGCACCGCCTGCTGAAGCGGCGATTCGTCCAGCGTCGGAGATTCTTTGCAGTATTTCTTTCCATAGTCCAAGCGGCTGCTGCAGCGCCACACGGCTCGTTTCTCACCGTGCTGTGTCCACACCACTCTGCGGTACGCCGTACCGCACTCGCCGCAGAACAGCAGACCGCTGAGTGCGTATTTGCCGCTGTAACGGCTCATGCCGGTCGGAGCGCTCCTTTTCGTGCTGCTTGTCAATGTTTTGCGCCGTGCCAATTCCACCTGCACGGCATCGAATCGGTCCCGTGGGATAATGGCTTCATGGTGGTTCTGAATCAGATACATGGGAAGCTGTCCGGTATTTTTGATAACCTTTTTACTGATACAATCCTGAATGAATGTTTTCTGGAGCAGGACGTCACCGCAGTATTTTTCGTCAGAGAGGATCGTCCGCAGATTAGAAGTTGTCCATTCCATTGTTCCTGCCGAATTCTTGAAGCCGCCGGATTCCAAGGCTTCCTTGATGCTGCGCAGCGTCTGGCCGGATAAGTACATCTCATAAATTCTTCGGACCGTTTCCGCCTGCTCCGCATTCACCACCATCTCACCGTCAGGGTTCTTTTCATAGCCCAGCAGGGTCTTATACTGGATATTCGCCTTTCCCGTCCGCATCGCCTGATGCTTGCCCCACTTAACACGGGAGGAGATGCCCTCACTTTCGGACTGTGCGAAGGCACCGTGGATAGTGATCAGGAACTCGCTTTCCGGGTAGATGGAGTTAATATTCTGCTCCTCAAAGATGACCGGGATGCCCATGCCGCGCAGTTCGCGGGTATAGTTCAGCGTGTCCACGGTATTACGGGCGAAGCGGGAGACGGATTTGGCAAGGATCATGTCGATTTTGCCCTGCCTGCAATGGCGGATCATGCGAAGAAAATCCTTGCGCTTGCAGGCGGAAGTGCCTGTGATGCCTTCATCCGCGAAAATATCCGCCATCGTCCAGTCGGGGTTTGCCATGATTTTTTCCGTGTAGTATGCTTTCTGGTTTTCGTAGCTGTTGAGCTGCTCGTCCTTTTTCGTGGACACGCGGCAGTATGCGGCTACCCGGAGATTTTTCTTCTTTTCCTGATCCTGCGGCGATTCCTCCTTTGCGGGAATCACGATGACCTTCGGTTCAGGGCGGGACTGCGTCATGTATCATCACACTCCTCTAAGACTTGATTGTTTTTCAGCAGGACTTTGACTGTCTTACTGTCATAGATGATTTTTCGGATGCTCTGCCGCAGGAGGTTTGCGTCCAGCTCCCACAGCTTTGCCTGCGAACCAAAGATGCGGCGGAGCCGGTGTGATTCATATTCCTCCGTTTTGACACTCGCCAGCTTTAGAGACGCGACCTCCAAGGCTTTTTGCCGCGCGGTGTCCGCATCTACAGGTGGTGTCTGTAGCAGCGTGTTCAGTTCCTGCTGGAGCCGCCGGATATCTTCTGTGGTGGGAACACCGGATGTTTCTATCTTGATGATCTGCGGATCGTCGACCATCTGATTCAGTATCTTGAGGACTTTTCGTGCAACGCTGTTGGGTACGATGCCGCCGCACAACTTGCGCAACTCCTTTTGCGCAGGTGTCTGCTTATACTCAGGGCGCATCTCTTTTCTGCGTTCCTGGGCGGCGTGGAATTGCTCCGTTGGGATGAGCACCGGGAATTCTTTCTCACCGATATACCGGTCATCCTCCAGAATTCGCGCCACCATATTTTTGTTCCAGGACTTGTCCTCATCGTAGGGAACATCCTCTGTCTGAAGCTGTTCGGCAAGCTGCTTGAAGGAGGCACCAGCAAGGTATTGCAGGTAGATGCTCCGCACCGCTTCCGCCTCCTGCGGCTGCGGCACGATCTCGCCGAGCTTCATTTTATAGCCGAAGGGCTGCTTTCGTTTTCCCATTATCTCCGTGTCCTTTCTATTTTTTCTGTGACCTCCAGTCCATTGAGAAGGCGGAAGCGCAGTGTTTCATTGTCCACGACCACGATTTTCTCGACCATATCGCTGAATAGCTGCTCATCGAAGTCATCCAGCCAGTCCGGTCCGCTTTCGAGCACATCCAGCAGATCCTGTGTTTGCTGGATGGTGTGATCCTCCTCAGACCGCAGGATGCGCTCCTTTTGGAGTTTCAGTTCCCGGCGGCGTTCCGCAAGCTGATTGCTGCGGGATATAAAAATGTCAGGATCGACCACTCCCTGCTGCTTGAGCTGGGCCAGAAGTCGTTCCTGACTGGCGATATCCGATATTTGTTTGTTGATCTCCACGATGTTTTCGCTCCAGAGGAGACTGCCGGTTCTGGCGGCGTAGAGGTCAGAGATGAGTTGGGTGAGAATGCTCGTTCCATAATGTTTAAGATTGTAATATACATGGAGGAATGCGTTTTTCATCTGTTCCTCTGGAACCTGCGTATTGGGGCAGGCGGTGATAGACTTGTCGTGTCTGCGACACGCCCAATTTACAGAGCCACCACAATTTTTCCTTTTGCAGAGTGTGCCGCAGTGACCGCACACGACTTTACGCGCGAAAGCGTGGGGGACATCTGACCGTGGATGAATCGCGGCACTTCTCTGTGTCAGAAGTTCCTGCACCTTTTGAAAAATCTCTCTACTGATGATTGCGGGATGAGAATCTATCACAAGATACTGTTTTCGTTCGCCGTGGTTGATCTTTTGCTGCCGAGGAAAGCTGCGTGTGGTATATTTCTTTTGAGACAGAGAATCTCCGGCGTATTTTTCGTTTTGCAGTATGTACTGGATGGAGGTCAACTGCCAATATTGAGTGCCGTCCCGCGTTGGACAGCCCAGCGCCGTGATTTCCTTTGCAATATTCTCCATACTGACACCTGCAAGGTAACGGTCGAAGATATGTCGGATGATTGACGCTTCATCCTCTTGAATCTCCAAATGATCTTTAACGAGCCGATAGCCATAGGGCGCTTTGCAGGTGGAAAATCTCCCTTTGCTCATTCGGACTCTGTAGCTCCACCGCACCCGTTCGGAGATAGCCTCGCTCTCCCGCTGGGCCAGTGCCGCGAACATGGCGATAAGAACTTCGCCGGACACCTGCGCGGTGTCAATGTTTTGCTCCTCAAAGTAGACGCTGATGTTGAGAGACTTCAGTTCCCGTACAGCCGCCAGACTTTCCTTGGTATTCCGGGCGAAGCGGGAGGATGATTTCACAAGGATGCGGTCGATGCGCCCTTTTCGGCAGTCCTCCATCATCCGTAGGAAGTCATCCCGCTTGTCTATGGACGTGCCGGTGATGCCCTGGTCGGCATATATGTCTGCCAACTCCCAATCAGGGTTGTCTGTGATGAGTTTGGAGAAGTAGGCATTCTGCGCGGCAAAGGAGTGTTCTTGATCCTTGGAGTTGGAACTGACACGGGTATACGCTGCCACGCGGAGTTTTCGTGCGGTTTCCTGATTCGCTGCCGGGATCGTAATGACCCGCGGAGCCATCGCCAGAGAACCGTTGGTTTTCTCCTTATCACTCATTCCTCTGCCACCTCCTTCGTCAGTAACACACAATACCATATAACATCCGCAATAGCTATCCTAAAAGCGAAGAAATCAAAGAGAAATAATGATGTCCGCACCAAGCTGTACCCTCAGCCGCGCGGCAATTTTTTTGGCTTCGCTGCCGCTGACGAGACCCTGCTCCCGCAGGCTGCGAAGCATGGTGACGATGCCGAGATAATCTGCGTTTGGATTCATTCGGATTCCTCCTTTTTTGATTTGATTTGAATGATAATGAAAACTCCCAAGCCCACTTTACAAATGGGTTTGGGAGTTTTCGTTATGGGATCTTAGCACAGCGCCACAAATCGAACAAGCGTTTGTATAAAACTTTCGGTTGGATTCTTGTGGAAACAGCCGATTTCAAAAATAGGGGTATCATGTTACAATGATGCCTGTTTGTGGAAAGGGATGAGAACTATGCTTTATACAACGGAAGAAGCGGCTGTCATTTGCGGGTTTTTGAACGCGCATTTGGCGCAGGCCGGTGTGGAAGTGTCTGTGCGGAAACGAAACGCCGCGTTTCAGCGCGGTGTCATAATGGGAACGCTGCAGCCGGATGACTACAGATGGGCGGAGAATGTTCTCTGCTTTCTGAAGCCCTGTTGGTGGCAGTTACATGAAGATCATAGAGCCTTAGAGAATGTGCTTTTGAAAACACATCTTTTAGCTCAGAAATAAAAACAGAGGGCCGCTCCTGTCTTGGTTGGAAGCATATTGCTATACCCGGATATGGAGCGGCCCTCATTAATTTTTTAAAGTTCTTTTGCTCAGTCCTATTCGACACTACTTCCCGGACCGTCGGGCGGTTGAACGAACCGGCGCCTGGCAGCGCCCATCGGGAATCTAACCCCTCCGAGGATCTCTCCGAGCTGCCCCCATTGCTTGCGGCTGTGGCTGGACAGGATGTACCATTATAGGCTGACGGGATCATTGCGAGACAGGCTGCCATGCCCGCTTTTGGCTGAATGAGTTTCGCTCTGCACCTTATTGGCCGTTCATTGACATCGGAGTAATTCCGATGCAGGTGGTCTTCGCGCATCCGCCGCATCGCTGCTCCCCCTCGCCGGGGGACCGTCAACTGACGTTATTCGTCACCGGATATTCAGTTTTCGATGTTCACAAGAAGATCCTTTTCTTCTCGCATGTATACGGGAGAAAACCGGCATCTTAACAACCCTGCTCATCCAAATTATTTTTAATTTTTTTCAGGATGCGCTTTTTCCGCATATGAATGGCCTGCTGAGAGACTCCAAGCATCTGTGCGTATTCCTTTTCGGAGCGGTTTTTGAAGTAGAGCTCGTAGATCAGCTCATAATCCTTCGGCGGGAGCAGATCCAGAATATTACGCAGGGACTGGCGCACCATCTCCTCAATTGCCTGATTTTCAGGGGTGTTGTCATAATCAATAAACTCATGGAACCGCTCGTATCCGTCATTTTCACCGCCGATCAGAGAGCTCATCTGCGTTTCGTGCTTGTAAAAGCGTTCCGTGCTGTCTTCGATGTGCCATTTCGTCCGTCTGTAGGTCTGGAAGACTTCCTTCGTGACCTGGACGAGCTCAAATTCGCCGGTCATAGTGTTATAAACGTTGAGAATATAAGTTTTTTCAGACATGATTTTTGATCTCCTTTGTGATTTTTTGAATTTGGTAAGGTTCAAAAAATCGGGAGATCAGGGGTATTCAGCGATATACGGTTCCCACGCTAAAAGGGGGAGGATATGAAAAAAGCGCATTGCAAACTCCTTTTCCGGAGCTGCATGCGCAAAAAAAGAGCCGCTTGATTTGTCTGACCATTGGCCGCGTTGACAGAACTATGTTCCTAAAAGGAACGATCGTTACAAATCAAGCGGCACATGGGATGGTCACGCATCAAGCGGCTCCGAGGCTCATACTTGGTATTTAATTGTTGGGGACAGATCGCTTATTCGCGGTTATGCGATGCGGAATACAACAGGCGGGAAGAAAACCACTTCTCCGCATTGCGGGCACTTCAGGTATGTCGCGCCGTGGGCCCCTTTACAGAGCGTTTCAAGCCGCAGCTTACAATACGGGCAAAGCCGTGCCATGGTGATATGGGTGGAGTACTGCTGCTCAAGCTCCTGCTGCTCGGCTTGGATGCAGGCATACCGCTGCGGGTCAAGCGCCTTGGAATTGATTTTTGCCATAATAACAACTACCTCCTATGCTGTGTCAAAGTCATCCGCATAAATATGGATGGACGCATACGGATTACTAAAATCATTTCGGCCGATCATGCCGAGATTGTCCAGACGAATGGATAATGCTGTTTTCGAGACGCCTAAACGCTTTGCCATTTCAGAAAACAGCGCATATTCCTTGAGGGCAAATACTTTGTTCAGGAGTTTGATCTGCCGGCCAAGGCCAAGCTCATCCATGTAGCGGTCGATCAGCTCACGGGGGAGTAGGAGATACGCCGTCAGCACATTCGTTTGCCATTCTACCCAATCGGTGATGGGGTATGTGCAGCGTTCATCCGCAAGGCGGCAGATGAACGGCTGCGCGCTTGGATTATATTCCTCCGGGTAAAGCTTACCGAGGATCTGATGCGCGGCTTCATGTACCAGAGTGAAATTCAACCGCCCCACCGATCCCGCATTTGCGAGGTTTTGATCCACATAGGCGATATTGCCGTTCAAGTGAAATTCCTGGACTGACCCGTTCCCACGGGGAACGGATATGGTGAGATCGACGTCGCTATAGGAGGTCAGTCCAAGGATCGAGCCCGTTATGCTCATATCCGCAAACGCGAAATGAAGTCCGCAGATCTTTTCCGCAAAGTCAACCGGGTCGATGCGATCCATTTTGCGGTCTGACAGCGTCAGATAGCGGAACAGCACTCTGCGGGATATCCGTTCAAGATCTTTCCGAGATAAAATCGGCATCCGCGTTCCTCCTCACATCTTAGCTGTCATGGAAGGGAAGGTGTTCCCTTGACTGTGGCTCCATCATAGCAATCTCATAAAGCTATGTCAATGTCGCATTTGTAGCGTGACAAGCTATTTGCGATTGACAAAAATAGCTGCCCCCGTGTATAATGGGATTATCCTAAGACGGAGGGTTTCTTTATGAACAGTCAGAAAACAACGGTTATCCCGTTTCCGACTCCTTCAAAAAACGGTTTGAGATACAGTGCTGAGACTGAGAAGCGGAACAATGTAATTGGTACAAGGCTTTCGGAAGAGCTCAAAAACCGAAAGCTGAGTAAAAAAGAATTCTGCACAACATTGAAGGACTTTGGTGTAGATGTAAGCCAATCCGCGCTGGGGAAGTGGACAAATGGCCTGACTGTTCCCAATGCATACCAACTGCTGGCGATCTGCTATGCGCTGGACCTTGAGGATGGCCTTGCTGCCTTTACTGGAGAACACACGCCTCTGCTCAACGAAGTGGGTACGGAAAAGGTTCGTGCTTACCGAGAGGATCTGATTGCTACCGGTAAATACAATCCCATGCCAACGCCCATGAATACGATCCGCTATATCGATAAGCCCGTCAGCAATCTCAGAGTCTCAGCCGGTACAGGCAGTTTCTTGGATGAGGACAACTTTGAGATGGTCAGCTTTCCGGAAAACGCAGTCCCGGCGGAAGCGGATTTTGGCGTTAGAGTATCCGGCAACAGCATGGAGCCGGTCTACCATGACGGGCAGATCGTCTGGGTGGAGCGGTGCGAGACGCTCTCGATAGGCCAGGTCGGTGTGTTCGTCTATGACGGTGAGGGCTATTTGAAATCCTATGGGGAGCGGGAGCCTGACGAGAGCGACCGTGACGCATTTACGGACAGCTACGGAAGGCTCCACATGCAGCCGGTTCTGATTTCGTATAACAAAGAATATTCTGATAGGATCATCAGCCCGGAACGAGGATTTCGGGTCATTGGGCGTGTGCTGTAAGAAACTTTGAAAATTAAAATGCTGAAAGGCGGGGATTTGATGAACACGATTGCAATAGTGAGAGAGTTGGCAGATGAGCGGAGTCTTACGTTTTTTAAGCTGTCTCAGATATGCGATGTATCTCATTCGACCCTGAAAAACAGCGAACGCCGCGGCGGACAATTATCTGTCGACACGATTGAGCGGATCTGCGATGGGTTGGGCATTACCATGTCGGAATTCTTTGCGAGGAACATATGACAACCCTTTGTTGCAAATTACATCAACAAGTTCTTCCATTTATAGCATTAACGATATAGAAACACAAATCAGAAACTAACACGCACCCTAGAACAACACCTCCATCAAGGAGTTCTGAATACCATGCTAAGAACCCATTCCCACTTATCCCGTTCTGTCTAAACATTACTGATGAAATGAACAACAGTAATGCAGGGACTAGAACGCATATTCTTTGGATTATATTCATCTTGCCCACTCTCATGCCTTGATTGATTTTTTCACCGACTAAGCCGATAATAATTTGCATGAATAGGAGCATTCCATAAACCGCCCATGGGTGATTCATAGCATTGAAGTATTTTTTTAGAATAAACACCATGTAACTTGTCACAACAGAGGACAATACAAAGAGGAACCCCAACGCAAGTGACCTAATCCACACTTTACAATTCATTTCATATAATGCTCCTTTCTTGCTTGAATATCCTTTTCCTTGACTACCCGACTGCAGATGCATCTTTCACCCCCTTTCAGGCGGCGCTTACCATTCCATAGGAATATGATGATACGGACGATTCGACCAGGATGACGATGAACCTTAAAGGAACACCGTACAGAGGTCATGAGCAGAATATTGGAAAATTTTTATAACTTCCCACTCAAATCCCTCAAATGTACTCTGTACGGCAATTCCTTAATTCTATTTTACTTGTACTGGCAGATCGACATGGTTACACATCTGTGGGGGTTCCTGTTTCAATGCCGTCCACATCGAAGGCCAATTTGCTCTGCAAGCGGGAGACCGAAGTATCCATTGTAAAAGTGCGGGTCAGTGTCTCGCCCACGTCAGTCCTGCTCGTCATACTGAAGCAAAGAAATCACAATGTCATTCTCTGCCAGACTGAGGTCAACCGGAGCATCGATATCAAATTCCAACGTAGTTTGCAGCGGATTCGCATTGTCCAAGATGCGGAACACTCTGGTCAGTGTCTCGCCGGCTGGAATGGCAACACTTGTAAAGTCCTCATGTTGACCGGAAGAAATCGTCACAAAACGCCGAACCTCGGAATAGACCGTGCGCGGGCCGTTATTCGTAACGGCAAACACAACGTAAGGGCCAGCATACGAGAGACAGTTCATCGTAAGTCCGGGGAAATCAGAATCAAGAAACTGTACCTTCATATTACGAGCAAAGTTTCTGGTTCGATGGTCTGGGTTATTGATGATCGCGGCAGCAGCAGAAGGGTCGATTTCCTCAATGCCGCCGACGATCTTTCCATACTCCGGCTTCAAAACGTTTTCTCTTTCCGCTGCCTTTCCAGATCCCACGATCACATCCTCTCCGATTTTCCCAGCATTAGGCGCGGCAATATCTACACTGTTAGTAGCGGCATTCCATCCAACAGAAGCATCCAGCAGCTCGGAGATCTGGCGGATGGAGAGATAGTTGGTTTTGCCGCCGGTCTCATCGACGTATGTAATGACAGAGGGAACATCCTGCCCGTTGGGGGCCTTGTAGGATTCTCCGGTGAGGACTTTATTCTCACCGAACAGGGAGATTCCAGCCTTGTTGTACTCTACCCGGCTGGAAGCGGCCAGCGCGGTGCCCACAGTCGAAACCGCCATGAGTGTCGCGACTACACCTGCCGTAAACGAACGATACTTCTTCATAATGATTCCTCCTTATTCTTTTTCTTTTATGGGTGGGTTCTGGCTCTCTACTTTCAAGACGCAGATGGCAGGGGCTTTCTTACACGTTTTTGCAGATTTCTTTATTTTTCCGTTTTTACCAAAGAAACGCTTTCAGCTATGTGCAAAATGCTATCAGCGTCAAGAGCGGCATCCACAATGAATGCTATGTTTTTATCTGGGTCGATCCAAGTAATCGTACTATCTGACTCATCCGGATTTCTGGCGAGATATAACTGTCCCTCTATCCCATTCACAGTAACGGGAATGATATCCGCACCCTCTGTTCCAATATTGTTGACTGTTCCTTGCTGCATATAAACATATCGTAGATAAATCCATGGAGCATTTTCATCATTTGCTTTCCGATATATAATGCTTATATACGTGGGCCAATCTACACGTTCATCTTCAACGTATCCCTCCGGAAGATTCGTGATCTCATACTGTGGCATTTCTCCGGAAAGCTGTTCTCCCGAAAATCTATATACCACATGTGTCTCATACCATTCCGTGACCCAACGTACCACTGCGGCCCGCACCGTGGGGCTGACTGCCATGAGGCTCCCCAGACTGAGCGAGAACACCAGCAGGATCACAGCGGCCTTTTGCGCCACATTCTTCCACAGGGGCCGTGCCCGCCTGCGTCCCCATTTCAGCGGGTCCTTCAGCATCGCCGCCATCTGCCGCTGATACCGGGGCGTCGGTTCAAAGGCCAATTCGCCGCTGGCCGTGCTTTCCGCGTCAAGTTTTAAGGAATCCAACAGAACTCGCCGCATCAAGGTATCCAATTCCTGATCTGTCATGCGTAAAACGCCTCCTTTTCCGCGATTTCCCGAAGCAGTGTGCGTCCACGGAAGATCCGGGTGTTGACCGCCGACTCTGACAGCGCGAGGTGTCGGGCGATTTCTTTTCCGGTGTACCCCAGCAGCAGCCGCATTTCCAGCACCGCCCGGTAGGTCTCCGGCAGTCTGGAAAAGAGCTGCACCAGTTCCAGATAGTCCGTCACGCTTTCCGCGTCAGCCGCAAAGCTGTCCCAGTTCTCCAACTGCACCGTCCGCTGATTTTTCCGCAGGATCGTGACTGCTTCGTTCTTCACAATACAGACGATCCAGAAGGGCAATTTCTCGCAGGGAATTTCATCAATTTTTTCAAAATGCCGGATGATCTGCATAAATGCGTTCTGCACGGCGTCCTCGGCGTCATGCTGGTTCTTCAAAATGCGGAGCGCCGTCTGCTCCATCTGCGGGTGATACTGCTCGTAAATGTCCGTGAATTTCTGCTTGTCTGCCTCGCTTTCCAATGCGGCTAAAAGGATCGCCAGCATCAGCTCCACCACCTTTTTTATGTAGCGTTTTTGGGTTTCTGCTATATAGACGCACGAGCCGCGCCATTTCTTACACGATTTTCAAAAAAATTAAAAAATTTTTTGAGCGGTTTAAACCTAATCAATCACAAAAATATTTTGGGCTATTTTTTCAACTACTTCACCCGGTACGTGCTCGGATGAACAAATGTCAATAAAAATATTCTTGTCAGTATTTGCGAGGGCAATATGTGTCTGGCCGTTTTTTACAATGCGCAACCCAGAGTTCCCATTTATCATGATTTCCTCTACTATTTCGGCTCCCTCCGTATCTACATTGTAAGTAGAAGTCCCATCAAACCTGTTAATGACTATCCAGTTATTTTCATCGTTTGCAAAGATGGCCTGATAATCGTATTCTCCTGATAAATATTCGTATCCGTCAGGAAGCCATGTCAAACGTATATTTTTAAAAAATTTATTGCTGTCTGTAACCATAGTGTTGCCGGATTCTTGAGGGGGATCCTCTTGCTTCATTTTTAATTGTGTGTACTTCTCATTTGCAGTGATCACCAAATTAAGAGTGGCTGTTCTAAATTCATCGGAAATTGCAAATGCAGATGTAAAAAGTAGAGTTGAAATTGCGATCAATACTGCTGCCAGGTTAATTGCCTTTTTTACAATTCTAAGGCTGCTGCTTCTGCGCATATTTGAAAAATGCGCATTTATTGTTTTCAAACACCTTTTTGTGAGTCCTTCGGGAACGGCAGCGTGAGGATCATTCTGCAATTCCATGTTGAGTTGGTCTAACCGAGCGCCTTCCATTTGTGCAACATCTTCCATCAGCAGCGCAAAATATGCATCTTCATAGTTTTCCAACAGTCGTTCGTGTCTCGTCATTTGTGCCATCCCCTTTCATTAACCTTAGAGATTTTCGCCTTACGCGTGAAAGACGCATCCGAATACTGTCTCTGCTGCACTGGAAAATTCCTGCGAGCTCTTCTGTCGTTTGTTCTAGAACATATTTTCTATACAGCAATTCTTGCTCGGCATCAGTAAGCTGCATCCACACTTTAGTCAGACTGGTTCTTTTTTCTTTGAGGTCTTCTATTCTCTCAATTATTGATTCAGGTTGATCGTATTCATTGCTTAAATCATCATCCGATAATTGTTGAATATGGCGGTTTATCGTTGCTTGGTGTTTTCTAAAATTTATAGCCGTATTTCTGACCGCGTAAACCACGTATGCACGAAGCGCGGAATTCGGTAGTCCTTTTATCTTGGAAATATTTTTACAAAGTTTTTCAACCGTATCATGAACAATATCTTCACAATCCTGTGTGTTGGAAGCATATTTTAATGCGATTGCATACATCAGACGCTCGTTCTGCTGATATACTTCTTGCATAAATGCACGATCATCAACGTCATTTATCATAGTAGTAAAGATAAGCATATATCTAATCCTCTCCATCAGTTATGACAGTAATCACCAGGGAGAATGAATGAACACACTTTTCCAGTGAACGGTTAATCAAGAAAGTTCAAAAGAAGGTTTTGACCTTACCGGAATTATTACTATTATAGCAATTTTTCGATATATTTCATACTATTATCCATGTAAACAATAGAATGCTGACCTTGATTGCTCTGACAGGGCCAGAGCGCGGTGAACTCCTGTTTTCCAGGAGGCCGCTTCACCCCTCCCGACAGGGATGATTCGTTCATTCCGCGCTATAATCATAATACTTCTCAAGGAAAACACCTTTCAGCATCTCTCTGAGTTTGCTGTAATCCTCTGCGGGAACGTCATTCTTGTCAACAAAGAGGACGGGACCTACATCAACAAGTTCGATGTCTGAACCCACAAAATATATGCCATTTTTTGCTTCAATGATTTCTCCGATTGTCTGATCCTTTTTAGGCAGATTTCGTTCCCCTTTTTTTGTTTGTGGCTTATAGCTAAATATTACGCTTTTTCCTGTCGCACTACAAAATTCCAGATGGGACGCAGAAATCTGCACATAAAGCGATGCGCTTTGTTCTGGCAAAATTTTTTTGTACCAGTTCCGTCTCTTAGACTTTACGAAAGAAGGTACCATGAATCGATAAGTCCAAAAACAGACAATAATCAGTG
>OHTJ01000459.1_pt1 | contig 16265 bp, 10 predicted proteins | sample 1578921 | NCBI WGS metagenome assembly OHTJ01 (sample SAMEA3879582, study PRJEB24766) | human gut metagenome | biome: human-associated habitat; feature: feces | place: USA | collected 1985/1987
CTCCGCCGTGCAGCTGCTGATGGCGGGCGGCGCGCGGCAGGTGAACATGGACGACCTGTTCACCATCACCTATCTGCGCACGGTGGATGATTACCTTGCCTTCATGCTCCACCTGCTGGAGCCCGACCCGAAGGCGCTTGTGCCGGACACCGCCGAGAGCGGCGCGCCGGTGACGGAGCTGCTCCAGCGCATCTACACCTGCATCGCGGACAGCTACGACGACTGTAGCTTCTCCCTGCAGGACGTTGCCACCAAGCTCGACCTTTCCTCCGGCTACTTAAGCCAGTACTTCAAGCAGCAGACCGGCGACACGCTGACCAGCTACGTCGCTGACCTGCGCATCCGCAAAGCGTGCTCCCTGCTGGAAAGCACGACGATGCCGCTGCAAATGGTGTCCGAGTCGGTGGGGTACTACAATTTGAACAGCTTTATCCGCCGGTTTAAGCAGATTACCGGGCTGACGCCGGGGGAATATCGGAAAACAAGGCAATCGAGTAGGAGTCTCCCCTAAATAAATAGTAGAGCCGACCTCTCACACCACCGTACGTACCGACCGGTACACGGCGGTTCAATCGCATAAGTGCAAGGACTCGTAGCAGTTGAGGATACTAAAATATCCTGCTGTTGCGAGTCTTTCGTTTGTAATGGAACATTCTAAAACTGGGCTTCCCGCGATTCGCCAATAGCCCAATCGGGAATTCCCCCACTGGTATGCCTTGTCCGCTGGAATTCCCAGCTTCCTTAAGTTGGCTACCTTCGTTCGGGGCTTCTTCCATTGCTTCCAGATATACATGCGAAACCTGCGCCGCAGCCATTCGTCCCAAGACTTCATCGTCCGCTTCATGTCAGCTACATGGAAGTAGCCAAGCCATCCACGGATAAACACTTTTACTTCCGCCATCACTCGGCGGACGTTGTGTCCGCGGTTGCGCTTGGTCAGTAGTTTCAGCTTTTCCTTTGCCTTGTTCAGTGACTTTCGGTGCGCACGGATGTAGATGCCGCTTCCATTCCTCCCTATGCAGAATCCAAGAAACTTGAATTCCTTCACTGCGAAGATGCTGGTCACTTTGCTCTTCTCCGTGTTCATTTTCAGTTTCAGCTTCCCCTCCAGATACCTCCGGCTGGATTCCATCAGCCGCTCCGCCGCTCGTTTGCTCTTGGCAAACACCACGATGTCGTCTGCATACCTCACCGTCTTTACCCCTCGGCTGTGCATCTTCCAATCAAATTCGTTGAGGTAGATGTTCGCCAGCAGCGGTGACAGCGGTCCGCCCTGCGGCGAACCTTCCTCGGTTTTGCTCACTACGCCATTCTCCATTACACCGCTTTTCAGATACTTCTTGATAATGCGCAGTACTCGCATATCCTGTATCTTCCGGTGCAATAGGTTCATGAGCAGTTCGTGATTCAGCGTATCGAAATACTTGGACAAGTCTACCGATACCGCGTACCGGTATCCTTCTTCCGCGTATTCCTTCACCTTCTCAATCGCCTGCTGACCGCTCCGTTTCGGTCGGTATCCGTAGCTGCTGTCTGAAAATTGCGGTTCCCATATGTTTTGCAGCTTCTGTGCGATTCCCTGCTGTATCACTCGGTCTACTACCGTCGGGATTCCCAGTTTTCGCACGCCACCATCTGGTTTCGGGATTTCCTTCCGCCGCACCGGGCTTGGCTCGTAGCTTCCGTCTCGGATACTCTGCAAAAGTTCTTCCCTATGTTCCCTTAACCACGGCAACGCTTCTTCTACGCTCATTCCGTCGATTCCTGCTGCTCCGTGGTTGCTCTTGACCCGCTTATACGCTCTGTTCAGGTTATCCCTGTCCAGTATCGCTTCCAGCAAGTCGCTTGCACCGTCTCGTTCTTTCCCTTCGCTGCGGTCTGTGCTCCGCGCTTCTGTATACCCTTGGTGTTCCACACTTTCTCTTTGCAGGAAGCCCTCGTTTCCTCGGTTTTCTGCTTTCATCACACTGACATCCTTGCGGTCTTTACTTGAGACTTACGATTGTTCAGCCCTTCCCTTGAAAAAAACTTTCAAGGTACTATGGCTTCGGCTGACTTCTTGCAGTTCGTTGTTACTGCGGCTTTCGGATTCTCCTACTTCCCGTCTGCAAGACCTCCCCGGGTAAGCGCAACAGCTTTCCTCCCACGTAACCGCCACATTTACCGCACGGGATTCGGGCAGCATTGGACTTCGTGTTGTCTAGCACACTCGTCCGTCCCTGTACGGCCTTCTATGTGATTTCTGTTCGTCGGTTCAGGAGTTTGCCCGCCAGCATTTTTTTCCCTGCTGACATCCGGCTTCCTTCAGATTCCACCTCACGATGGACACCCTTGCCTTCGGCTAACGCTTCCTACTGCCGAGCGCGTTGTGGTCTCTCACCACTTAGTTGTTGCTCATGCCGGGCGCACATAGATGAACCGCTGCGCCTTGCCGTAAATGGCGGCACAGCGGTTCATCAACAAGGGCTTCGGCCCTTGCGCTGCTTCGCAGCTATCCTTTTTTGAGAAGAACGAACGGAGCAAAGCACCGCACAAGGCGAGGGCATAACGGGAGGTGAAGGAATGCCCTGCCCCCATTTTGAAGTGTCTATCGTGAAACGCTCTGACGCTAAGTCCGCCGTAGCAAGCGCGGCTTACCAGAGCGGAATGAATTTGTTTTCGGAATATCAGCAGAAATAGAAACGCTATGCCGATAAGCCCGGCATACTTCACGCGGAAATTATGCTGCCAAAAAACGCTCCGGATGCTTACCGTGATCGGGCCACGTTATGGAACAGCGTGGAGAAAACGGAAACGCAATGGAACGCCCAGCTTACCCGCCGAGTGATCATGGCGTTGCCCATCGAAGTGCCAAAGGAACAATACCCTGAAATGGTAAGCGAATACTGCCAGAGGTATTTTGTGAACGAAGGCATGTGCTGCGACTTCGCCATCCACGACGAGGACAAAGAACCGCGCAATCCTCACGCGCACATTCTTCTGACGCTGCGCTCGTTGGATGAGCACGGAAAATGGCTGCCCAAATGCCGGAAGGTTTACGATCTCGACGGAAACGGCAACTGCATTCCGCTTCCCAACGGCGGTTGGAAAAGCCACCGGGAGAACGTAAATAACTGGAACGATCCGCAGAACTGCGAAACCTGGCGGCACGGTTGGGAGGAAATTCAGAACAAATATCTGGAACAGAACCAACGCCCGGAGCGGGTCGATTTGCGATCCTATCAGCGACAGGAAAAACCGCAGATTTCCACCGTTCATCTGGGCCGTGCTGTCAGCGCCATGGAAGCGCGTGGCGAGAAAACCTTTTTGGGTGATCTGAACCGGGACATCAAAGAAACCAATAAATTGTTGGCTTATCTGAGAAAAGGATTCAGGACGCTGCGGTCTTGGGCGGCTGAGAAAATCAAAGAAGCGAAAGAGCGCCATGAACAAAAGCAGATCGAGAAGCATCCGCCCATCAACGATTATCTGTATTCCTGGGTATTGATTCAGAACGAGAAGCGGCAGCACTGGAAAAACCATACCGTCGTTCTGAAACGTATGGCCGGTGATATGCTGCGCGTTTCCCAAACCACGGATTTTCTGAAAGAGAATAAGATTTTTACCATCGAGGATTTGAAAGCGAAGCTGGACGATTTGGAGAAAGAAACCGGCGTTATTCATTCTGAACTGAAAAAGGTTGATCAGCGAATAAAGAATATCACCGGCATTCTGAGTGCCGCCCAAACACTCCGGCAGCTTCGGCCAATCCACGATCAATACACCCATACCTCCTTCAAAACGAAGAAAGAATCCTACTATGCCGCGCATGAAGCGGAACTGAAACAGTACAACATAGCCTACCATTATCTGATGGAAGTGCATGGCAGCACTGTCGTTGATCCTGCCACACTAAAGGTAGAAAGCGAAAGGCTCATCGCGCATCGGGCAAAGCTGCAAGACAAGCTGGAGCCCATGAAGCCGCTTTTAGGCACCCTACGGCCACTCCATGAGACAAGCAATATAGATACAGCAGTATAAAACAGTTCACCCCATTGCCGATGAACACGGCAATGGGGTGAAAAATGGTTGCTCTGTGATAATAATATTGAGGTATTTAAGCAGAAATGCTTTCTTTCTTTGTTTCGGGGAAGATGATCTTGTTCACAAAGAAGAAAATCACCATGCTGACGCCACCGTTGAGCACTGTGGTTCCGATATTGTAGACCCAATCGGGCACGAACTTTCCGGCAGCAGCGACCCAGATGCAGTTGATGGAGTTCACGATGCACGTAATGACAATAAAGGCCAGCAGATACCACCGGGCCTGATACCAGATGTTGCCCTTGCTACGAAACACCAGACTTCGCTGGATTGGAAAGTTAACGGCTTCTCCAATCACCATAGCTATCATGTAAGCCACAAAGTAGCGAAGCCCGCCATGAGTTTGGTCATAGCCCAAGATGTTCCATTTGAAGGTTTCACCGAACAGCGTCATATTGATACCTGGCCAGCCAAAATCTCGGTCCGGCAGGTTGGTCAGCATTTTGGGCAGGAATTGTAGAATCAGATATTTAAACACCGTGATCACATTGCTGACGATCACGAACAGGCCACCCTCCCGAATCCATTTGGACGCGGCAGGATGCTTTTCGACAAAATTGTTCCAGCCGTTTATGATTGCGTTCATGGGTTTACGCCTCCTCTGTAAGAATCAGTTTGGGACGATGGAAGAAATGATGGGTCAGCCGCCCGACGCCACGGAAGAAATGGCCGTTGACGATGAACAGAATATCCTTGGCCATATCCATGCTCACCATACCGTTCATCATTTTTGCCATGCCCCTGAAAGGCATATTGTAAATGAACAGCAGGTTCAGATCGGGCTTCCCTGCTTTCACCGTTTGGTTGATCTTTTTTTTCAGGAATCGGGCGGCAAAACGGGCGATGGGGTTCCTGGCGTATTCCATCTGGGCCAAGGCGTCGTTTAACTCCAGAGGCTTGCTCCGGTCCCAATTTCTTTGCGGGATAGGATGACCCAGCAGTGCTTCAAAGGCAGCGTCCGGCACGTTTTCCACATCACAATCCTGATAGCAGGCCAGGTTCTTTCCTTCATACGGATTCGGGGCGGCGGTGCCGAACACCATCCGCTGACCCTTTAGCCGGATATCCTCCGAGGAAGCGCCAATCAGGATTTCATAGGTCCCCTCTTCCGTTTCCCAAGCATTTGTTTTTAAGTTGAAGTAACGGAAGGTGTAATCATCGAAAAGGATTCTGACCCGCTGGGTTTCCCCAGCTTTCAGGGACACCCGGCAAAACCCCTTCAGTTCCTGTGCAGGACGGAACACTTTGGCGTTGGGCAATGAAACATACATTTGAACGATCTCGTCCCCACCGCTGCTCCCGCAGTTGGTCAGGTCGAAGGAAACGCCTTTGGGCTCGACGGTCAGATTTTCATAGCGGAATGTGGTGTAGCTCATGCCGAAACCAAAGGGAAAACGCACGGGCTTTTTTGCTGTAACGAAATAACGATACCCCACATACAGTCCTTCCCGGTATTCGCTGGTATATTCCCTGCCGGGGTAATACTGGCTTACTGGCAGGTCGGCACAGGCGATGGGAAAGGTTTCCGCCAGCTTGCCGCCGGGGTTTACTTCGCCGCTCAGTACCTGCAGCATGGCGCTGGCTGCCGCTTCCCCGCCCAGGCAGCCGTATACCAATGCCTGGCACTTATCGATCCAGGGCATTTCCACTGCGCTGCCGCAGGAAAGCACAACGATGATATGGGGATTGATTTCCGCCAGCTTATTCAGCATGATTTCCTGTTTGTTGGGAAGACGCATGTGCGACCGATCCAGTCCTTCGGTTTCAAACCCTTCAGGCAGACCCAGATACAAAAGCACGCAGTCAGCTTCTTTTGCTAAAGCCACAGCCTGAGCTGCCAATTCATCGTTCCGATGATCCATCCGTTCAAAGCCCTGGGCATAGCCCACGGAGTGAGGGAAATAGTTGGTCAGCAGTTCCAGGGTTTCGTCCACCTGCCGGGCATTGACCATGCTGCTGCCCGCCCCCTGATACCGGGGATGGGCGGCGAAATCACCGATCACCGCCACCTTGGCGCTGTGTTGCAAAGGGAGAATATCCTGGTCGTTTTTGAGAAGTACGATGCACTGCTCCGCGGCTTTCCTTGCGGCATCGTGCTGAGCTTTTTCGTCCACGAGCTTTGCCTTTGGCTTTTCAGCCAGCACCACATTCAACAGTTCCTCCACCCGTTGGTCGATGATTTCCTCGTTGATTTTTCCATCCTTCACAGCCCGCAACAGTTGGCAGGGGCTGTCGTCCCCGGCGGCGGGCATTTCCAGATTCATCCCTGCCCGAACCCCCTCGACAAAATCATTGCTGCCGCCCCAGTCCGTGACCACCATGCCGTCAAAATCCCATTCCCTGCGGAGAATATCATACAAATGAGCGTTTTCATTGGCATAGGTGCCGTTGACCTTGTTGTAGCTGGACATGATGGATCGGGGCTTGCCCTCTTTTACGGCGATCTCAAAGCCGGTAAGGTAGATTTCCCGCAGCGTGCGCTCGTCCACCACGCTGTCCATGGCCATCCGCCGCAGCTCCTGCGAATTGACGGCAAAATGCTTGGGGCAGGCTGCAATGCCCTCGCTTTGGATGCCCCGCACATAGGCGGCGGCCATCTTGCCCGAGAGATACGGGTCCTCGGAAAAATACTCAAAGTTGCGTCCGCACAGGGGGCTGCGCTTGATGTTCAGGCCGGGGCCCAGCAGCACCGACACGCCCTGTGCCGCTGCCTCTTCGCCCATGGCTGCGCCCACAGCCTCGCCAAGCTCCGGGTCCCAGCTGTTGGCCACGGTGGCCGAGGTGGGGAAGCAGGTGGCGGGCACACTGGGGTTCAGGCCCAGATGGTCAGCCGCACCGGCCTGCTTACGCACGCCGTTGGGGCCGTCCGACAGGGTAATGGCCGGGATGCCCTTGCCCGGCAGCGCCCGGGTGGTGAACACCGTGCCGCCGCTCAGCAGGGCGCATTTCTGTTCCAGAGACAAGCTCTTGATGATATCTGTGTGTTTCATGGGTCTCTCCTGACAATCAAAAAAAGGGGGCGGGCGTTTGCCCGCCGCCCCTTCTGTTCCTATGTGTTGATCAGACGGTTTTTACGTCCTCTTTCTTTTTACGGAAGCGGAGGATCGTCAGAACGACCAGAACTGCGATCAGACCGCCGCAGACACCATCCACTGCGTAGATGACCTTCTGGTAAGGCTCGACCTTTGCCAGATAACGGCTGCCCGGCATACCGCCGTTCATTGCCTTGGAGTTTGCAATGGTGTACAGGATGTTATGGATTGCTTCACGACCGTAGTGGTAATCTGCAACGTCATCCTTGTTAAAGGTGTACCGTGCGCCGGTGGGCAGGTTCGTCAGCTTGCCGTCTGCACCGGCCTGGATCATCTGGCCAGCGTCCATAAAGACACCGGTGTTTGCGTTGTCGGTGATGATAAAGCCGTGGAAGCCCCACTCGTTGCGCAGCAGGCCGGTGATCATGTTGTAGTTGCCGCCGGCCCAGGTATAGCCAACGCGGTTGAAGGAGGTCATGATGCCGGTGACGGACGGGATCTCGGTGGTGGCATTGCTGTAAGTGCCGTCGCCGTTGTCCTTTGCATAGTTCATCTCGACCTTATCAGACTTGACGCACATCTCAAAGGGCTTGAGGTAGATCTCGCGGGCCGCCTGCTCGTTCAGGAAGGTCGCAATGCTGTACTGGCCTTCACGGTCGCCGCGGTGGTCCTCCTGATCGTTGATGGCGTAATGCTTGACAAAGACATACATACCGCGGGAGGCGACACCCTCACACTCGAGGGAAGCAATGTGACCGCCGATGAACGGATCCTCGGAGTAATACTCGCTGTTACGGCCGGAGAATGCAGTGCGGTGCATATTGACAGCAGGTGCATACCAGCCATCAACGCCCAGATAGTAAGATTCATCGCCGATGTTTTCGCCATAATGGTAGGCCAGATCATCGTTGTAGGTCTGTGCCAGAACGATCACGCCGCAGTGCGTGATGTTGCCCTTGAAGTAGAGGTTGCCGCTTGCATCAAAGCCGTAGTTGATCAGGCCGGTGGCAGAGTCGCGGTCGGTCGTGGAGGGCTTATCCACCGACTTGATGGCAGCCGTGCCATAGCCGGACTGCGTGATCAGGGTCTGATAATCACTGGGGGTCAGCTGGTCGAGCAGGTCGTTCCACTTGGGGTCGTTGTAATCCAGACCACGCATATCGATCAGACCCAGACCGTTGTCCTTGCCGTAAACGATCTCATCGGTCAGGGTGGAGAAGTCGGTGGGGTTCAGGGAATCAAAAGAATCCAGCTTTGCAAGGTCCTCCTTGCTGATCGTCTTGCGGTAGGTATAGGATGCAGCCTTGCCGCTGGCATCGGTGCCATTGATGGGGTTGCCCCAGGTGCTGATCTGGTCGCTGACCTCGCCGTCAACGGTCGGCCAGGTGCCAGTCCAGTCACTGCGGGAGAGATACTGCAGCCCGCCGTTTGCATGGTCGAGCTGATTGGTGATCTCCACACCGGTCGTGGTGTCGAGCTTGTAGGTCGTGGTATCCACGGTGCCGTTTGCCGGGGTGTAGGTTGCAACAAAAGCAGTGTCGCCGTCGGCGGTCATGCCATCTTCCACAGTCTTGCCCTTGGCAGAGAGGATGTTGTTGACCGCTTCGTGTGCGTTTTTAGCCGCAGTGATATAGTAATCACCTGCGTCCAGAATGTAGGTCTTAGCATTGACGTAGTCGTAAGACTTCAGCTGCTCCTGATCAAAGGTGATCTTCACCGTCTCGCTTGCGCCGGGAGCCAGCTCTGCAGTTTTGGCATAGCCCACCAGCTCCACAGCAGCCTTTTCCACCTTGTTTGCCTTGTCGTAATCGGTATAGGGGCTCTGTGCATAGACCTGTACGACATCCTTGCCGGCCACATCACCCGTATTGGTGACCTTGACCGTCACGGTGCAGGTATCGCCATCCCAGCTGGTATCATAATCAGACCACTCAAAATCCGTGTAGGACAGGCCGTATCCAAAGGGATACATCACAGCATCCGCATAGTTGTAATCACCGGCATTGCCCTGACCCAGCACCTTATCCTCGTAGCGAGTCTCGTAGTAGCGGTAGCCAACATAGATGCCCTCTTTGTAGCTGACGTAGTTGTACTTGGTGAGGTTGCCATTCTCATCGTAGTAGGCAAAGTCGCCGAAGTTCTGCGCCGCCGGGCTGTTCATGGCATCCACTTCATAGGTATCCACGGTGCGGCCGGAGGGGTTCACCTTACCGGAGAAGATTTCTGCCAGAGAGCACAGACCGTAATCACCCATAGCGGGAGCCGAAATGACGGTGTGGATATTGGGATAGTTTTCGACCCAGCTCAGATCTACCGCTGCGCTGGAGTTCAGCAGCAGCACCACATCGTCAAAGTTGTCGTTCAGATACTGCAGGATCTCCAGTTCCGTAGAATCCGGCTCCAGATAAGTCTTGGTCTTGTCCTCTTCCACATCGGTGTGGTTGTACATGGAGCGGGGCATATCACGGCCTTCGCCCGCCACACGGCTGAACACAAAAACAGGAACCGTATTCTTCATGGAATCGGTCAGACCCGGCTCTGCTTTCATAACAGACAAGGGGCATTCGTTGATGGAAAAGTCCTCGTCATCACCGTAGGAAACGGAACCAACGCCCAGACCGTAATCCTTGCCGTTGCCTTCGGAATAGAATTTCCAGAGGTCCTCGTTGACACCGAACCCGGCATCTTCAAAGGCCGTTTTCATATCGACTTTGTTGCCGCCGATGTAGCTGACTGCCGAATGGCTGACAAAACTGAAGGTGGTATCCGTGCTGTACGGCATTCTGCCTTCATCGTTCTTCAGCAGGACGATGCCCTCTGCTGCGATCTGCTTGTTCAGGGCGATCTCATCCTCAACCAGCGCATCCTCTGTGTCAAAGCCGGGCTTGCCGTATTCCATATTAATGCCTTCGGTCTTTGCCTTGCTGTTGTCGATGCCGCCGCTCTTCAGGCCCAAAATGCTCTGCACGCTGCTGGCGTTGGGCGGGATCAGCACATTGGCCGCAACTATACCGCCCGCCAATGCGACACACAACACACCCGAAACGGCAGTTTTGATGATCTTGCCCATCATCTTACTGTCCTTCTTTTTCTGTGCCATAACTGTTAACTCCTTCTCTTTTGGGTACACGACCCGGTTCATAGCTGTTCTCCGGAGCGCGTCCGCTCCTTTGCTTGATGTCATTTTATCATATATACTGCAGAACGAACCGTTCTCCGCACAATCTGTCGTTTTGGATACACAGTTTGCAAAAGTTACAATAAATTTTCAATTTTTATTGTGCTAATACACAAATATTGCAACATTGTATTTGTGCACCCTGCCAGACAACAAAAAACGGCAGGGGATACCTGCCGTAAAAATTATTTGTTTTTGGGCAGCGGAAATAAGATCCGCAGGGTGCACCAGTTGTTTTCCCAGTGCATCGTCATGCTGCCGCCGTGCTGCCCGACGGTGGTGCGGACGCTTTTCAGGTCCGACCCCTGCTGCGGCAGACCGTCCGCATCCAGTGCCGGGGCAGTCTCTGTATAGTGCTCGAACCGCAGCATGGCAAAACCGCCCTGACTGTACACCGCCACCTTGATGAGCCGCTTTTCGGGGTCCGGCTCGGCGCGCACGGCGGCAATGGCGTTATCCAGCGCCACACCCACAATGGTGCACAGCTCCCGGATGGTGAGAAAGCCCAGCATCCTGCCGTCCGCTACGCTGGTGATGGTGATATTCTCCTGCTGGCATTCCATGGTCTTGGCGGTGAGCAGGGTATCCAGCACCGGGTTGCCGGTCTTGTTCTCGGCCTCGTACTGGCGGATATTCTGCTCCATGGCGGCAATGGCGGCGTTCTGCTTGGTCTGATCCTGCTCCTCCCGGATGCGGGCAAGCTGGACTTTCAGTTCATGGTACCGCCGGTTGATGAGGTTGATACCCTCCTTGCTGCGCTTGTACTGCTCGTACTGGCGGTGCAGCACCTCATCCATGGCGGCAAGCTCGCCGTGCAAAGCGTTCTCCCGCAGCTGCTCGTGCTGCACGGTCAGGATCAGCACGCCGGAAAAATCCACCAGTGTGCGGATAGAAAAAATGCTCATGTTGATCTCGCTGCCGGGCAAAAAGCCAAGATTGCTCACCGCAAAGGCGGTCAGCGCCAGCATGACCGCCGTCAGGGCGGCGCTGCCGCCGATCTGTAAGTGCCCGGCGGGCTGGGGACGGCGGTGCTGCAGATAGCACATAATGCCGAACAGCGTCCCATACACCAGCGCCAGCAGCAGCAAAGACAGCGGCTCCCATGGGCCGCGGGCGGGCCAGAGGGCGCAGTGCAGCTGCCACTCCACGCTGGCGGCAAGCTCTGCCAGAATAAACGCCCGGGCGCAGTGATACCCGGCTTCCAGCAGGGTGATGCTCCACACACCCCATAAATATAGGTAGGAAAGCCCGATGGCCGTTACCATGCAGGGGATCCAGAGCCCGCCGGGCACATCGCCCGTCAGCCCCAGAAAGGCCGACAGTCCCGCCGCCCACAGCAGGGTGATACCCCCGGTGACCGCTCTGGAAAAGCGGGGCGCAAGCGCCGGGGTGAACAGCAGCACCGCCAGACACTCGGCAAGGGCGGTGTACAGCCGGGGGATATCCGGCAGCGCGGTCATGAGCCTTCACCTCCGATGTAGTCGGTCAGTGCGGCAAGAAAAGCCTTACGCTTGGGGCGGCTGACCTGCAGCTCGCAGGGGCCCACCTGCACGGTGCTCTGCCGCAGCTCCCGCACCTGTGCCAGATTGACAAGGTAGCCGCTGTTGCACCGGGCAAAGGGGCAGTCTGCCAGCTTTTCCTCAAAGGCCTTGAGTGCGCCGGGGGCAGAAAAATCGCCCTCATCGGTATAAAAGTGCACCCGGTGCCCCTCGCTTTCCAAGTAATAGATGCTGGCGGTGTCCAGCCGGCGCAGCCCGCCCTCCACCGGTACAGTCAGGTAGTGCTTTGCCCGCTTTTCCAGCCGGGCAACCGCCTTGAGCAGCTGCTGCGAAAAGGCAAAGTAGGGCACCGGCTTCAGCACATAGTCCAGCGCTCCCACCGAGTAGCCCCGGATGGCGTACTGCGCCATATTGGTGATGAAGATCAGGATGACGTCTGCATCCATCTGCCGGATGCGCTCTGCCGTGGTCATGCCGTCCAGATGCTTCATCTCCACATCCAGAAAAATAATGTCGTAGACCGCGCGGTAATCCTCCAGAATGTCCACGCCGTCCGCAAAGACCGTCACTTCAAACTCTGTCCCGTACTGCCGGGTATACCGCCGGACATACTCCTGCAATACCCCCTGTACCTCCGCGTCGTCCTCTACGATCGCCACCCGGATCATGACCGCACCTCCCTTACCACACCTTTGTGGAACTGTTACGGCTCTATTATAGCGCAATCCCGTCCGGTTTGCCAAGGGGCACTCCGCAACAAAGGGCAGGGCAGCCCACAGCTGACCACCGTGGACGTCAACCCCTACCAGCAGGGCATGGAGGCTGCCAGCCAGACCATCAACCACATCGAGAACCCGAACCTTCTGGCCACAAAGATCATCGTGCCGCACAAGCTCATCCCCCGGGAGAGCTGCTGCCCGCCGGAGGAGCAGCGCTAGGAAGTGCTTTTTCAGCAAGACAGTGTCCGCTTCCGGGAGCTGCCGCGCAGCGCTTGCTATCCTGCCCCCAGAGTAGACAGCGTAAAAAACGCTGCATCCTCCGGGGGTATTTTTATGCCCAAAAAGGCACAAAAGAATGCCCGCCCACCTGTGGGAAACCACGGTGGGCGGGCATTTTGCGGTCTATCGTTTGTGCGCTGTAAAAGCGCTCAGAGGGCGGCGGTCTGGGGGAGCAGGCGGAAGAGCATTACGGGAAGCTCGCTGTTTGCAAAATCCAGCGTAAAGATGAGTTTGCCGTTCTTTGCTTCAAAAGGCAGCTCCGTCTGCGTGCCGTCCGGGGCAATGCGCACAAGCTTTTTGCCTTCCAGCAGTTTGGCGGGCAGCGCAAGCCTTACCCGACCGGTGGGCTGCGTCAGGCTGCCGGCAGTCTCAAATGCCACACTCAGGTATTCCCCGTTCGTCCGTGCGGTCACATCCTCCGCAGAAAGGCTGCCGCTGAGCGCCCACGCCGTTGCGGCTTCGATCTTTTCCAGCTGCGCGGCGTTTTCTGCCTGCCCGCACACGGGGCAGAAGGTCAGCGTTTCGCCTTCCGCAGTGCGGAAAGTGAACTTCCGGCAATCGGTACTGCCCGTGTGCGCGCAGCCCTGCCGCAGACAACCGGCGCTCTGAGAGCCGGTTCCGTTCGGGGACCATGCACCGAACTGGTGTCCCAGCTTATCGGTCGGGTCTGCGGTGTAGCTGTCTTTGCAGCGGGAGCAGGTAAAAACAGTATAGCCGTCTGTTTCACAGGTAGGCTCTACGGTAACAGCCTGATAATCATGGTTCAGTGCGGACAGCTCCGCATAGGTGGTATAGTTGCAACGGGAACAGGTGTCGTAAGCGTTCCAGCCCTTTTCCGTACAGGTAGGGGCTTTTGCATCGTGATTCACCAGAGCATGGTTCAGTGCGGGCTGCTCCGCATAGGTGGTATAGTCACAACGAGAACAGGTGTCGTAAGCATCCCAGCCCTTTTCCGTGCAGGTGGCGGCTTGCGCGTCATGCTGCACCAAGTCATGTTTCAGTGCGGGGATTTCTTGATAAGTGGTATAGTTGCAGCCCAAGCGGGAACAGGTTTCGTAGGCGTTCCAGCCCTTTTCCGTACAGGTGGGGGCTTTTGCTTCGTGCTGCACCAGATCATGATTCAGTGCGGGCTGCTCCGCATAGGTGGTATAGTTGCAGCGGGAGCAGGTTTCGTAAGCGTTCCAGCCCTTTTCCGTACAGGTAGGAGCTTTTGCTGCGTATTGCTTCAAATCATGGTTCAGTGCGGGCTGCTCTTTGCGGGTAGTATAGTCGCAGCGAGAGCAGGCTTCGTAAGCATCCCAGCCGATTGCCGTACAGGTGGGAGCTTGCGCTTCGTGCTGCTCCAGAGCATGGTTCAGTGCGGGCAGCTCTTTGCGGGTGGTATAGTCGCAGCGGGAGCAGGTTTCGTAAGCATCCCAGCCGATTTCCGTACAGGTGGGGGCTTTTGCTGCGTGCTGCTCCAAATCATGTTTCAGCGCGGGCAGCTCTTTGCGGGTGGTATAGTTGCAGTTTTTGCAGGCTTCGTAGGCGTTCCAGCCGATTTCCGTACAGGTGGGGGCTTTTGCTGCGTGCTGCTCCAAATCATGGTTATTTGGGTCTTTTTCGCCGTATTCCCCACCACACGCCTCACAGACCGCTTTGGTGCTGCAGGTTGCTGTGCCACCGGTACAGCTTTTGGTCTCAGCTTCGTTGCAGTTGCTGCGCTTGCAGCTGCGGGTGTGCGTGCCGTCGTCGTTAGGCCTCCACGCGTCCCAGTCGTGACCGAGAATGCCATATTCCGACCAGCATAAGCGACAGATTTTGCCTGTGGTGCAGGTGGGGGTTTCGGTGCCGCCGGTATGATACGAAAACTGTTTATAAATGATCTCGTTCTCCGTGCGGCAGGTCCTGCATTTTATACGGATCTTATGATAGATTGGATCAGCATTTGATTGCCATACGTATCCGAGGATATCACAGGTTTTATCAGCCTTACATTGGATGCAGTACGTGAAGGCATAAGCTACTGCTTTAGCGTTTAACGCGATCCCCGGTATCAGGCACACCATTGCCAGCACCGTCAAACACCGGATCAGCCATTTTTTCATGTTGCTCCCTCCTTATCATCAAACCTTGTTATCCTTTCAGATCAAACTGCACGGACAGCGATGCAAGCACGGCATCTACCACCTTCCGCGCCTCGGCAAGCATATCGATCTCCGCCACAAAAGCGATGACCTGCTCGCGCTCCTGCGCGGGGACCTGCAGCGCACTCAGGCTCATGCTCAGGAACCGCCGTATTTTGCGCTCCAGCGTAAAGTAGGGGTCACACCGCCGTGCCATGTAGCCGCGCATCATGCCAGCCGTGCCCAGCTCCATCTCGTAGAAATCGCACTCGGCGCACCCGGGCAGATACGCGCTGAACGCCGCCTGCAGCTCCGCCGTGGTGCTGCGGTGGATGATCTCCGCCGTGGCGGGGAAGGTGTACGCTTCCACATAGATATCCCGCAGATTCTCGCTTAACTCGCTCAGCGCCAACTGCAAAGCCGTTTCCACCGCGTAGAGGTACACCGGCGAGGGGGCGTTTGCCGCCAGCGGCCTTACCGCGCCGAACTGCCTGCTGAACATCATGCCGATCAGCTCGGTCAGCACACCGTCCTTGGTGCGGAAAATATTCTGGAACGACCCGGCGGAAACATCTGCTTCCTTTAAAATTTCTGCAACCTTGGTGTTCGTGTAGCCTTTTTCCAGAAAAAGCCGGACACAGGCGGTCAATATCCGCCGTTTTGCTTCTTTGCTGTCGTATCTGCGCGCCATTGGAAATCATCCTTTTCTATAATTGGTTTCTGACCCAATTATATATTGATTTGAGAATTGCGTCAAGTAAACTTTTAAGGGCGTATTTTGGGCAGTTTGACGAGGGAGAGCTTTCTGCGGGTACGCATCCGGGCAAAGCAAAGCGCAATGGACATTGCTGTTATCCGCTGCCGCAGCCAGACAGTTCGCGGCAGCAAAAAAGAGGCCACCGATCGGGGCGACCTCTTTTCAGCGTATTTTCAGCGTAAATCCCGCAGCAGGCGAACCCACCATCTCCATGACGGCTCTTTTGGAGTTGCTCTTTGCGTAAGATAGCAAGATAAATCTTATTTCTGACAGAAAGAGCCGAACCCGTGCAACGAGTCCGGCCCTTTCTGTGCTTTGGTTGGATCTTAAGCAAAGTTATGGTAAATGAAGAAGTTGGCTTTGGGAGTTTACAGCAGGCTCAGTGCTTCCTCGTCTGCCACAAGGATGCAGTCCGGATGCAGCTGCAGGATGCTGCCGGGGCAGGCAGGGGTCACAGGGCCGGTCACGGCGTCCTTGACGGCCTGTGCCTTGGCTTTACCGTTGGCTACCACCAGCACCTTGCGTGCCTGCATGATGGTCTTGATGCCCATGGTGTATGCCTGCTTGGGCACCAGATCCTCGTTGCCGTCAAAGAAGCGCTTGTTGGCCTCGA
>OHTJ01000467.1_pt1 | contig 16150 bp, 8 predicted proteins | sample 1578921 | NCBI WGS metagenome assembly OHTJ01 (sample SAMEA3879582, study PRJEB24766) | human gut metagenome | biome: human-associated habitat; feature: feces | place: USA | collected 1985/1987
TCAAGAACGGTCATTTCACCAATGCACATCTTTTCGAGTTGCTATATCTTATTGTTAAGTCTAAGTGCTTGTTTGTTGTAGCGCTTGTTGCTTGTACTTAATACAAGTCAAATGGTGTGCCAAAAGAATTATTTGTTGGGTAATGCTTTGATAACTAGATGTATATGTTTTTATGCAAAGTGTAGTATAATGTGGAAAAGTGGGGAATGTGTGGAGAGGAGTGTGGAATTATTCCACATCTTTTAGTCGGATATGTTATAAAGCTTCAACTTGTTGTACAGCGTTTTGCGGTCAATGCCCAACAGTTGTGCAGCGCGGCTCTTGTTGTTTCCCGTCTGCCGTAGGGCTTCGATGATTTGACGTTTCTCTGCCTCCTCATTGCGGAGAGGGATACCGATGATGGCCGGTGCGGGTTCTTTCAGTTCATTCAGTTCGTTGATAGTAATGAATTTGCCTTGTGCCAGCAAGGTTGCACGGCGTACCATATTCTTCATTTGGCGTAGATTGCCGGGCCAGGGATATTCCAATAGGGCGCGGGATGCCTTGTCATCAAAGCCGGTCAGTTGCTTGTCCATTTCGCGGTTGGCCTGGTCCAGAAAGAAATTGGCAAAGAGCAGGATGTCTTCACGGCGGTCTTTGAGTTGCGGCATGCGCAGGGTGAATTCATTGATACGGTGATATAAATCCTCACGGAACGTTCCTTTTTCGATGGCTTGCTCCAGATTTTCGTTGGTGGCGGATACCAGACGTACATCCACGCTTATCTCTTTGTTTGAACCTACCGGACGTATCTTGCGCTCTTGCAAAGCACGCAGCAACTGTATTTGCACTTCATAGCTCAGATTGCCTATCTCATCCAGGAAGATGGTACCGCCGTTGGCTTCGACGAAAGCGCCCGTTTTGTCGGTCAGTGCGCCGGTAAAGGCGCCCTTTATATGCCCGAAGAATTCCGAAGCGGCCAATTCTTTGGGAATAGAACCGCAATCGATGGCTACAAACGGCCGGTCGGCACGCTTGCTGAGCTGGTGGATGCGGTGGGCTACGTATTCTTTGCCCGTTCCGCTGGCACCATTGATGAGTACGGACATATTGGTAGGTGAAACCAGTTTCACATAATTGTAGAGTTGTTTGGCTGCGTCGCTCTCTCCTTCGAGGAAGTCGGAGGAAGACAATGAGCCTTCTGCACTCTTCTGAGACTGATTTTTCATCTTGTCGGAATGCATCGTCTGTTTGGGTGAAACGGATGGTCTGTTTGGGGTAAACGCATCATCTGTTCGGGACGAATGCATCATCTGTTTCAAAGCGGAGGATGATGCATTCAAGGCTTCGCCTATTTTTTTCAGTAATTCGTCCGGGTTCACAGGCTTGGCAATGTAATCGCAGGCTCCCAGTTTCATGGCTTGGACGGCCGACTGTATGTCAGCGTATCCCGTCATGATGATAAGCGGTATTTGCAGGCCGTGTTCGCCCAGCCATTTCAATAAGTCAATGCCATCCTTGTCGGGCAGGCGCAGATCAGACAATATCAAGTCTACGGTTTCCGACTCAATATGTTTTTGAGCACGGGCAATGCTGCTGGCGGAGGTTACTTGGAAACCTTTTTTGCCGAGCCATGTTTTTAGCATCATGCCGTAAGTAATATCATCTTCTACAATTAATATGGATGTCATTGCTTTTGCCTTTTATCTCTTTTATGTAGGCAAAGGTAAGTGCTTTTGTCTGATTTTAGTATATTTGCAAACTTAAATTAAATAAAAAACAAAATGAAAAGGAATCTAATTGTATTATTAACTATACTGGTTTGCGGTTTGACTGCTTGCAAGCCGGGACAAAAGAAAGAGGAAGATATGGAAAAAGAAACGAAGCTAAAGATTGAAACAAGTGCGGGTGACATCACCGTGAAACTGTATAATGAAACCCCGAAACATCGTGATAACTTTATTAAGCTGGTGAAAGACGGCACGTATGAAGGTACGCTGTTCCACCGTGTCATCAAGGACTTTATGATACAAGCAGGTGACCCGGAATCGAAAAAGGCTCCAAAAGGCAAGATGCTGGGGGCAGGCGACGTAGGTTATACTGTTCCTGCCGAATTTGTTTATCCGAAGTATTTTCACAAAAAAGGTGCTTTGTCGGCTGCACGCCAGGGTGATGAGGTGAATCCCGACAAGGCATCATCCGGCTGCCAGTTCTACATTGTGACTGGAAAAGTGTATAATGACTCTACCTTGCTGGGGATGGAACAGCAGATGAATCAGATGCGCCTGAACAATGCTTTCAATGCATTGGCCCAGAAGCATATGAAGGAAATCTACAAGATGCGTAAGAATAATGACCAGGACGGTCTGATGGATTTGCAAGATTCTTTGATTGCGCAGGCAGAGGCTCAGGTTGCCAAGGAACCGGAGTTCAAGTTTACTCCCGAGCAGGTGAAGGCTTATACTACCATGGGTGGTACTCCGCATTTGGACGGTGCATATACCGTATTCGGTGAAGTGCTGGAAGGTATGGATATAGTTGATAAAATACAGAAGGTCAAGACTGATCGTAACGACCGTCCTGAAGAGGATGTGGTTATTAAAAAAGTGACAGTGATAGATTGATGATAGATTCTGTCATTCTATTTTATGAAGATAAACAAAAAGATATTTGACAACGGTCTGCGGTTGGTGCACAATGAAGATACCAGCACGCAGATGGTTGCCTTGAATATTGTTTATGACGTAGGTGCCCGTGACGAGCATCCCGAGCATACGGGCTTTGCCCATTTGTTTGAGCATCTGATGTTTGGAGGTTCGGTGCATATTCCTGATTATGACGCTCCTTTGCAACTGGCAGGTGGGGAGAATAATGCATGGACCAATAATGATATTACCAATTACTACCTGACGGTTCCAAAATCGAATGTGGAAATCGGCTTCTGGCTGGAGTCCGACCGTATGCTGGAACTGGCATTCAGTGAGCAAAGTCTTGAGGTGCAGCGTGCAGTGGTGATGGAGGAGTTCAAGCAACGTTGTCTGAACCAGCCGTATGGTGATGTGGGACATCTGCTTCGTCCTTTGGCTTATCAAACGCATCCTTATCGCTGGCCTACTATCGGGAAAGACCTCTCTCACATTGCCAATGCCACGCTGGATGAGGTAAAGGAATTCTTTTTCCGTTTTTATGCACCTAATAATGCAGTTCTGGCCGTTACCGGAAATATTTCGTGGGAAGAAACGATTAGGCTGACTGAAAAATGGTTTGCTCCTATTCCCCGTAGGAATGTGCCTGTAAGACAATTACCGCAAGAAGTTGTACAGACGGCGGAACGCCGGCAGACGGTGGAACGGAATGTTCCTCTGGATGCTTTGTTCATGGCTTATCACATGTGCAGCCGTGAGGATGCCGATTATTATGCCTTCGATATTCTGTCGGATATTCTGAGCAATGGACGTTCCAGTCGCTTGACCCGCAGGCTGGTGCAGGAGCAGAAGTTCTTTTCCAGTCTCGATGCCTATATCTCCGGTACACGGGATGCCGGCCTGCTGCATATCAGTGGAAAACCATCTGCAGGCGTATCTTTGGAACAAGCCGAGGCTGCTGTCCGGAAAGAGTTGGAAGAGTTGAAATCCGGGTTTGTTGGAGAGCAGGAATTGGAGAAAGTAAAGAACAAGTTTGAGTCTACACAGATATTCGGCAACATCAATTATCTGAATGTTGCCACGAATCTTGCCTGGTTTGAACTGACCGGGCAGGCGGAAGACATAGACCGTGAAGTGGACAATTACCGCTCTGTGACGGCAGAACAGCTTCATAGGGTCGCCCAACAGACCTTCCGCGATGAAAACGGGATTGTGCTTTATTACCAAAAAGAAAACCTTTAGTATGAAAAAATTATTTGATACGTATAAGCAGCACTATAAAGCATTGCTTCTCCTGGGGCTACCCATTGTGGTGGGGCAGTTGGGAGTCATTGTGCTTGGTTTTGCCGATACGCTGATGATTGGGCATCACAGCACGGAGGAACTGGGTGCCGCTTCTTTCGTAAACAATCTGTTTACTCTTTGCATTATTTTCAGTACGGGCTTCAGCTACGGGCTGACACCGGTTGTAGGGGGCTTCTACGGTAACCGCCGCTTTGCCGAGGCAGGGCAGGCGTTGCGGTGTAGCCTGGTTGCCAATGTGCTGGTGGCTTTGTTGCTGACTCTTGTCATGGCTGTTCTCTATTTCAATGTGGAGCGGCTGGGACAGCCCGAAGAATTACTGCCTCTGATTAAGCCTTATTATCTAGTGCTGCTTGCTTCACTGGTTTTTGTCATGTTGTTCAACGGCTTTAAACAGTTTACGGATGGCATCACCGACACCAAGACGGCCATGTGGATTCTGCTTGGAGGGAATGCGCTTAACATCGTAGGAAACTATATACTTATCAATGGAAAGCTGGGCTTTCCGGAGATGGGACTGCTTGGTGCGGGTATCAGCACTTTGTTCTCCCGCATTGTGATGGTGGTGGTCTTTGCGGCGATTGTGCTTCGCGGCCGCCGGTTTATCCGTTACAGGCTCGGCTTCATGCGGCTGGGGTGGTCGATGCCGATGTTCAGGAAGCTCAATGCACTGGGCTGGCCCGTGGGTATGCAGATGGGTATGGAGACCGCTTCCTTCAGTCTGAGCGTCGTCATGGTGGGCTGGCTGGGGACACTTGCCCTAGCATCGCATCAGATAATGCTTACTATCTCTCAGTTCACCTTCATGATGTATTATGGCATGGGTGCTGCAGTTGCTGTGCGTGTCAGTAACTTTAAGGGGCAGGGCGACGGGCAAAATGTGCGCCGTTCGGCGTATGCTGGCCTTCACGTCATCTTATGCATGGAAGTGGTGCTGTTGAGTATTGTCTTTGCACTTCGCGGTCAGGTCGGAGGATGGTTTACAGATAATATGGAAGTGTCCGGTATGGTAGCCGCTCTCTTCTTTCCGTTCCTGATTTACCAGTTCGGTGACGGATTGCAGATTAATTTTGCCAATGCCCTGCGTGGTATCTCGGATGTGAAACCGATGATGATTATTGCATTTATATCCTATTTTGTTATATCTTTGCCCGTAGGGTACCTCTGCGGTTTCATCTTCGGCTGGGGACTGACGGGGGTCTGGATGGCTTTCCCGTTTGGACTGACCAGTGCAGGGGTGATGCTGTGGCTGAGATTCCGTAGACAGACCAGGGAAAGGATTTGATAATATGAACAGTGTCTCCAAAGTAAAGATTGCCGTAGGCTACACTTTGTTGCTGGCGGTATTGTTTTTTTCCTTGTTCTTCGTACACCGGGAGATGGAGAACCTTATTCTTACCGATGACCGCGATGTACAATGGACAGACAGCGTGCTTGCTTTGATACGCGAGAAGGATACCAATACGATAAGAATGCTGCGTACGCTGAGTGAGGCGAATGACAGCATGGTATCTACCAGTGACATTGAGCAGATAATTGCCCAGCAGGACTCGGTAGTGACCCAGCAACGTGTGCAGCACCGTATCATTACACATCGGGATACCGTCGTGACACGCCCTCGAAAGAAGGGTTTTTTCCGTCGTTTGGGTGAAGTGTTTGTCCCCCCAAAGAAAGATACGGCTATCCAGGTAAAGACCTCCCTTGAATTTGCAACGGATACGGTGATTGAACCCTATAATCCGGCCGATTCTTTGCATGAGAAACTGCGTGCTGTGGCCCAGCAGAAAAAAGCTGTAAACACTGTTATACAGCGACGTAAACGCTATCTGCAACGCTTGGACCATATGCTGACCGCTCGTATTGACAGCTTGCTGAAAGATTACGAGACGGAAACTCTGCTGCGTGCACGGACGGAAGCCGAGTATCAACAAGCGGTCCGACGCCGTTCGGCCAAGATTATCAGTGGTATTGCCGTAGGTGCGGTGTTGCTTTCCGCTTTTTTTCTTATTATCATCGGCCGCGACATAACCCGAAGCAACCGGTACCGCCGTGAGTTGGAAGAGGCCCGCCGTCGTGCCGAAGATTTACTTGCTGTCCGTGAAAAACTGATGCTTGCCATTACCCATGATTTCAAAGCCCCGCTCGGTTCTATTATGGGCTATGCCGACTTGCTTTCCCGTCTGACGGTGGATGAGCGCCAGCGGTTCTATCTGGACAATATGAAAACCTCATCGGAGCATCTGCTGAAGTTGGTCGTTGATTTGCTCGACTTCCATCGTCTTGATTTGAACAAGGCCGAAGTCAACCGGGTCACCTTTCATCCTTCCCGCCTGCTTGAAGAGATACACGTCAGTTTTGAACCGCTTACGGCTGCCAAAGGGCTGGCGCTTCATTGCGACACTGCCCCGGAGCTGGACGGTACCTATATTTGCGACCCTTTGCGTCTGCGCCAGATTATCAACAATTTGCTGTCCAATGCCGTGAAGTTTACGGACCAAGGCAGTATTACCATGACTGCCCGTTACGAGGACCGTCGACTGGTAGTTGCCATTGCTGATACGGGTAGAGGTATGGAACCTGCCGACCGTGAGCGTATCTTCCAGGAGTTTACCCGCTTACCGGGTGCTCAGGGTAAAGAGGGGTTCGGACTCGGACTTTCCATCGTCCGTATGCTGGTACAGTTGCTTGAAGGCACGATTGATGTAGACAGTGTGCCAGGCAAGGGAAGCACTTTCACCATATATATTCCTATCTATCCCGTAAGGAGTGAAGGACGGAGAATGAAGGATGAAGAATCGGGATGTGCTGCCACGCCGAATGGCAATTCTTCATTCCCCGTTCCTCATTCTTCACTGAAGAATGTCCTCCTTATTGATGATGACCGTATTCAGCTTACCCTTACTGCCGCCATGCTTCAGCAGAGTGGTATAAATTCTGTCTCTTGTTTACAACTGGATGAACTGCTGGATGCCTTGCGCACTGCAACCTTTGATGTTCTGCTTACTGATGTGCAGATGCCTGCTATTAATGGTTTTGATTTACTGAAACTGCTGCGTGCTTCGAACATACCGCAGGCACAGTCTGTTCCGGTGATTGCTGTCACTGCTCGCAGTGACATGCAGCGTGAGGAATTTACGGCGCATGGCTTTGCCGGATGCCTGCATAAGCCGTTTACCGTCAGTGAATTGCTACATGAATTGAATATGGAGGACAAAGGGATGGAGGTTATGGAAGTTTCGGAAACTTCGGCTTGCCCGGGGTATAAATTCTCTTCGCTCACCGTTTTTTCGGTCGATGACCCCGAGGCTGCAAAGTCCATTCTGGAAAGTTTTGTGGCTGAAACCCGTCTCAATGCGGAGCGTTTGCAGAAGGCTGTGGAGAATGAGGATGTGGACGAGATGGCTGCTGTCTCCCACAAAATGATTCCCCTCTTTACGTTGATTGGAGCTACGGAACTGGTTGCATTGCTGAAACTGTTGGAAACTTCTCATGGAGTGCCTTTTACCGGAGAGTTGAAAGAACACGCCCTTGCCGCCCTCGTTTTGATAGAGGATGTCATTACTCAGGCAACAGCTTTTCCGTAATGGGGGAACAGAGAAGAATACATGATTTTTCTCTATCGGGAACCAAATGTCGAAAGAAATTGTTTACTTTGTAGGACTTTTAAATACGATGAAAGATTGACGTTCCGATGAGAAGAAAATGGTTGAGAACAGCACTGTGGGTGTTGCTTACTCCTATTATACTGTTTATAATATTGATGATATTGCTTTATGTGCCTCCCGTACAGAATTTGATACGGAAGCAGGCTACAGCAATTGCATCAGATGCTACGGGTATGGACATATCCGTGGAGCGGATTGACCTTCGCTTTCCTTTGAATTTGTTGGTCCGCGGTGTATTGGTGGTACAGCCTGCCGACAGTGCTGTTGATGTGCAGCATCCCGATACCTTGCTGAATCTTGGAAGTTTGAACGTACGGGTACAGGCATGGCCTTTACTCAAAGGGAAAGTGGAGGTGGATGACATTACCTTGAAACAAGTTGCTGTCAACTCCTCCAATTTAATGGAAGGTATGTGCATCAAAGGAGTACTGGGGCATTTCTTTTTCGAAAGCCATGGCATAGACCTTACAAAAGAAGATGCCATCCTCAATAATATAGAATTGAGCGATACCCATGTGCAGGTGATGCTTGCAGATACCACTGAGACTCCCAAGGACACTACTGACACTGCGTTAAACTGGAAAGTCACACTCCATACTCTGAAGTTGAAGAACGTCTCGGTCGATTTACAGATGCCATTGGACTCCATGGGGCTGAAAGCCCATATAGGAGATGCTGAGATTGCGGACGCTGCTGCCGACCTGAAACACCAGTTCTATGGCTGGAGAAAATTCCTGCTGACTGGAACTTCTGTCAATTATGATACCGCTGGCCCGGGGAGTGCGATAGGCTTCGACCCCTCGCACATTGCTCTTCGCGACATTCGCCTGGGCATTGATTCTGTGATGTACTACGGTAGAGATATGAATGCCGTTATCCGGGAATTTTCCATGTATGAGCGTTCCGGTTTAAGTGTGACTTCCCTGACCGGGCGGTTATTTGCCGACTCTACCGTTATCCGTATCCCTTCTTTGAAGTTGCTGACACCTCATAGTGAGATGAACTTTACGGCACAGACTTACTGGGAACTGATAAATATACCTACCACCGGTCGTCTGACAGCCCGTTTCAATGCCCGTATCGGCAAACAGGATGTACTGCTTTTTGCCGGTGGCCTGCCGGAAACTTTCAAGGAAGCCTATCCGTTCCGTCCGTTGGTGATTCATGCCGGTACGGAAGGAAACCTGAAGCAGATGCAGATTTCCCGTTTTACGGCTGAGCTGCCCGGAGCCTTTTCGTTGAATGGGGGAGGAGAATTCTGGAACCTGACCGACAGTGTGAAACGCAATGGAAACATGGACTTCGAGATGCATACGCAGAACTTGAACTTCTTGACCGGACTAGCTGACATTGCTCCCGATGGCTCCATCATCGTGCCGGACAGTATGCACCTTGCGGCACGTGTCGGTATGGAGGGGACGCAGTGCACTGCCGCCTTGAAACTGCTGGAGAAGGAAGGCGTCTTGAATCTGGACGCTGCCTATAACCTTGCTACGGAAGCCTACCATGCCGACCTTGCCATCAACAACTTGCAGGTGCATCACTTCCTGCCCAAGGACTCTATCTATACTCTTACGGCAAAGATGTCCGCTAAAGGACAAGGGGTGGATGTGGCATCACGAAAGACTGTGGCTGCTTTGAATGCCTCTTTGGAAAAACTACAGTATGGCCATTGGGACATTTCCGGTGTAGATGTGCATGCCGGACTCAAGTCATCCGTTGCTACCGTCCGTCTTGCCAGCGATAATGTTCTTCTCAAGATGCAGGGAAATGCGGATATGCGTCTTGACCGCAGCTATTTGGATGGCGCTTTGGATTTGAATGTGGAAGAGGTGAATCTGCATAAGCTGGGTTTGGTGCCCCGACCGTTGAAACACCCGTTTGCCTTTACAATGGGAGCGGAGGCACGTCATGATTCTCTCAAGTTGAGGCTTGACGCCGGTGACTTGAATCTGCGTTTCCGCGCCCACAGCACGTTGAAGAAGTTGATGGAACAGTCGGATAAATTTGTCTCTATCCTGACAAAGCAGATTGATGAACGGCGTTTGGACCATGCCGCTTTGCGCCAAGTCCTTCCTTCAGCAGGCATGCATCTGGAAGCCGGTAACCAGAATCCCGTCAGCTATTTCCTGGCTGCAAAGGGTATTTCCTATAATGATTTCAAACTGAGCTTCGGATTTACTCCGCAAGTCGGCATCAATGGACGTACAGCTGTTCACGGATTGCGCATGGACTCCTTGCAGCTCGATACGATATTTTTTACAGTGAAGCAGGATACTGCTCGGATGAAGTTGCAAGGTGGTGTCATAAACGGTCCCAAGAACCCGCAGTTTGTGTTTCGCAGCACATTGACGGGGGAAGTCCGTAATGAAGATGCGGAGCTGACTGTGGATTATGTGGATGGAAAAGGGCAGACTGGTGTGCTGTTCGGTATTAACGCCCGTCCGTTGACCGAAGGACATGGTCGCGGTGATGGTGTGCTGCTGAACCTTATTCCTGCCGAGCCGATTATCGCTTTCCGTAAATTCCACTTTGCGGACAATAGTAACTGGATTTATCTGCATAAGAATATGCGCGTCTATGCCAATATTGATATGGACAGCGACGATGGTCTGTGTTTCCGTATGCAATCCGACAAGAATGATACCCTTTCCTTGCAGAATATAAACGTAGAATTGAGCCGATTGCGCCTGGATGAACTTACGGAGGTACTTCCTTATATGCCTCGGCTTACGGGATTGTTCTCCGCCGAAGCAAATTATATACAGACTGCCACTTCCCTGCAGGTGTCCGCCGAAGCCAATGTAGAGAAACTGACCTACGAACGCCAACCGGTTGGAGATATAGGTCTGGGGGCTACCTGGTTGCCGGGCGACAAGAATACGCACTATTTGAATACCTATTTTACACATGATAACGAAGAAGTGATGATCGCCGACGGTATCTTGACGCAGAAAAACGGAAAGGATACTCTGGAAGTGTCCACTCGTTTCGAGCATTTCCCATTGAAGATGGCCAATGCATTCATCCCTGACCAAATGGTGGCCTTTACCGGAGATATTGATGGAGGGCTTTATATTTATGGTTCGCTGGACAAGCCTCAAATGCATGGTGATATTGTTTTGGACAGTGTGTCTGTCTATGCACGCCAGGCGGGAGCACGTTACTGGTTCGACAACCGTCCGGTACAGATAAAGGACAATCAGTTGATATTTGATAAGTTTGCCATTTATACCACCAGCAAGAATCCGTTTACGATTGACGGTAAGGTTGATTTCCGGAATATGGAGCGTCCTACTGCCAACCTCAATCTGCTGGCAGAGAACTATACGTTGCTGGATGCACCGCGTACCCGCGAAAGTCTGGTGTATGGAAAGGTGTTCGTCGACTTGCATGCCACGGTGAAGGGGCCGCTTGACGGGCTCACGATGCGTGGAAACATGAATTTGCTGGGCAATACCAACGTAACCTACGTGTTGACCGATTCCCCTTTAACGGTGGAAGACCGTCTCAGTGGGCTGGTTACCTTTACCTCGTTCACCGATACGACGTCGGTAAAAGCAGATGAGGTTCCTGCCATGTCTTTGGGAGGATTGGAAATGTATATGTCCGTCCATATTGACGATGCTGTCCGTCTTCGTGCCGATCTGAGTCCCGACCGTAGCAAATACATCGAACTGGAAGGTGGCGGTGATTTGAATATGCAGTATACTCCCCAAGGGGATATGAGCCTTACCGGACGCTATACCCTTTCGGGTGGCGTCATGAAATATTCGCTGCCTATCATCCCGTTGAAGGAGTTCCAGTTCAATCCCGGCAGTTATGTGGATTGGCGGGGGAATATTATGAATCCTACGCTGAGCCTGAAGGCTACGGAACGTATGCGTGCTTCTGTGGCCGATGGTGACGGGGACGGTTCGCGCATGGTGAACTTCGATGTTTCCATTTCCATCAAGAACAGGCTTGACGCTCCCGATTTGATATTCGATATTTCGGCGCCCGAAGATGCCGCAGTAGAGAATGAGCTGCAGGCAATGGGTGCAGAAGAGCGTAGCAAGCAGGCCATTGCCATGCTTGCCACGGGTATTTACCTGAACAGTGGTGCCAAAGGAGGAGGTTTGTCAATGGGAGCCGCCTTGAACTCAGTGCTTCAGAGCCAGATAAACTCCTTGGCGGGAGGTATAAAAGGGGCCAATATCAGTGTAGGTGTGGAAGACCGTACCTCTGCTGAAACGGGTGACACGCAGAAAGACTTCAGTTTTCGTTATTCCCAGCGTTTCTTCAACGACCGCGTACAGATAGTCATCGGTGGAAAAGTGTCCACCGGGGCCAATGCCACGAACGATGCGGAATCATTCATTGACAATATATCGCTGGAATACCGTCTTGATGCGTCGGGTACTCGATATGTCCGTGTATTCCATAATAAAAACTACGAAAGCATACTCGACGGTGAGATAACCGAAACGGGTGTCGGCCTTGTGCTGCGCCGGAAGATGGACCGATTGAGTGAACTCTTCATCTTCAGGAAGAAAAAGATAAAACCGGAGGCTGAAAATAGCGATATGAAAAAGTAGGAATGTGATATGAAACGACTGATATTATATATTGCAGGATTGATATTTCTGGCAGGTTGCTCCACCACGAAGCACTTGCCCGAGGGGGAGATACTCTATACCGGCCAAAAGCCGATGATTGTATTGAACCGCAGTGAAACGTCTGTTGGTGAGATTGCTATGGAAGAGGTGGAAGCCGCCCTTGCTACGGCACCGAACAATTCGTTGCTGGGAAGCTCTACTATCCGCTATCCCTTTCCTTTCGGACTGTGGATTTACAATGGTTTCCAGAAGTATGAGAAGGGATTCGGAAAGTGGATATTCAATAAATTTGCCGCCACTCCGGTGCTTATGTCTACGGTGAATCCCGATATACGCCAGAAGGCGGCGGTTAACTTGTTGCGCGATTATGGCTATTTCAACGGAAGCGTCAGCTACAAGACATTTATCGACCCGAAGGACTCGCTGAAGGCAAAGTTGCAATATACGGTGAACATGCGTAACCCCTACTTTATAGATACGGTATATTATCGTGGTTTCAGCGAGCGTACCACTCGCATTATGGAGCTGGGACGCCGACGTTCCCTTATCAGTTCGGGAGAACAATTCAATGTGGCTGATTTGGATGGGGAGCGTACCCGTATCAGTACCCTGCTGCGTAATGTGGGCTGTTATTATTTCCGTCCCGACTACCTGACCTATCAGGCCGATACCATGATGGTTCCCAATGGGCATGTCCAGATGCGCTTGATTCCCGTTCCCGGTATGCCAAAGGTAGCCGAGAAGCAGTTCCGTGTGGGGCGTAAATCCGTCTATCTTCTTGGAAAGCAGGGGCAGGAACCCAATGACAGCATGGATTACAAAGGCTTGACCATACATTACTACAACAAACCACCGGTACGTCCCAACATGCTTTACCGTTGGTTGAACTATCAAGGTTATCGACGGAAACGTCAGATACAGGACAGCGCAGGTATTGCCCGCCAGCGTTCTATGCAGAGTTTGTATAGCTTATACCGTCAAACCCGTATTCAGGAGCGTCTGGCAAGCGTCGGTATTTTCCGTTATGCGGAGATGCAGTATATACCGCGTGATACGGCGTTTGTGTCTGATACATTGGATGTGAAGGTCATTGCCGCGCTCGATAAACCCTACGATGCGGAATTGGATTTTAATGTCACCATGAAGAGTAATAACCAGACGGGACCGGGTGCCGCTTTTACGGTGACGAAGAACAATGTCTTCGGTGGCGGTGAAAGCTGGAATGTGAAGTTGAACGGTTCGTACGAATGGCAGACGGGCAAGGCAAGTTCTTCCTTGATGAACAGTTATGAACTGGGTATCTCCACTTCGCTTATCTTTCCGCGCGTGGTGTTTCCTAGGATGGGCGACCGTGAGTATGACTTCCCGGCTACAACGACTTTCCGTTTATATGCCGACCAGATGAACCGTGCCAAGTATTATAAGCTGTTGGCTTTTGGCGGTAATGTCACTTATGACTTCCAGCCCAAATCGACTTCCAGGCACAGTATAACTCCTTTCCGGTTGACATTCAATGTACTGCGCAATCCTACTGCCGCTTTCGATACGTTGCGTGCCGAGAATCCGGCACTCTACGTTAGTTTGCGCGACCAGTTCATTCCTGCCATGGAGTACACCTATACTTATGACAACGCTTCCGTGCGCGGCAAGCGTAACCCCATCTGGTGGCAGACCACCGTTGCGTCGGCCGGTAACCTGACTTCTGCCGTCTACCGTATTTTCGGCAAGCCGTTCAGTGAGGAAGGAAAGAAGCTTTTCGGGGTACCTTTTGCACAGTTCTTGAAGCTGAACTCGGAATTCAGGTACCATTACCGGATAGACAAGAACCAGATGATAGCCTCGCGTATTGCCGGAGGGGTGATATGGTCGTATGGCAACGCTACGACCGCACCTTATACGGAACAGTTCTATATCGGCGGTGCCAACAGTGTGCGCGCCTTTTCTGCACGCAGTATAGGTCCGGGCGGCTATCCTCCCGAGACGGATAGGAAATATACCTATATCAACCACGTGGGTGATATTCGCATAGAAGCCAATATCGAGTATCGCTTCCGTATGATTGCCGACTTGCATGGAGCGGTATTCTTGGATGCCGGCAATGTATGGCTGATGCGTAAAGATGAAAACCGCCCGGATGGTGAATTTACGTTGAAGAATTTCCCGAAACAGATTGCTTTAGGCACGGGATTTGGCTTGCGTTACGATTTGGACTTTCTTGTTTTTCGTCTGGACTTGGGTATCGGGCTGCATGATCCGTATGATACCGGGAAGTCGGGGTATTATAATATTCCCAAGTTCAAGGACAGCATGGCGTTGCATTTTGCCATCGGTTATCCGTTCTAAATGTACCTTTTTGAACGGATAGTGGTAAAGAATGAACTAAAACTCCCTTCTGTCAGCCATAAATTTTTGTACATTTGCAACCGTTATCAACTGTGATACACTAACCTTTTTAAATAATAACTAAGTATGAAACCAACTTTATTCTTATTGGCAGCCGGCATGGGCAGCCGTTATGGTGGCTTGAAACAATTGGACGGATTGGGACCGAATGGTGAAACTATCATGGATTATTCTATTTACGATGCCATCAATGCAGGCTTTGGCAAGCTTGTGTTTGTTATCCGTAAAGATTTTGAGCAGGATTTCCGCGACAAGATTATTTCCAAATACGAAGGCCATATTCCGTGCGAACTGGTATTCCAGTCCATTGATGACCTTCCCGAAGGCTTCACTTGCCCCGAAGGCCGTACCAAACCTTGGGGAACCAACCATGCTGTAATGATGGGTGCCGATGTAATAAAGGAACCGTTTGCTGTTATCAACTGCGACGATTTCTACGGTCGTGATTCCTTCCAGGTAATGGGCAAATTCCTTGCAGCCCTTCCCGAAGGTTCCAAAAATGTATATTCCATGGTAGGCTTCCGCATCGGTAATACATTGAGCGAAAGCGGTACCGTATCCCGTGGTTTGTGCGGAACGGATGCAAACAACTTGTTGACTTCTGTAGTAGAGCGTACCAAGATTCAGCGTATGGACGGCGAGGTGAAGTACATCGATGATAACGGTGAATGGACTGCCACTCCCGAGACGACTCCGGTCAGCATGAACTTCTGGGGCTTTACTCCCGATTACTTTGCTTACAGTGCAGAGTTTTTCAAGAGCTTCCTGAGCGACCCGAAGAATATGGAGAATCTGAAAAGCGAATTCTTCATCCCGCTGATGGTGGATAAGCTGATTAACAATGGCACTGCTACCTGCGAAGTGCTCGATACAACCAGCAAGTGGTTCGGTGTGACTTATCCCGAAGACCGTCAGAGTGTAGTCGACAAGATTCAGGCTTTGGTGGATGCGGGTGAGTATCCTGCGAAGCTGTTCTGAGTTTTTTAACCAAAGGCAGATACCCGTTGGGGCTTATTCTCTGATTATAATCGGACAATAGATTCGCATGCCTCCGCTACTGCCGGATGGTGGGTGACGAAGATACATGTTTTGCCTGCGCAGTCTCTGCGCAGGTTTTTTATTAACAGCCGTTCCGTGTCGGGGTCGAGGGCAGAAGTGGCTTCATCTAAAAGAAGAATGTTTCCGGGGCGTAGCAGAGCGCGGGCAATGGCGATGCGTTGGGCTTGTCCTTCACTGAGTCCACCACCTCGTTCGCTGAGTGGGGAGTCTACGCCGTCGGGAAGGTGGAAGACGAAGTCGGCGGTGGCGGTTTGCAGGGCTTGATATATGGCTTCTTGAGAAGCTTGTGGGTTTCCCATCAGCAGGTTGTCACGGATAGTTCCGCTGAAAAGGGTATTGCCTTGCGGGACATATACGAAGTTCTTGCGGGTTTGCGGAGAGACGGTATGATTGGTTTCAAGTGGATGTTTGGCGGGTATCAAGAGTATCTGTCCCTCTTGTGGCGTTGCCAGTGCCAACAATAGCCGGATGAGCGTTGTCTTTCCTTTTCCTGTTTCTC